>Ga0190271_10002439_pt1 | contig 11280 bp, 11 predicted proteins | sample Popmic356T_FD_133747 | JGI IMG/M metagenome (GOLD analysis project Ga0190271, IMG submission 133747) | Populus adjacent soil microbial communities from riparian zone of Weber River, Utah, USA - 356 T | ecosystem: Environmental > Terrestrial > Soil > Riparian zone | place: USA: Utah | collected...
CTCGTAGGAGTCGACCGGCTTGCCGCCCGGCATGGTGATCGTTCCCGCCCGCGGCATCACCGGGGGGATCAGCAACGGCGTCGCGTACTGGGGCACCGTCGTCGGGTCCAGCGAGCCGCCCGGGATCTGTGCCGCCGCGACCGGCACCTCGAACGGCACGCCGGCGATCTGACCGATGAAGAACAACCCGGCGCCGCCGCCGGCGCCGATGCGCAGAAAATCACGCCGGGACGCTTCCACGTGCCCACCCCCCATGTTCGCCTTGGCCCAGCTGAGGCGGCACACCGAGGACATGTCTCACCCTCGGAAATGACCAGACGCTGCCAGGCAATCGCGAGCGATCTCGGCATGACCAACCTCCTCAGCGGGGGAAAAATCGACGGCACCCGTACGGTGCGCCCCTCATCGCTCACGAGGTAGGGCCAAACGGCCCTGAATAGCTCCGAACGCCCGACCTGGTGCGCGGCCGACGGGCTGAACCTCGCTGACGCGGCACGAGGATCGGACGACCCCACGTTCGACACACAGTCGCGAACCAGGGCATGGCGATGCGGCGTCGCTCGTCGGCGAAGCCCCCCCAACCGTCGGCCCCGGCGTGGGCGGTCTCGATCCAGGGAGAAGTGTTCGCCCAGACGACCACGCGGTGGGTCTTGCTGGCCCGCCCCAGTTCGTCGATCAGCCACCGCTCTGCGCGTCGCCGAGCATCGTGTCCGGGCCGCGGGCCGGAGCAGGCCGCTCGCCGTCCCGGCTCGAGTCACATCGTCACGTGGTCGGCAGTTTGCGGCCGCTGATCTCTTCGATGCTGATCCGAACCCAGCACGGCAGTGCGGTCTCGTCAGCCTCGTTGGCGATGCTGAGCCCTTCGAAGCGTTCCGTGTCGATGCCGGTGACGTGCTCGGCGACTCCCTTGACCAGGACGCTCCAACCGGTTCGGGAGGCGTCGTCCCAATGATCGATCTCGAGGCGGACAGGACCGTTCGTCACCGCAGCGAAGAGCCCGGACCGAACGCCCGTCCGGAACACGATCATTGATCCGTCCATGGTGAAGTTCACCGGAAGGACCACGGGATCGCCGGACTCCACAAACGCGAGGCGGCCGACCTTGGCGGTCGACAACAGGGCCAGGCACTCGTCGTAGCTCAGGTCCTCCAATTTCGAGAAGTCGAGCGTGGGTTTTGCGTGATCGGCGAGCATGTCGTGCTCCTTTGGGACCCCGGGGTCCGGTTCGTAGGTCAATTGTCGGCGGCCAGCGTGGCCATCTCCGCCCCGGAATTCCGGTTCGTGACCGTTCTCACGTTCAAGACCATGTCCGCGGTCGGGTCGGCGTCGTGCATCTCCGCCGACAGCTCCTCTCCCCATCGCCGAGCCCGCTCGAGCTCTCCGTCGATCAGTGTCGACTCGTGGTCGATGAAGAAGCTCTGCGGTTCGGTGATCAGGCGGTAGCCCCGTTGCGTCAAGCTCCTGGCGATCATCGCCGACGCGTGACCTGTCGGTGGCATGGGCGCGTCGAGGCGGGTATCGAAGGCCGCGGCGAAGGCCCATGCATTGGGGAGGGCGTAGAGCCATTCGTGGAGCGGCGCATCGTACGTGGCCTGCTTCAGCATGAGGGTGGGATCCTGTCCCACGGCCTCGACGGCGGCGCGCCATTTGGTCGGCGTGGTGAGACAGTGGGCCCCGGTCCGTCCACCGACGACGAGCAGATCGGCATCGAGCGACGCGGGGTCGACAGAGCCGAGGAACTCGATCCTGACGTCGTCCCCATCGTCGAAGCCGGAGCCGATGGCGTCGGCGATGTGACGGGTGTTCCCGTACATCGACTCGAACACGATCATGACCTTCATCTCGATCTCCTCTCCAGGAGGTGATCCGGAAGCTCCAAGGGGCGCTCCCTCGACTTGATCGTGCGCCAGACACGGTCCGGCCGGTAGGGACGAAGGTCCCGACTCCGTCCGTGCCACCGCTACCAACAACCGAGACCTCAGGACACGGCTGTGCCGAGCAGGTTCCCCACGCCGTAGGTCACAGCCAGGGCCATCGCACCGCCGACGACGAGCCGGACTACAGCACGACTCGGCGTCGCGGCCCCTAGGCGCGCGCTGACGAAACCAGTGATGGCCAGGCCGATCAGCACGATCGCGATGGTGACGACGATTCGGAACGAATCCGGAGGAATGAGGACCGCGATGAGAGGCAGCAGCGCACCGAGCGTGAAGGCAATCGCCGAACTGGCAGCGGCAGCCACCGGGTTCACGATGTGCGCCCGATCGAGCCCAAGCTCCAGCTCGAGGTGAGTGCCCAGTTCATCGTGTGCCCGGAACTCCTCCGCCGCCCGGAGCGACGTCGAACGACTCAGGCCGCGGTCCTGGAGCATCTGAATCAGCTCTTGGTGCTCCGCTGCCGGCAGATGGGTCAGGTCGTGGCGCTCCTGGCTCACCAGAGCTCGTTCCGTATCTCGTTGGCTGCTGACCGAGACGTACTCGCCGAGTGCCATAGAGACGGCCCCAGCCACGAGTCCAGCTATACCGGCGGTCGCGATGGCGGTTCGACTCTGTGTCGCCGCCGCGACACCGACCACGAGGCCGGCGGTCGAGATGATCCCGTCATTCGCACCCAGCACCCCTGCTCGCAGCCAATTGAGACGAGATCCGATGTCGCGTGATTGGCGTGCTCGAGGAGGACCGTGGTCGCGAGCGCCGCCGGAGGGTTCGTAGTGCGAACTCGACTTCGTGTGCACAACTGGATTCTCGCCATCACCGGGTGGTGCCTGGAAGGGTCGAAGGTCCCGTCGGTCCGCAGGGCACGATTGTCGACTTTGACGACCTGCGTCGCCGGCTTGAAGGGCGGCCCTCGCCCCAGCGTTCCTCCTCCGATATTGACGCCCTGACGGCGTGTAGCGATCGGCTCGTGCCCGTCAGCCGACGAGCAGGTCCCGAAGGCGTGTATGGGCGAGACTGGTCGAATGGACGGCATTTCGCGCCCCGACCCGGTCCTCGAAGTGTTCGCCGACGTGTGTTGCCCGTTCACCCACGTGGGTCTTCGGCGCTTGGCGGACCACCGTCGGCGGGTGGGTCGCAGCGATGTCGTGCTCTGGGTGCGAGCATGGCCACTCGAGACCGTCAACGGTGCTCCGCTGGATCCCGAGATGATCGCCGAGGAAGTCGATGCGCTTCGTGCGAGTGTGGCTCCCGACCTGTTCGGATCGTTCGATCCTTCGATGTTCCCATCGACGTCGATCCCCGCAATGGCCCTGGCTGCTGCGGGCTACCGTCGCGACGCGCGTACCGGAGAAGCGGTCAGCCTGGAGTTGCGCGACCTGCTGTTCGAGCACGCCCGGGACATTTCCGACCCTGCGGTCCTCGCTGACGTCGAACGGCGATTCATGGTCCGTTCCGATCCACGCGATGTCGAGTCCGTCCGAACCGATCACGCTGACGGTCGCGAACGGGGTGTCACCGGGTCGCCCCATTTCTTCACGACACACGACTCGTTCTTCTGCCCGACGCTCGACATCACACGCGACGACGACGGCCACCTCAAGATCGCCCAGGACGAGGCAGGTTTCGACCGTTTCATGGCCGTGTGCTTCACCTGATCGTCGACGGGAGCGAGGCGCCGGTTCGCCGGCTACCGGGTTCCGTGACCGCCTGCCGCCGTGAAGTGCCTCTGTCGCCCTTGACGCCGACTGGTCCACTGCCGACATTGCTCTCGATGTGACCAACTCAGGACCTTCGACCCTGACCTCGGTCGGCGCGTGCCCGAGACTCAGCCGAACGGGGTTCCGTGATCTGAGGCCGCATGGATCAGCACCACCACGAGATGCTGGAGGCGTTGCGGGACCCGACCAAGTCGTTGCGTCGAGCCATCCCGGACACGTCGTGCGGGTTCGTGGCGACACACCAGGCGGCCATGAGGGATGGGGTGGCGCCAGCCCGCATCAACGAGGCGACCGCACTGGCGATCTCGGTCGCCCCAACGGTGCGACGGATGCATCGCATTTCACGCGAAGGCCGCAGCCCGGGCGGGTGCCTCACCGGACGAGGTTGCGGAACTGCTCGGGGTTGCGTTGCTGATGGGCGGAGGAACTGCGAGCGTGTATGCGCCTCGGGCTTGGGCGGCCTTCCACGACGTTCCGGTCGCGAAGAGTTCCTGTCGCGCATGTCGGACTCCCTGCTCCGCATCACCCGGGCGTTCGCCCCTCGGCCGGTCGTCTTCCGGACGATCGACTTCCGAGCGAACGAGTTCCGCGGTCTCGACGGCGGCGAGGAATTCGAACCGGTCGAGGCCAACCCGATGATCGGATACCGGGGCTGCTACCGCTACATCCGGGAGCCGGACCTGTTCGCGCTCGAGCTCGAGCTGCTGGCGAGGGTGAGGGAGGAGACGCCGAACCTCCACCTGATGATCCCATTCGTGCGCACCAGCGGGGAGCTTGAGGCGTGCCTCGACGCGGGGGACGCCAGCCCGCTCGGTCGGCAGCGGGGTCTCCACCGCTGGGTGATGGCCGAGGTGCCATCGGTCGTCTACCGGATCCCCGAGTACGCCGCGACGGGCATCGACGGCGGGTCGGTCGGATCCAACGACCTCACCCAGCTGATGCTCGGGGTGGACCGGGACTCACGGGTGTGCCGAGCTCTTCGACGAGTCCGACGACGCGGTACTCGACGCGACCGGCTGACGGCCGTCGACGCCACGGCGTTGGGACCTTCGACTCTGCTGCCTCCGTCCACCGAGTCGTACGGTCGATGGAGACATCGCAACGGCGAGGCGAGCTAAGGCCCGCCCTACTAGGAGGCGGTCATGAAGGCACTCGTGTACCACGGCCCCGGCCAGAAGGCATGGGCGGAAGTCCCCAAGCCTGAGCTCCAGGACGACACCGACGCGATCATCCGGGTCGACGCGGTGACCATCTGCGGCACGGACCTGCACATCCTCAAGGGGGACGTCCCGGCCGTGACCGACGGGCGCATCCTCGGCCACGAAGCGGTGGGCACTGTCGAACAGGTCGGCGCCGGCGTGAAGAACGTCCACCCCGGCGACAAGGTGCTGGTCTCCTGCATCACCGCATGCGGGTCGTGTCGATTCTGTCGCGAGGGTCGCTACGGCCAGTGTCTCGGCGGCGGAGGATGGATCCTCGGCCACAAAATCGACGGCACCCAAGCCGAGTACGTACGGGTGCCCTTCGCCGACACTTCGACGTATCCGGCACCGCCCGGAATCAGCGACGAGGCGCTGCTGATGCTGGCCGACATCCTGCCGACGGGCTTCGAGGTGGGCACGCTCAACGGCGAAGTCGGCCCGGGCGACGTCGTCGTGGTCGTCGGCGCAGGGCCGATCGGGCTGGCCTCGATCATGACCGCCCGCCTGTACAGCCCCGCCCACGTCGTGGCGATCGACATGGCGGACTCTCGACTCGAGGCCGCCAAGCAGTTCGGCGCCGACACGATCATCAACAACGGAGTCGACGACCCCGAACGCGTGGTGGCCGACCTGACCGACGGCCTGGGTGCCGACGTCGCGATCGAAGCAGTCGGCGTTCCCGAGACGTTCGAGCTGTGCGCCGCGCTGATCCGCCCCGGCGGTCGGGTGGCGAACGTAGGGGTGCACGGCACCCCCGCCACGCTGCACCTGGAGGACCTCTGGATCCGCGACGTCACCATCACCACCGGGCTCGTCGACACCAACTCCACCCCGACCCTCCTCCGACTCATCACCTCGCACCAGCTCGACTCGAGTCGGTTCGTCACCCACCACTTCCTGATGGACCAGTTCCTCGATGCCTACGACGTGTTCGCCCGCGCCGGCGACACCGGGGCACTCAAGGTTGTCATCACCCAGAACTGACGAGACCATGGCGCACCTCGAGATACCCGGGCCTACCGGAGTGCAGCGAGCTTTCGGCGAACTGGTCGTCCTCGCATGACTCTTCGCCACCTCAACCATCGTTGGCACGACTGGCCCGACCCGGTCGGCGTCGACGCCCACGGCGTCGGCACGCTCGACGGCCCGACCTGCTGGCGGCTGCTGGCAACCTCCCCGGTCGGTCGTCTCGCGCTCAGCGCGAACGCCCTTCCCACCATCCTCCCCGTGAACCACGTCGTGCGAGACGACTCGATCCTGTTCAAGTCGGAATCCGGCACGAAGCTCCTCGCCGCGACCCGTGGCGACGTGGCATGTTTCGAGGTGGACGAGTTCGACGGTTTCGAACATCGGGGTTGGAGCGTCACAGCGACCGGGCGACTCTCGCTCGTGGGAGCGGGCGAGCTCGAGGCGAACCTGCCACTCGTGCCGTGGGCGCTCACCGGAGACCTTCGCGTCGCTCGTCTCGACGTCCAACTGCTCACTGGCCGCGTATTCGGCCGGTAGCGACTCCTTGACTGCAAGTGGACGCACACCCCCGGCCTAACCGGACGTACAGGGGTTGGTTCGAAGAGCCCGACATCTGCCGCCGGATCGAGCTGTCACCGCCACTCGTCACTCATGGCGGTCGCGTTGTTGGTCGAGACGGGCGGCGTAGACCGCCGCCTCGGTGCGTCGGCTCATTCCCATCTTGGCGAGCAAGTTGGAGACGTAGTTCTTCACGGTCTTCTCGGCAAGGAACATCTCGGCCGCGATCTGGCGGTTGGTCAGACCGTCCGCCAACAGGTCCAGGATCCTCCGCTCCTGGGGGGTGAGATCACGGAGTCGCTCGTCCTCTTCGGGGCCCCGACGGAGGCGGTCGATCACTCGGGCGGTGAGGGCCGGGTCGAGCAGGGATTGTCCGGACGCCACGCGTCGAACCGACTCGATGATGTCGAGGGTTCGCACGTCCTTGAGGATGTAGCCGGACGCGCCGGCCATGATCGCCTCGAACATGGCCTCGTCGTCTGCGAACGACGTCAGCATGAGGCAGGCGAGCTCGGGCCGTGCGGATCGAACTTCTCGACAGACCTCGACTCCCGTTCCATCCGGGAGCTGGACGTCGAGCACGGCCACGTCTGGTTCGCTGACCGGGATCCGATCGAGCGCCTGCGCCACCGTGCTGGCCTCACCGACGACCTCGAGGTCGGGCTCGGTTTCGAGAAGATCACGGACTCCACGACGAACGATCTCGTGGTCGTCGAGCAGGAAGACGCGGATGGCCATACCGGACAGTCTGCCGGTCAGGCCGTCGGGCCGTCCGTCGACGGTGCTTCGATCCTTCGCCCGCTGATGAAGTCGATCGAGACGGCGACAACATGGCTTTGGTGTGGATCCACCCACCGCGCCAGGGCCTGCTGGGCTGCTGGAGGGAGTTCGGGGTCAGCGGTCCGCCGGGCAATGCCCTGAACCATCACACTCCAACGTCACGGCTCACGTCTGTGCTCACATCCACACTCTCAGGCTGTCGGGTCGAGCCGGTCGATGTCAGGGTCGAAGGTCCCATGTCCGGCACTGACGAACGACTCTGGCCCGTTCGCCGTCAGGCGTGGACGATGGAACCATGCCCGGCGCTGCGAGGTTGGTCGAGACGCATCTCTCCACGGTGGTGTTCCTGGGCGACCGGGTGGTCAAGGTCAAGAAGCCCATCCGCACGGGATTCGTCGATTTCACGACCCTCTCGGCCCGTCGCGAGGTGTGCCGACGCGAGGTCGAGCTCAACCGGCGGCTCGCTCCCGACGTCTATCTCGGGGTGGCCGACATCTCGATGTCAGGTCAGGTCGTCGAGCATGCCGTGGTGATGCGCCGGCTCCCCGATTCCCGGCGGCTGTCGACCCGGCTCGAGCGACCCGGCGTCGACGACGACCTTCGTCGCATCGCGCATCTCGTGGCGAGCTTTCACGCATCAGCCGAACGCAGCCCGGCGATCGACGCCGCGTCGGGTCACGACGCGGTCTCACGGCTGTGGGAAGCCGGCTTCAGCCAGATCGAGCCGTACGAGGGGGCCGTCCTCCTCCCGGACGAGGCTGCGCGAGTGGCGTTGCTCGTCAGGGAGTACGTCTCGGGGCGGCGGTCCCTACTCGATTTGCGGGTCGGGGCGGGACGAGCCTGCGACGGTCACGGCGACCTGCAGGCGGAGGACATCTTCATGATGGACGACGGTCCGCGCATCCTGGATTGCCTGGAATTCGACGATCAGCTTCGTTACGGCGACGTGCTCGCCGATGTCGCCTTTCTTGCGATGGACCTCGAACGTCTCGGACACCCAGACCTCGCGGGACGGTTCCTCGACCACTACCGGGAGAACTCTGCCGACCTCTGGCCCGAGACGCTGGCTCACCTCCACATCGCGTACCGCGCCCACGTCCGCTGCAAGGTGAACTGCATCCGCCACGACCAGGGCGACCCAGAGGCGGCGGACGCCGCGCGAGCGCTCCACGACCAAGCGCTTTCGCACCTCGAACGGGGACGGGTGCAGCTCGTGGTCATCGGCGGCAGCCCCGGCACGGGAAAGTCGTCGGTTGCCGCTGCGATGGGCGATCGGCTGGGCGCTGTCGTGTTGTCCTCCGACGAGCTCCGGGATGACGTGGTGCCGCGACCACCGGACCATGACCATCAGGATGCGGATGCGGTGCACGAGGGACGGTATCGGCCCGAGCTCGTGGGTTCGGTGTACCGGGAGATGCTGCGTGAGGCCGACTTGCTCATCGCTGGGGGCGACAGTGTCGTTCTCGATGCCTCGTGGCTCGATGAGGGCCGCCGTGAGACGGTGCGAGACCTCGCCCGACGGGTCTCGACCCACCTCACGGAGCTTCGTTGTGTGTGTCCGGACGATGTCGCGGCGAGCCGGATCCGCCGGCGAGCCGAGGCCGGCCACACGGCCTCCGAGGCCACCGTGGACATCGCAGCGGCGTTGCGTCGCGAAGCGGCGCCATGGCGTGAAGCCGCGGAGATCCGGACCGACTGCGATCTCGAAGCGACCGTCGATGCCGCGTTGAGGGTCGTCACCCGAAGGTGACGACCCTCCCGTGCCGACCGCTAGAGGGGAGTCAGCCGGCACGCTCGCGAAGAGTGATCGCCGAAACTCGAATCCTGTCCCGCACGCGCTCGATCGCTCGTGTGGCGATGTGTCGGGCACGAACAAGATCCGGCTCGGTCCTAAGGGCGTCGATCGCACGATCGAGCGCGAAGTCCGATTCGGTCTCGTGCTTGTCCAGATGAGTGTCAGCGGTGGAACGGGTCGTCGGCCCAACCTCGACCTCCGTGGCGCGGCGCCTGAGCTGAGCGAACCACCGGTGGCTCATGACGTCGACCTCGCCGAGCGATCGGCGTACGTCCGCCACGGTGGCCGCTCGGGCAGCCCTGTTACCGGCCAGCGCCAGCAATAGGTCGCACTCGATGGCGTCGAGATCGTCGATCATCACCCGGGCGCGGCGGCGAAGTACCTCCGGCGTGTCATCGTCGATCCTCTCACCGACGCTTCGGCGAGCGACCCGGACGTCGTCCAGCGCTTGCTCGATCGCACTGTCAGGAGAGGTCGAGGACGGGAGCATGTGCGATCTGGAGCTCACTGGACCGGGCCGTCGAGCTCGATCAGGCGATGCCCCACCGAGCCAGGCGTCAAAGCGGGGCCCAACAGCGATGTGATGTAGGTGGTGGCGTACCGCTCCGCTATCCGTCTCCCCCTCACTCGATGACGACTCCGGTGGAGCTTTCCGGTCGCGATCAGCCTCAACGTGCGCGTTGCGCATCGAACCGCCGGTCGCCCGATTCGCGCGCCGCCGGATGGCCCTTTGCGTGCCGTCGCCTCGTCGGGGCCATCGAGACGTGTGCTCATGAGGTCATCGTGACGATCGTCGAGACGATTCGGCAGGGCCGAAGGTCCCGCGTTTCGTCACCCGGCGCTCCCTCGAGTTGATGGTCGAATCCTGCGGTGCCGTTCGGAAGCCCCTCGGGCGATTGCTGACGACGGACCCCGTCGTCAGCTCCCGTTTGACCGAGCCCCGGGACCGGGAACGACCAGCACCGGGCAATCGGCGTGGTGGGCTATCGCGTGGGCGACCGAGCCGAGCAACATCCCGCGAAACCCGCCAACTCCTCGAGACCCGACGACCAAGAGGTCCGCGCGGGTGCTGGCGTCGATCAGGGTCACACGGGGCGAGCCCAACTCGACCGTGCGAATGACCGGAAATCGCAGGTCCGTCGTGTCCGCAGCGTCGAGCATGTCCTGTACGAGCGCTTCGGCTGTCGATTGCTCATAGGGCTTCACGTCCTCGGTGGGGAAGAAGTCTCCCGGCGGAAACGGGAACTGCCATGAGTGAAACACCTCGAGTTCGGCACCCTTGCGACCGGCGATGGCCAGTGCCCAATCGAGGGCGTGTCGCGACTCGGGCGAACCGTCGACGCCCACGACGATTCGTCCGAAGGGCTCGTCGGGTCGGTCGGCCCTCACGATGGCGACAGGAACCGCTGAATACTGGATGCACTGCTGGCTGACGGACCCGAGGAGAAGACCTCGAAAGCCGCCCCGTCCCCGAGATCCCACGACGACGAGGTCGGCTTCGCTGGACGCATCGAGCAGGGCACGCACCGGCAAGTCCCGGACCAGGCGTTCCTCGATGTCGACGTTGGGGGCATCCTGGCGAGCGCGATCTACCCAACCGGAAAGGAGGTGGGCGTCGTCGCGTGCCTGCCGGTTGGGATCGAACGGGACGTCCGGTTGCTGAGCGTCCTCGTGAAACATCCACTCCCACGCCGACAGGACGAGGACGGACCCTCCACTGGCGCGTGCCTCACCAACCGCCCATCGCAACGCCTGGATGGAGCTCGCCGAACCGTCGACGCCGACCACGATGCGGTCGACTCGACCCACCGGTGAGTCCGGTCGGGAATTCACGGCAGCATCAGCTCCTCCGGTTCCAGGTCGTATGTCAGGTGGTTCGGATCGAACTGCCCCCTCGCGTACTCGAATGGGCCGGCGGGCAGCGCCCAGATCGCGCTGGCGCGACCTGGCGAAGGGCGACCGTCGACCACGGTGAATCCGTCGATCGGAGTGCGCCATTCCGCCCGGGTCAGCCCCGTCCCGAGGGCGGCATAGCGATCAGTGGATCGGTAGTCTCGCGGAGCTCCCCGAGGGTCGAGGAACACCTGCGCCGTCACGGACCGACCGCGGTCGGTCACCGTCAGCTCGAAGCTGTCGTCGTCGAGCTTCTGCCAGACCGAATGGCTGCCGAGCAGCATCGACGGAGCCAGCAGCACGGCGTCGTTGACCCAGGTCGTGAGCTCGCTGACGTCGAGTTCCGGCCCCTCGGCGTCTGCGACGGGCACGATGCCCAACATCCGGCCGTGCATTGCGCCGCGTCCGTCGAGGTAGCTGTCGCGCCC
>Ga0190271_10002440_pt1 | contig 11277 bp, 9 predicted proteins | sample Popmic356T_FD_133747 | JGI IMG/M metagenome (GOLD analysis project Ga0190271, IMG submission 133747) | Populus adjacent soil microbial communities from riparian zone of Weber River, Utah, USA - 356 T | ecosystem: Environmental > Terrestrial > Soil > Riparian zone | place: USA: Utah | collected...
ACGTAACCCTCGACCCGGTCGCGTTGCTTCTCCGAGATCAGCGGACCGATCATGGCGCCGGGGTCGTCGGGCAGGCCGATCGGCATCGCCGCCACCGCGGCCGACAGCTTCTCGACGACCTCGTCGTAGCGCGACCGGGGAGCCAGGATGCGGGTCTGCCCGACGCAGGCCTGACCGCAGTTCATCAGCCCGGAGAACACCAGCATGGGTAGGGTCGAGTCCAGATCGGCGTCCTCCAGAATGATCGCGGCCGACTTCCCGCCGAGCTCCAGCGAGCACGGTTTCAGTTTCTCGGCGGCGATCTTGGCGATCTCCTTGCCCACCGCGGACGACCCGGTGAACGTGAACTTGTCCAGCTCGGGGTTGGCCGTCAGTGCGCGGCCGGTCTCCGGCCCACCCGGCACGATCGACAGCACACCCTCGGGCAGACCGGCCTCGGCGAACGCCTCGGCCATCGCGAACACCGACAGCGGGGTCTCGGCAGCCGGCTTGAGCACCACGGTGCAGCCTGCCAGCAGTGCGGGGCCGAGCTTGTTGGCAGCCAGGAAGAACGGCACGTTCCACGCGGTGACGGCGCCGACGACGCCGACGGGTTCGCGCACCACCATGGTCTGGCCGTAGATGCCGTCACGGAGGTCGCGCCAACTGAACTTGTCGGCGGCACCGGCGAAGTACTGGAACGACGCCATCGCGGCGCCGTACTGCATCATGTCGACGATCGTCGGCGGCTGGCCGGTCTCGGCCGCCAGCAGGAACTTCAGCTCGTCGGCGCGCTCCTCCATGATTTTCACGGCGGCGGTCAGGATCGCAGCGCGCTCCTCCGGCGACATGTGGGGCCACGGACCCTCGTCGAATGCCGTGCGGGCGGCCGCGCAGGCGGCGTCCACGTCGGCGGCCGACGCCAGCGGCACCTGGCCGACCAGTTCGCCGGTGGCGGGGGAGTGCACTTCGATGACGTCGGACGTGGCCGGCTCGACCCACTTGCCGCCGATGAACAGCTTGTCCCACTGGGTCCGATACTCCGCTGCCGCGTCGGCTGTCTTGAACGAGGTGCTCTGTGTCATGAGCGTCACATTACCGATCGCACGGCAAAACGAGAACCTGTTGCAGTCCACGGGTCAGGATGGACGAAGCACCACCACCAGGTTGCTCACCGTGAATTCCCTCAGGACCGGCACCTTCGTCACACCCCACGCCCATCGAGGGTGGTAGCGGGGAAATGCGGCGACCAGAGCGCCGGTTCCCGCCGCCCATCTCAGGCCGTCGGCCGCCGACACCGCGAACAACGACGAGCCGTAGTCGTTCTTCGGTCTGCGGCCGTGCTTTCGCGCGTAACGGTCGGCTGCCCGGCGACCGCCGAGGTAGTGCGTCAGCCCCATCTCGTGACCACCGAACGGGCCCAGCCACACGGTGTAGGACAGCACCACCAGCCCGCCGGGACGGGTGACCCGCACCATCTCGTCGCCCAGCCGCCATGGCTCGGGGACGTGTTCGGCGACATTGGACGACAGGCAGATGTCGACGCTGGCGTCGGCGAACGGGAGCGCGGCGCCCGACGCTCGGACGAAAGCCCCGGCGCGGCGGTGCAGCCGAGGGGCTGCGGCATGCATCTCGCGGGGGTCGGGTTCGACGCCGATGTAGCGCAGGCCCGCATCCGTGAACGCGGACGCGAAATAGCCAGGGCCGCCGCCGACATCCAGCACGGTCAGGCCCGTCGGCACGGGACCGCCGGCCGCTGTCCACAGATCGGTGACCATCGCGACGGTGTCGGCGGCGAGCGCGCCGTAGAACCGGTCCGGGTCACTCTGCTCGAAGCGGAACTGCGACAGCAGCCGCAGCGACCGTGACAGCGTCGCCCGCCGCGCAAGCAGATCGGTTGCCGCCATCCCGGCAACCCTAGGTGCTCGTCTAGTCTGAATCGCGATGTCCGACCTCCGATCCGTGCTGCTGCTGTGCTGGCGTGACACCGGCCACCCGCAGGGCGGTGGCAGTGAGATGTACCTGCAGCGCATCGGCGCCCAGCTTGCCGAATCCGGGGTCGAGGTCACGCTGCGGACCGCCCGCTATCCGGGTGCCGCCCGACGGGAAACCGTCGACGGGGTCCAGATCCAACGCGTCGGCGGGCGCTATTCGGTGTACGTGTGGGCCGGATTGGCGATGGCCGCGGCCAGGATCGGGCTTGGCCCGCTGCGCCGGGTGCGCCCCGACGTCGTCGTCGACACCCAGAACGGGCTACCGTTCCTCTCCCGGCTGGTGTACGGCAGGCGGGTCGTCGTGCTGGTGCACCACTGCCATCGCGAACAGTGGCCGGTGGCCGGGCCCGTCATGAGCCGCATCGGCTGGTTCGTCGAATCGCAGGTGTCGCCTCGTGTGCACCGGCGCAACCAGTACGTCACGGTGTCGCTGCCCTCGGCTCGCGATCTCGCCCTGCTCGGCGTGAACTCCGACCACGTCGTCGTCGTCCGCAACGGTGTCGACGCGGCACCCGACGAGGCCTTGACCATGCCCCGATCGGAGACACCGCGGGTCGTGGTGCTGTCTCGGCTGGTGCCGCACAAGCAGATCGAGGATGCGCTCGGGGCGATCGCCCGGCTACGCGAACGGACACCGGGCCTGCATCTGGACGTGCTCGGCGGGGGTTGGTGGGCGCAGCGCCTCGTCGACCACGCCGACCGGCTCGGGATCTCCGATTCGGTGACATTCCACGGCCACGTCGACGATGCCACCAAACATGCGGTGCTCCAGCGCAGTTGGGTTCACATGCTGCCGTCCCGCAAGGAAGGGTGGGGGCTCGCGGTCATCGAGGCCGGACAACACGGGGTGCCCACCATCGGCTACCGATCCTCGGGCGGTCTGTCGGACTCCATCGTCGACGGCGTCACCGGGTTGCTCGTCGACGACTACGGGGCCCTCGTCGGGGCGCTGGATCGGGTGCTGTCCGACGAAGTCCTGCGCGAGCAGCTGGGCGCCAAGGCGCAGGTGCGCAGCGGCGATTTCTCGTGGCAGCAGAGTGCGGACGCGATGCGGGTGGTGCTGGGCGCCGTGATGGAAGGTCGGATGATCGGCGGCGTGGTCTAAGGCGCCGCCCTCTCCGGCACCGTCAGAGAGGTGATCGCCGTGACATCGTCGAGTTCGTCCAGTTCCCAACATCTCCGAGCCAACTCGCCGGTGCGCGCCTCACCCAACACGGGCGTTGCGAGGCCGCGGTACTTGTCGTCGAGTTGACGGTCGGACATCGGGTTGTCCGGGGTTCCGAGGTTATGGGCGACGTGTTGTTCGAAGGAGCGCCCATCGCGCAGGGTCACCACGACTCGCGCGGAGTCTTTGGACTGCTGCTCGTCGACGTGCACGGCGATAAGTTCCCGCAGGCGAACCACTTCGGGATCGTTGACCCGTTCGTCGGTGAACTGTGCGACGGACGCCGAACCGTCGGCGAGTGCCGCTGCGAGAACGTGGTAGATGCTGAACTTGCCCTGCAGGCCGGTGCGAGGCTCGGTCAGGCCAGTCGTCGTCTTGACGTAGTCGTGCACATAGGCGTCGACGGACGCGACGGCGTCGGAGGCCAGATAGTGTTGAGCGCGCAGCTCGAGCAGGGCCTGGGCCGGCGGGTGTGTCAGCGACCCGCACGCATACGGTTTGAAGCCGTCGCGCGGGAGGTACCAGGTGTCGCCGAGCCCTTCTGTTGCGCGCCAGGGCGCGGGGTCGGGGGAGAACAGGTGTAGGAATCCTCGATGTCCCTCGACGGGTTCGGTGCTCGACGTGAAGCCGTCACGGGCGAGGAACCCCGAGAGCAGTCCGTCCATCGCGGCCTTGCCCGCGTGTAGCGACTTGCCCATCGAGCCGTACACCACCTTCATGCCCGCGCTCTGTGTCGCGCCGGTACCGAGCGCGGCGAGGGTCTGCACGGGGGACAGTCCGAGCAGGCGCGACGTGGCGACGGCCGCGCCGATGTGACCGACGGTGCCGGTCACGTGCCATCCCACGTCGTAGTGCCCCGGCCCGGCCGCGACGGCCACCCGGGCCTGCACCTCAAAGCCCGCCACGAACGCTGCGACGGCAGTGGCGCCGCTGACGGGGACCAGTTCGGCTGCGGCCGCGATCGCAGGCCAGAGGGGCGCGCTGCCGTGGATCGTGGTGCGGTCCGGGTTGAAGGTGTCGTCGAAGTCCAGCAAGTGCGCCGAGATCCCATTGGCCAGCGCGGCGTAGCCCGCTCCGGCGCGCTGCCGTGTCCCTGCGATCGATGCGGTGCGTGAGCCGTCGCCGAGGTCGAGGGCCGCGATGCCCCTGCGGACCATCGCGGCCTCGTCGGTGCTCGAGCCCGCGAGCGTGCAACCGAGCCAGTCGAGCAGACAGCGCACGGCCTGATGTACGACGTCGCGCGGCAGGTCCTCGACACGCACGCCGGCCGCGAACTCCGCCAACTCCGCGCTCGTCGAGTCGTTACCGGTCACTGAAACCGCCTAGGTCTGTAATACGGAAACTAATTCTGTTATACAGACTGTATGGCTTCTGCGGTAGAGAACCCCGAAAACTACGACGACCGGACGTCCGCGGAGACGCGCACCCTGCTCGATTTCGTCAGACATACCGACTCGCGCGATGTGCCCGACAACGTCATTGACGAGAGCACGAGGTGTTTGCTCGACCACCTTGGACTTGCCATCGCGGGGGCGGCCGAACCCGCGGCCAGAATCGCGCGCACCCAGGCGCTGATGCTCGGCGGACTTCCGCAGGCCAGGGCGCTCGGGACATCCGACCGGCTGCGGGTCACCGACGCGGCCCTGGTCAACGGAATCGCTTGTCACGCCTTGGACTTCGACGACACTCACGTCCCCACCATCCTGCACCCCAGCACGCCGCTGTACGCCGCGGGCACAGCGCTCGCGGAGTGGCGGGAGTCCCGCGGCATCGACCTGCTCGCATCGCACGCCCTGGGCTATGAACTGGCCGCGAGGGCGAGCAACGCGCTCTATCCCGAGCACTACGACGCGGGCTGGCACATGACGGGAACCACCGGGGCGCTGGCGGCTGCGACGGTCGCGATCCGGCTGCTCGGCCTTGCCGCGCTGCCCGCCACCCACTGCCTGAGCATCGCCGCCACCCAGGCCGCCGGCCATCGCGAACAGTTCGGCACCATGACCAAACCGTTCCATGCGGGCCACGCCGCACAGGCGGGGGTGTGGGCCGGCCTGTTGGCCGCAGGCGGATTCACCGGAGCGCCGGATCCGCTGCAGGGTCGCCGGGGAATGTTCGCGGTGATGTCGTCGGCCAGCACGCCCGCTGACCTTGTCGACGGCCTCGGCGACAAGTGGCAGATCTTCGACAACGGCGTGAAGCCCTATGCCTGTGGTGTCGTAATCCACCCTGCGATCGACGCCGTGCGAGACCTGGCTGCCCGCAAGAGACTCACCGCGGACCAGATCCGCTCGATCACCCTGCGGGTACATCCGTTGGTCCTCGAGTTGACCGGGAAGACCGATCCAAGAACAGGTTTGGAGGGCAAGTTCTCGGTGACGTTCGCCTGCTCGGTGGGCCTGCTGCGAGGTCGGGCGGGCGAGGCTGAGTTCTCCGACGCGCTGGTGGCAGATCCGAAGGTACGGGCCGTGATGGCTCGCATCGAGGTGGTCGCCGATCCCGGAGTTCCGCACACCAGGGCCGGCGCTACCGCGGTGACCGTCGACGGGACCACCGTCGACACCTGGGTCGACGATGCTCGAGGCACGCCGGGGAATCGGCTTTCCGATGACGAACTGCGAGACAAGTTCTTCGGGCTGGCGGACGACGTGATCGGTCATGACGACGCCGAACGGTTGGCCGACGCCACGTTCGCGCTGGCGTCGGGCGGCACCGTCGCCGATCTGCTCGCCCGCACGGTACCCAATCAGTAGTCGCGCGTTATCGCGCTGACGACACCTGCGCCGTCGCAGTCCACGCGCACCACCGTTCCGGTGACCTCGGTCGGTTCCACCGTCAGACGGGCGACCTGCTCAGCGATCTCGTCCCGGCAATGCTCCAGATCAGTTCCTTCGCAATCGATTCCCGGTGACACCGCATTCACCGCCACTCCATCGCTGCGCAGCGACACGGCCAGTGCGCGGGTAAGCCCGAGCAGCCCGTACTTCGCTGCCGACACATGCACCCGCTGCGGGTCGCCGTCGAGCGCATTGCGACCGAGGATGTTGACGACACGTCCGCCCGGAATGAGGGTCGGCAGCGCGTTGCGGATGCACGAGAACGCCCCATCGAGGGTGACGGCATGGACCTTGCGCCAGTCCTCCTCGGTGATGTCGGCAAACGCCGCGCGCGGCCGATAGGAGGCGTTGTTCACCAGCACCCGCACCCTGCCGTGGTCGGCGATGGTGTCGAACATGAGTTTCACCGCAGCGGGTTCGGTGACGTCGGCGGCCACGCTGAAGGCACGGCCACCTGCGGCGCGGATCGCGGCCACCACCTTCTCCGCATCGCCGGTCCGGGACCGGGTGTTCACTGCGACGGTCAACCCTGCCCGGCCCAGCCGTTCGGCGATGACGGCACCGAGACCACTGCCTGCGCCGGTGACGAGTGCGACACCGGGTTCAGGCATCGTCGAGCGGCACTGTCTGCGCGAGAAGCACTGACACATCGTCCAACTGGTCGACGTTCCAGCAGGTGCTGAGCAGTACCTCGGTGCGCTCGGAGCCGAGCACCGGACCGACCAGATCGCGGAACTTCGCGCTCAGTTCATCGTCGGCCAGGGGGGCCGCGGGGGTGCCACGGTTGCCTCGCACCTCGGTGGTCAACGTCTGTCCGGACGCAAGCACGAGTTCGACGTCCGCGTCCTGCTTGCCCAGGGCGGGGTCGGCGACGACCTTCACGCGGTCGCGGAGCTTGAGGACGTCGGGTCGCGTCAGCACCACCTCGTCGAGTTCCTCGGTGCCGACGCGGCGGAACGCGACGGCCGCTGCCGCACAGTGCCGGAGGCTGAACTTGGCCTGCATGCGTGTGGCGGGCCGGCGGAGGTCGGTGAAGCGAGCGGCGGGCGGCGAGACGCGGACCTCGACGGCGGTGACGTCCTCGGGAGCAACGTTCTGCCCGGTCACGAGTGCGATCACGCCGTCGATCATCGGGTGGGTCAGCGATCCGCTCGGGTAGAGCTTGTATCCGTTGGCGGTGATGTTCCACGTCTCGCCGAGCCCGGAGCCGATCATCTCGGGCGCAGGATCGGCGCTCATCACCGCCAGATAGCCAAAGTCGCCCTCCAGTGCATTGGCGCTGGCCGTCAACCGCTGCTCGACGAGGCAGGCCGCCAGTACGCCGTCCATCGCGGCCTTGCCCGGGTGCATGCTCTTGAGGTCGCTGCCCGCCATCACGCGCAGACCCGCCGCCTGGGTGGCGCCCGCGGCGATCGCGTGCTCGATCTTTTCGGCGTCCAGCCCCAGCGTGCGGGCCGCGGCTGCGGCCGCACCGACGTGACCTGATGTGCCGGTGACGTGCCACCCCGCATCGTAGTGAGTCTGGCCCGCGGCGTGGGCGACTCGCGTCTCGACCTCGAAGCCCAATGCGAAGGTCGCGAGTGCCGCGCGGCCGGTGACGGACTGGGTGGTGCCTGCAAAGGTGTCGGCCACCGCCAGGATCGCCGGCCACACCGAACAGCTGCCGTGCACGGTGGTCCCGGGCGGGTTGTAGACGTCGTCCAGGTCGAGCACGTGTGAGGCGAACGCATTGAGGAAGGCGGCGTAGGGGGCCGTGGCCCGCATCCGGGTCCCGACAACTGTTGCGCCGCCCTTGTTCTCACTTGATGACAGGGCACTGCGCGCCCGCTGGGTAGCGTCGTCGGCGGAGCCGGCGACAGTGACCCCGATATGGTCGACCAGCGCGCGCCGTGCGGCGTGCATGACCGCTTCGGGGATCTGATCGCCGGGCTGCTCCGCGACGAACCGCGCGAGCAGTGTGGTGGGACTGCCTACCGGGGCTTCAGGGGCTGCGGTCACTGATCCTTCCTCAGCCCAAGATTCGCCAGCAGGCCACCGACGATGTCGGTCTGCTCCTGCAGGTATTTCGTGAGTTCATCGTCCTGCAGGTTCTGTGTGACGAGACCGCTGTCCTTGGCCAGCGTCTTCCAGTCCTCGGTCTCGACCATCTTGGACAGGTTGTCCTGGTAGCCCTGGACGGCGTCTGCAGGCATGTCCGGGGCACCCATCACGGCGCGAAACTGGACGGGCACGTTGGCCGAGTCGATACCCTGCTCCACCGTGGTGGACACATCGGGAAAGATCTCGAGACGCTCGTTGCCGACGACCGCGATCACCTTGAGCTGGTTGGCCTTCACCTGCTCGGCGACGTCGGAGGCGCTGCCGAGCATGATGTTGGCGTCATCGCGCAGCAGCGCGGTGATGCGCGATCCCGTGTCCTCGAAGGACAAGAACTTCCACTTCGCGCCCAGCGTGTCCTGCAGTACCAGCCGGGTCAGTGCGTCGTTGGCGGTGCTGGAGCCGCCCGTCTGCACCAGGGTGTCGGGAGCCGCCTTGGCCGCATCGACGAAGTCGGCGAACGTGTTGAACTGCGAGCTCGCATTCGTGACGATCACCTGCGGTTCGGTGGCGACCAGCGAGATCGGGGTCAACATGCTCAGCCCGACCTGGGCGTTGGCAACCGTCATGGGGGTGGCCAGCCAGGTCGGAGTGACCTGAGCGATCAAGCCCGCGTTGCCTTTTCGTTCGATCATGTACGACATCGCGCCGATCGAGTCGCCAGCAGGGACGTTACGCACCGGCCACTGGGTGGGGATGATCTTGTTGTCGTACATGACCTTGATCATCTGGCGGGTGAAGACGTCTGACCCGCCGCCGACGGCGTTGTGCGTGACGACCTCGACGGGGCCGGACTCGCCGCCGCCCGAGCTGGAGCCGCCACATGCTGCAAGGGCCAGTGACGCGAGGATCGCGATGGCGAGAGTGAAGATCTTCCTGAAGCGGCTCATGTCCGTTCCTTCCTGGGGGAGTTGAGGTTTCGAAAGTTGAGGTCAGGCGTCGGCATCGATCAGTTGTTCGCGCACCTTGCGGGTCCTGCGGCCGAAGGACAGCGCGAGCAACAGCAGCACTGCCAGGACGATGAGCACCGCGGAGATGGGCCGCTGCAGGTAGATGATCGGACTGTTGTCGGACAGCAGCAGCGACTGCCGGATCGAGTTCTCCGCGATCGGTCCCAGCACGAACGCGAGTACCAGTGGGGCAGGCGGGATATCGAGCTTGCGCATCGCATAGCCGAGCAGTCCGAACACCACCAGCATCCACACGTCGAAGATGGAGAAGTTGACGCTGAAGACACCGACCACCGAGATCAGCAGGATCCCTGGGTAGAGCACCTTGTACGGCGTGTTCAACAGTTTCGCGAAGAGCGGAACCATCGGCAGGTTCATCACCAGAAGGGCGATGTTGCCCAGGTACATGCTGGCGATGATCGGCCAGACCACGTCCGCATGCTCTTGGAAGAGCAACGGCCCGGGGTTCAGCCCGTAGAGGACCAGGGCGCCAAGAAGTACTGCGCCAGTGCCGGAACCCGGGATGCCCATAGTGAGCAGCGGCACCATGGCGCCGCCGGTCTCTGAATTGTTCGCGGCCTCGGGTGCCGCCACTCCTTCGATGGAGCCCTTGCCGAACTCCTCGGGAGTCTTGGAGGTGCGCTTGGCGATGATGTAGGACACGAACGACGCCACGGTCGAGCCGGCGCCGGGCAGGATGCCGATCAGGAAGCCCACGAAGCCGCCCTGCAGCATGGCAGGCGTCGACTTCTTGATGTCCTGGCGCGACGGCAGCAACTCGCTGAGCTTGCTGGGCACCTTGAACAATTTCTTCTCGGTCTTGTCCTCGATGTTCACCAGCACCTCGCCGATGGCGAAGATGCCGACCGACAGGGCGATGAACTCGACGCCACCCGCAAGCTCGATCTGGCCACCGGTGAAACGCTGCTCACCGGAGAACAGGTCGGTGCCGATGGTCGCGAGGAACAGGCCGATGAACATCGAGATGAAGCCCTTGAGCATCGAGTCACCGGCCAGCATGATCACCAACAGCAAGGCGAAGAGCATCAAGGCCGAGTACTCCGGCGGCCCGAAGTTGACCGCGACGTCGGCTGCCAGCGGCGCCAGGAACGTCAGCCCGATGACGCCGATGGTGCCCGCGACGAAGGACGCAATGGCCGCGATGCCGAGGGCTTTACCTGCCCGGCCCTGCTTGGCCATCTCGTAGCCGTCGATGCACGTCACGACCGACGACGACTCACCGGGAATGTTCAGCAGGATCGATGTGGTCGAGCCGCCGTACTTGGCGCCGTAGTAGATGCCGGCCATCATGATCAGCCCGGTCGCCGGCTCGAACCCGGTTGCCAGCGGCAGCAGGATCGCGATGGTGGCGGGCGGCCCGAGGCCCGGCAGGATCCCGACGAGCGTGCCGAGTAGGCAGCCGACCAGAAGCCAGAACAAATTCGTCGGCGTGATCGCGGCTTGAAGTCCGTGGAGCAGACCATCGATGGCGTTCATGGGCGGACTCCCGCGTACCCGATCTCAGGCCGTCGGCATTCCGAATGAGTCAGTACCACAGGGTTCCCCCTGGGAGTTGAACCTCGAGCAGCGTCTCGAACAGCAGGTACATCGCGGGCGGGAGCAGGAGCAACGTGATGATCGACGGGATCGAGCGCATCCTTTCGACCACGACGATCACCAGCAGCACCAGCACTTCACCGGCGAGCAGGAAACCGAGCGGTTCGAGCAGGGCCGTGCACACCACCAATGCCACCCAGACGAGTAAGGCCCGGCTCATCTGGGCGCGCCCGAGCGACAGGGTGGGTACATCGCCGGAGCGTGCCCGCGGGCCGAAGATCCAGACCGCTGAGAGCGCCAACCCGAGGCCGATGAGGCAGATGGTCAACAGCACCGGCAGATAGCCGGGGCCCGGTTCGTTGTTGCCACCGTGAAACTGAAGCTCGGTCGAACTTCGGTACAGCAGCCACCCCGCCACCGCGGTGACGATGAGCCCCAACACCACGTGGACTCGACGGGTCAGCCGGATGTCGTGCCCGGTGGGATCGTCCTCGTCGCCGACGGGCACGCCCACCTCCGGGGGGTCCTCGGCGATGACGTGGTCGGTGGGCCTTGCGTGGTCGGTGGGCCCTGCGTGGTCGGTGGGCAGTGTCGGGGATGGAGTGACCGGAGCCCGTTCGAGGTCGTGCCCTCTCCGTGTGACAGCACCGACGGGCTTCTCGGTGTCGTTAGCCATCCAGCCTCCTAGCGTGATGTCTTCA
>Ga0190271_10002441_pt1 | contig 11276 bp, 9 predicted proteins | sample Popmic356T_FD_133747 | JGI IMG/M metagenome (GOLD analysis project Ga0190271, IMG submission 133747) | Populus adjacent soil microbial communities from riparian zone of Weber River, Utah, USA - 356 T | ecosystem: Environmental > Terrestrial > Soil > Riparian zone | place: USA: Utah | collected...
CCAGGGTCGCCAGCTTCTCGGCCTCGAGCTCCTTCGCCAGGGTGGCCAGCACATCGTCGGCCTCGAAGCCGGGCACCGCAAAGCGCGGCGCCGCGAACGCGTCGATCAGCTTTGGCAAAAGCGCGAGCTGTTCGCGCAGCGGGTTGGGCATCGGCGGGCGCTGGGCCTTGTACTCGGGATTCTGGGTGTGCCGGAACGTGCGCTCGGGACCGTCGAGCGCGAAGCTCAAGCCGAGAGGGCGGTCTTCCCGCAGCAATTTGAGCAAGGTCGAGCTGAGCCCGTATAGGGCCGAGGTCGGTTGACCCTGGCTCGTCGTCATCGGTGGCAGCGCGAAATGAGCTCGAAAGAGCAGGGAGTGGGTGTCTATCAAGACTACGCGCGCCACGCCCTAGTGGTAGTGCGGGGTGGCAGTCTGCGTCGAGTCCAAAATGGTCAACGCTGGCTACGTGGTCTGGTCAGGTGGGCTGAGCCTTTCCAGCTTGTACGCGTTCGGCGTGCGTCCCGGCCGTGTGTCGCGCCTGGGACGAGCGAGCATGCGCGGGGCCGAGCTCGCGATGCGTCTCCGATGGCTGTGCCGACAGCGCTATCGCGATCTCGCACAGCCGATCGGGGCCCGTGGCAGCCCGCATTCGCCCGAGACACTGGCACCTGTCGCCCACGGCGGCTAGGGTGGCGGCACCCGAGTGTCCCGCGGGTTGGCGACAGGCTCGGGTTGTCACCCGTGTGGGTGTCGTCAGCGCTGCGCGAGCTGCACAAGCGCACGAGCTGCCGTCGACGAGGAGTCAAGATCGTGCGCGTGTTGGCCCGACCAGCGTTTCGCAACCGTCCTCAGAACCCCTACAACGCGTTGATCTACTCCGCGATGCGCGAGCAGGGGGTGCAGGTCAGCGAGTACTACGGTGGCCGCTGGCTGCTCGGGCAGCAAGACGTGTTTCACATCCACTGGCCCGAGTCGGCTTTCAATCACGGGCTCGTCGGAGCGTGGCTGACGAGTCGCGTGCTGCTGACCGCCATGGATCGCTTGCGGCGGCAGGGGACGCGCTGCATCTGGACGGCGCACAATCTCGCGGCCCACGAGCGTCGCTTCCCGAAGGCAGAAGCGCGAGCCTGGCGCGCCTTCCACGCGCGGCTCGACGGTTTCATCAGCCTGACGAGCTACGGCCTGGGCGCCGCGCGCGAGCGCTTTCCAGAGCTCCGCGAGGTGCCCGGCTTCGTGGTCGCGCATCCGCACTTTCGCGGCGCCTATCCAGACGTACTGACGCGCGCCCAAGCCCGTAGCGCCCTCGGCATCGCACCCGATGCGCGTGTCGTCGCGTACCTCGGGCGTATTCTAGAATACAAGAACGTGCCCGAGCTCGTGCGCGTCTTTCTCCAAACCGTGGCTGGGAGCGCTGCGTCCGACGCACGGCCGTGGCAGCTGTTGGTTGCAGGCCAACCGCGCTCGCCGACGCAGACCGCACAAGTCACTGCGGCGTGCGCGGGCGACCCACGCGTGCGTTTGTGGCTGCGGCACATCGCGAACGAAGAGCTGCAGCTGTTTCTGCGCGCGGCCGACCTCGTCGTCTTGCCATATCGCGAGATCTTCAACTCGGGCACGGCGCTACTCGCCTTGTCGTTCGATCGGCCCGTGCTCATGCCGAGCAGCCCCACCTCGCTCGACCTGCGCGAGAGCTGCGGCGACGATTGGGTGCACGTCTACGATTCGCTATCGCCCGAGGTGCTACGCGCGACGCTGGAGGCGGTCGAACGACTGCCCGAGCGCAATGCCGTCCCGGGCCTACGCGCGCGCGACCCGCAGCTCATCGCCGCGCAACACGTGGCAGCTTACCGCTCGGTCATCGAGCGCGGGTGAGCGCGGGCAGGCCCGATTTCGCAGTGCGCCGAGTCCCCGGCGTGGCGTTCTTTCGCGACGACCGCGTACCGGATAGTCTGAGCGGCGATGCACGCGATGGACTACGGGAAGAGACGCAGCTGCGAGTCGTCGCCCCGTCGTGTCAGCTGCGTTGCACTGGCTCTGTGGTCCTGGGTCGGTTTCGGTTGTAGCAGCGCGAGCGCACCGCCGCCGCCTGTCACCAGCCAGGCGCGTTCTGGACACGCGGTCGCCGGCAGTACAGAAGCTGAGACCGCAGGCGTTGGCAACGCAGAGGTCGGCGGTTCGATGCCAGGCGGCGCCGCGGCAGCTAACACTGCGGCAGGCAACGCCGCGACAGGCGACGCCGGCGCAGCAGCCGCAAGCAACGCCGATGGAGGCAAAGCAGCGACAGGAAACGCCGGAGCTGCTGGTTCCAGTCCCAGCGCCGACGGCGGCGATCCCCTCGTGTCCGGATTGCGCGACAGCGACCAGTCGACGCCGCCGGGTTTCTGCGAGCGCCCAGCTGCCGGCCAAGATCAGGTGCGGGACCTGTTCTGCGCGAGCAAGCGGCCGGAGATCCGGAGCTTGCAGGAGCTTCAAGTCGCGCTGAGTCTAGTGCCGGCCACAGCCAGCACCGATTCGACCAACTATCCCCTGCTGCTCGGCCATTCCACGGCGCTCTTTGGGCACTTCGTATCGCCGCTCAACCCGCGCGCGATCGTGCTCGGTGCGGATGTCGCCATCGCATTTCAGCGCGGCACTCAGCATGTCGAGCTGATCAGCGGTACCCAAGACCTTAGCCAGGCTCACTTCTACTTGCTCAGCTTCGAGCAGGCTTGTGCTTCGCAGCCGGGAGGTTGTGTCCCCGGCGATCTCTACACACCGCGCGTCGAGCGCGATTGGACGAGCGTCGCGATCCATGACGATGAGCAGCTCAAGAACACGCCGGCTGACTGTCGGCAGTGTCATCAGCGCGGGACCGACACACCGCGCCTATTGATGCGAGAGATCGGGCGGCCTTGGACGCATTTCTTCGACGCCCCGCCGGCGCAGGTCTCGCCGCAGCCAGGCGTGCGCGGCAGCGACCTGTTGCAAGACTATCTACTCGCCAAGGGCGACGAACAGTACGCGGGCATCGCCGGCTCGACCTACCAACCGAGCTTCGCGTTCATCTTGGAGCAGCAGGCAGGCATCGCACAGCCGCTCGTGTTCGATGCGCCCACGATCGAGCGCGAGCGCTACCCCAGGCAATCGGACAGAAGCTTTCCTGCGAGCCCGTTGCCGAGTCCGACCTGGAATGAAGCGTACGAGGCGTTCAAGCGCGGCGAGCAATTGGCGCTGCCCTATGTCGAGCCGCGGGTGAGCGACCCGGCCAAGTCTGCGCAGCTGACGGCGGCCTACCAGCGCTTCCGGAAAGGCGAGCTCGCCGCCGAGGCGCTGCCCGACATGGCGGACATCTTCCCGGACGACCGGCATACGCGAGCCCTGATCGGTCTGCAAACAGAGCCCGACGCGACTCCGGCGGAAGCGTTGATTCAGGCCTGCGGTGGCTGCCACAACGACCAGCTCGATCAGACGCTGTCTCGCGCGCGCTTCAACATCGATCTGTCGCGGATGTCACGTGCCCAGCTCGATCTCGCGATCGCGCGCATCGAGCTGCCGCAGACGGCGGTGGGCGCGATGCCACCGTCTCAGTTTCGTCAGCTCGACCCGGACGTCCGTACGCGCCTCCTGGCATTTCTGCGCGATGGCGTGCGCGGAGGCGAGGTCGACCCGCTGCTCCAGCGTGCGGCGCAGCTCGGGATGCAGCGGCCGCGCATGACTCAGTGACGCGCGTTCCCTGCGCGCTGTGCAGCACGGGCTGACTGCAGCGGGTAGCGTGCTCTACGCTATGGTTAGCTCTGGATCAGCTCGGCGTAGGTCGCGAACAAGCGCGTGAAGTGGTCGGTTTGGGAGAGCACGCTGGTTTGGGCGGCCTCGCGGCAGGCGCGCTTGAGCTGTGCGGGGTCGCGCGCCAGGAGGCGGTCTACTGCGGCTGCGCAGGCTTCGGCGTCGCCTGCGGCGTAGGTCTCGGAATAGGCGGGGCGTGCGAGCTCGGCCGCGCCACCCGAGTTGGGCACCACGAGCGGCAGGCCCGCACACAACGCTTCCGCGACCACCAGGCCAAAGGTCTCTGCGGACGAGCCGTGCAGCAAGGCGTCGGCGCTGGCGAGCACGCGCGACAAGAGCTCGCGGTCGCGCGTGAGGCCCGCCATGTGCACCGGCAGCCCGCGTGCGCGCATGGCCGACCAAGCCGCGAGCGGTCCATCGCCGTACATCACGAGCGCGACCGGCCTGCGCGCCGCTAGCAGCTCGACCGCGCGCAGCAACGTTCCGAGCCGTTTCTCGGGGTGATGTCGGCTCACGGTGACCAGCAGCGCGGCATCGGGAGCAGCGTTCGCTTTGGCGAGCAGCTCCGCCCGCAATGCCGGATCTGGCTTCGCGGCCATGAAGGTGGCTTTGTCGACACCGAACGGCACGGTCAGCGGGCGCTGAATGCCTTGATGCGCGAGCCGCTCGGCGAGCCATGCCCCGCTCACCACCGTCGCGTCGAACTGGTGGCTGAGCCGACGCAGGTAACCCCAGTACGGCTTCCAGAGCTGATCGATGCGGCGAGTGTCGAGCCACTTGTCGAGCAGCGTCTGCCCGTACACGGCCACGGCATCGGTATGGAAGATGAAGGTCTTACGCACGCGCGACACGCCGTTGCTCGAGCTCGCAGCGCGATAGCGCCCCACGAACTGGCCGCCGGTCCACGGGGACGAGCCCTCGATGATGTCGGGATGTTCCTCGTCGAGCAGCTTGTGGACCGCGCGCTCGCGCAGCAGCAAGCGGTAGCGCGGATCGACCGGCAGGGGCGGTGAGGCGACCCAAGCGATGCGGCCGTGCGAGCCGCGCCGCTCGATATGATCGTGCGTGCCCGGAGCGATGATCAACAGCTCGTGGCCGTGTGCATCGGCCGCCTTGAGCTTCTGATCGATGTAGATCTTCACTCCACCACCGCGCTCGGCGTAAAACTCTGCGACGTCGACGATCTTCATGGCGGGCGACACTCCAAACCATCGGCAGTACGAAAGTCAAGCGCGCCAGCGCTTTGGCGCGGTATTGCCCGGCGATGGCGATGGCTAGGGGACTGACGGATCCAAGTATGGGCTGAGCGCGCGGCTGAGCAGCTGGTCTTGCACATGCTTTTGCACGAACGCGAGATCCATGCGCTGGACCCACTTGCGCGTGCGCACGGACGCGTACCAGTGGATGAGATACGTCTCCGGGCTGAGCACCTCGTCCAGTTGGATGCGGTGCTGCAGACGAAACCAGTGCTCGCTCAGCTCTGGGCCGAGCGGGTAAAATACCGCTTGCGGGTGCACTACCGGCTGCGCCGCGCGCGCTGTTTGCGACGCTGGCTGGGCTGCTGTCTCGCGCAGCGTGCGCTGCAAGAGGTGCGTGCCGAGCGCGTAGCGGCGCAGCTGCTTGTCGACCGGTAGCTCGAGCATGGCCGCCAGCAAGCGCGCGACGAAGGGGTGCTCGGGCTGGGCTGCCAGCACGGCGTTGTTGGCCGCGAGCGTGTAGAGATGGGCGAAGCGCGGAAACAGCCGCGGCCCCGTGGGCGCGAGCCGTAGCACTTCGCGCAGCGCGTTGAGCGCATGTGCGCGTGCATAGCCGCGGAGCGAAGGCTGTTCGAACAGGGTGCTCGGAAAAGCGATCGGCTCGGCACCGCAGAACACTTCAGCCGAGAGCAAGGGGCCAAACGGCTTGAGCGTGATCGTATCCATGTCGAGATACACGCCACCTTCGGCATGCAGCACCGCAGCGCGCAGCAAGTTCGCGCGCGCCGCGGGCTGGGTGAGCCGTGCATACAGCGCCTGCAATGCCGCGCTCTGCTCGCTGCGGGTGAAGGCGCGGCTGGGATCGATCGAGCGCGCCTCGAGATTCGGCAGCGTCTGCAGACGTGCGAGCGTCTCGACTGCGAGCTCGGGACCGTGGTGCAGCACGACGCGCGAAAATCCGCCGGCTCGCGCGGCCGATACGATCGACATGGCGTTCAGCCACGGCAGCGCGCGCCCGTACCAGATGAAATGAGCGACATTCGGGATCATGCGGACCACGGCGCGGCGATGGATTAGCACTTTTTCCGTGCGAAAGACACGGGTCCGTGGGCTGGCCCAGCAGGTGACACGGCGCTGCATGTAGCGGCGGCACAGGCCTGCCGCGTGTAGTAGAAGCATGACGCCGCTGAGCTGGACTGCGCGATGCAGGCCGCTCGCGAAGGAGCGAGCGCACATGCCTACCTGGGACGACGCACAATATCTGAAGTTCGTAGGAGCACGCACGCGGCCGGCGGCGGAGCTGCTGGCGCGCGTGCCCGCGACCGGCGCGAGCTATGTCGTCGATCTCGGCTGCGGTCCGGGCAATTCGACGGGGCTGCTCAAGCAGCGCTGGCCGGGGGCCAAGCTGGTCGGCGTCGACGACTCCGAAGAGATGCTGGTCACCGCGCGTGCTGCGCTGCCCGACGTCGAGTGGGTGAAGGCCGATCTGCGTGCGTATCAGCCGCAGCGACCGGTGGATGTGGTGTTTGCCAACGCGGTGTTTCAGTGGCTGCCCGATCACGCGCGGCTCATGGCGCAGCTGTTTGCGTGGCTCGCGCCCGGCGGCGCGCTGGCTTTTCAGATGCCTCACAACTTCTCCGAGCCGAGCCATCGCTTGATGCGCGAGTGCGCCGGCGAGCTGCCGAGCGCGAGCGGCCTGCGCACGCCCGATGCCGTGGCAGACGCCAGCACGTATTACGATTGGCTCGCACCTCATGCCCGCAGCGTCGACATCTGGCAGACCCGCTACGAGCACGTAATGGCGGACGCCGCTGCGATCGTCGAGTGGGTGAAGGGCACCGGGCTGCGGCCGTATCTCGAAGCATTGCCGGAGGAGCGACGCCCTGGTTTCTTGGCCGACTATGAACGCGCGATCGATGCCGCGTATCCCGTGCGCGCCGATGGGCTTCGGCTGTTTTCGTTTCCGCGCCTGTTCGTGGTGGCCGTGCGCTGAATGCGCGCGCTTACTGCGCTGCGGTCGTAGCCGTGAGCTCGTACACGACGTAGCCACCGCTCTCGAGCACGCGGTGCAAGCCCGGGGGCAGCGTGTGCTCGCGCCGGCGCGTCAGCACGTGGCTGAGCCCTTCACGGCGTGCCAGGTCCGCCAAGCTCGCGAGCGGTTGCGCTTCGTACCCTTGGTTTGCGGCCTTGGGCAGCTCGTAGCCTCGGGCAGGAAACTGGCTCGTGCCCATCGCCAGCAACATGCGTCGCTGCCATTCGAGCGCCTCGTCGCCTTTCATCGGGGTGCACTTCCAGTCGACGAAGATCGCTCGGCGTGCCTGCAAGCGAAACTGGCTGTGTCCAGGCGGCACGAGGAAGCGGGCATCGTGAGGCGTGCGCGCGCGGATGTCGGCGTACAGTTTCCGTACAGGCGTGGTCAAGGCGATCGGGGCATCGAACAGGTGGAAGGTGCGCGCTGCGACCCGCTGCGGCGCTCGCCCGAGCCCTCGGTTCGTATAGATCGCGATCAGACCTACGAGGCAGCACACGACAGTCGCGACTGCGCCTGCGCCTGTCCAGGTTAGCCACGTGTCGCGGATGCGCCGAGCCCGGGGCGCTGGGCCAGCCGCGACAGACTCGCTCGGGGTTGTTGTTGCCGCAGCGTTTGCGTGCGCCCGCCACGGCCACAGTACGCACGCCGTCGCCACGCTGAGCAGCAGGCACCCACAAACGGCGAGCCGCGGCAGCTCGAGCCAGCGGCTCGGCTCGAGTGGATCGGTCTGTGCGAAGCACGCGAGCGACGCCGTGATGCCGAGTGCCCAGACCAGTCGTGGCACGTCGCGGCAGCGAGCGAAATCTCGGATCGCGCGACCCGCGCGCAGCTGCCACAGCGCGAACAGCGGGATCGACAAACGGAACGTGAACAGCCGGGCGAGTGGCACGATGTGCAAGCCCGCACCCAGCAGCCCCACTGCGACCCACAGCACGAAGCTCGCGACCAATGCTCGATAGGCTTGCCGTGCGCGCTTGGCCAGCTGCGTCGGCGCGTCGACTGCGCGAGGCGAGGGCCAGGCCGCGAGCGCCAGCACCCACGCGCAGTAGAACTGATCGAGCCGCATCGCAGAGAGCTCGTAGTGATGGGGTGAGCGTACGAACAGCGTGAGTGCCACGGCGCCGGGCGCGCGATCGCGTGCGAGGAAAGAAACGACGAGCAGCCACAGCGTGGGCGCAGCGATCAGCGCGAACAGCGCCATCGAGATCGCCAGGCGCCTCCACTGTTTGGTCTCGCGGCACTGCAGCAAGGCCAGCGGGAAGAGCGCGAGCGCTCCGAGCACTGCATAATTTGCGTGCAAAAAGCCTGATACGCCGAGGTAGACGCCGAGCTTCACGAGGCGGCCTTCGGCGTAGGCCGCGCTCGCGAGTAGAAATGGGGCGAGGGCGAGGTCCGCGGGCACGAGCCCGGCGTGATTCAGCACCGCGCCGCCGAGGGCCACTTGGCGCACCAGCGCAAAGATCAGCAGGCAAAAACTCGCCTCGAACGCTCCGAAGCCGAGCGCTTGCGCGAGTCGAAACAGCGCATAGCCCATGGCCGCGAGGTTCAGCACGTGGACCACGAACATGCCATGCGCAAAGCGGGTCTCACCGCTCAGCGCGTGGATCGCGCGCACGACCCAAGCGAATGTTTCGTGATAGTGCGACGTGTGCCAAGTGAACCAATCGCCCGGTAGAAAATCGGGGAACAGCTCGCGGTACGGCAACAGTAGATATTGCAGCTGATCGCCGGCTTCGAAGTGGTAGCCGATCTGGAGGAGCAGCAGTCCTGCGGCGATGCCCGCGAAAACGACTGCGCGCCAGCGCTTCACGGGCAGCCGCGCACGCCGTTCGGGACGTGCCCAAGACGCGAGCACGGCACCGCGAGCTCGGCCGAGCGCGCAGCCCGCGCGTCTCGCATGAGGCTGGTGCGCGCTGGCGTGGGTCGCTGGGAGAACATGGCACGCCTCCTCTAGCCGAGTTCCGAAAGCGCGTCAAAGCCGACGCACGCTCGGGCAGTCGGGCGCGCGTCTTTTACTGGTGGTGTGTATGTACGCAGCAGTCTCACGCAATCGTGTCGACGTCGCTATTTGCTGCTGTGACGCGCGCGACTCTGTCGCATGCCTGCTTGTTGCTCGAACGAGTAGACTCGTTCTAGGTTCGCGCCATCGCATCACACGCTGCTCTGCAGCGCTCCGTAATCAGATGTCTCGCACACAACTCCAACACGCAATTCGCCTCGTGTTTGGCCTCGGGCTGCTCGGATGCATCGTGCATCAGATCGAGTTCTCGCAGCTGGTCGCGCTGGCTCGCGCCGGAAAGCCTCTGTACCTCGCGCTAGGCGCCGGCTTGCTCATCGTCGGCATGCTGGGGCTGCAATGGACGCGGCTGCACGTCTTGATTCGTAGCTACACGCGCAGCTGGAAGATCTCGCTCGAGATCTTCTACGTGGGCGCGCTGTTCAATAATTTCCTGCCCAGCAACCTGGGTGGTGACGCGATGCGTCTGATGTACCTGCGGAACCTGGGGGCCGACAATCTCGGCACTCCGTTCGCGCTGCTCTTGGCGTATCGCGCGAGCAGCTTCGCGGTGCTGCTGGCTGGCGGGCTGGCCTATATGTTGATCGAGCACGCGCGGTTGCTCGCGCTGCTCGGTGTCGGGGGATTCACAGTCAGCCTGGATGGCAACAAGCCCGTCTATGCGCTCGCGCTGCTCGGCGTAGTCCTGGTAGGCGCTGTCTGGCTCGGTCGCTATGCCACTGCGCGCATGCAGCAGCGCGTCGTCGACTTCCTCCGCGGCTGTCGCGCCGCGCTGACGTTGCTCCGCCCACGGGTGGTGGCCTCGTTGATGGCGCAGACGCTGCTGTTCCACGTGTCTCGGCTGCTCTCGTTCTACTTCCTGGTCGGGTATGCCGGTCAGCACATCGTGCTCTGGGATCTCGTGTTCGTGCTCTGGATCAGCGCCCTCGCCAACCTGCTGCCGGTGAGTGTGGCCGGAGTCGGCGTGGTCGAGGCGACCATCACGGGGCTTTTGACGCTTTTCGGCGTCGACATCACGTGCGCGGGGGCCGTCGCGCTGGTAAACCGTGCCGTCATGCTCTTGGCAGCCGCGATCGGCGCAGTGATCTACATGAGAGGCGCGGTGGCGCAGCCCAAGCTCAGCGCCTTGAAGCCCGCCACCAAGTTCAACACATGAGTCTGGTGCAGGGGCCGCTCGACCCCACTGTCAGTTCGCTTCCTGCCAAGTCTGCGCCTGCGGCCTCGTCCACAGCCAGCCGCCGCCGTGCGCCGAGTCTGCGTAAGTTGTTGCCGTTGATCGGCTGCATCGTCTTGGTGGTGGTGCTGTCGCGCCTCGACTCCGCCGCCTTGGCCAAGGCGTTCGGCCGCGTCACGTGGGTGACGGTGGCGTCGGCGGCCGGATTCTTCAGCTTCAACATCTGGCTCAAGGTGCTGCGCTGGCAGCGCCTCTTGCACGCCCAGTCGATCGAGCTGCCACATCGCGTCGCGTTGCCGGCGATGCTGAGTGCCCAGTTCTACGCCCAGGTCACTGTGGGTCGTGTGGGTGAGTTTTTGCGCGCCGAGGCTCTGACCGAGCGCGGTGTGCGCGTGGGAACGGCGCTCTCTGCCTGCGTGTTCGATCGGCTGCTCGATGTGGTGTGTGTGCTGTTCACCGGGCTCACCTTGGGCGCCATCTGGCTGGGTCAGCTGCGTGCGGCCCTCGTCGCGGGCACCTTGATGCTCACTGTGCTCGTGGGGGCGGTCGTGCTGTTTCAGGTGTTCGGGCGCGACGAGCCGCCCGCCTTGGGTGGCCTTTCGGCGCGCTTCCGCTTCGTGGCTGGCGGTGCGGGTTTCGTCCATGAGCTGGCGCGTGGCATGCGACCGATGTTGCGGCCGCGCGCGTTCGCTGAGACGGCGGCGTGGACGGTAGTCGCCTGGTACTTTTACTTTGCCGCACTGTTTGCGCTGGCCGACGGGCTGCACATCGAGGTCTCGCGCATCCTGCTCACCGCCACGGCCGCTTTCGCGGGTCTGTCGTCGCTCTTGCCGGTGACGATCTCGGGGCTCGGCGCGCGCGAGCTGATCTACATCGAGGTGCTGAGCGCGCGTGGTGTGCCTAGCGAGCTGGCGGTGGCGCTGTCGCTGCTGCACTTGGGCGTGATGACGGTCAGTGCGATCGTGCTCGGCTTGATCGGTGTCGCGGTGCGAGCCCGCCAGCGCAGCGCCCGCGACCAAGCTCATCAGTCGGCGTAGATCATCTTGCGGGTCATGCCGCCATCCAGCGTCAGCACCTGGCCGGTCATGAATGCGGCTTCGGCGCTGGCGAGATAA
>Ga0190271_10002442_pt1 | contig 11271 bp, 8 predicted proteins | sample Popmic356T_FD_133747 | JGI IMG/M metagenome (GOLD analysis project Ga0190271, IMG submission 133747) | Populus adjacent soil microbial communities from riparian zone of Weber River, Utah, USA - 356 T | ecosystem: Environmental > Terrestrial > Soil > Riparian zone | place: USA: Utah | collected...
ACCTTGCGTCCTTGTGCGATTCCCTGGGTCTTGTCGAACTCCCAATGAATCCCTAAGTAGATGCGGCTCTGGCCGTTCTCCTCCTCGGCCTGCGAGAACGAGCGGAAGCTGCGCGGCACGAGCGGGCGGATCTCGCCGTCGTTGCCGACGGTCTTGCCGTTCAGCTCGTCGGACACGAACGTGAACGGCACGTTGTCCGTGCCGTAGAAACGGCGCAGCACCTGGAATAGCGCGCCACCGAAGCCCGCGTGCCCCGATGGGTAGCTCGGGAACGGCGGCGTGAAGTTCGGGCCGGTCAGGTTGCTCGCGGGCGCGCCGAGCGGTGTGAAGTTGGCGACGGCCGTCGTGCTGGGATTGCCGTCGCCGGCGCCGCTCGGGCCCGTGCCCTGGCTCGCCTCGCGGACGCCGGTCACGGGCCGCCAGACATCGTAGTAGAACTTCGATTCCCAGATCGCGACGCCGGCGTCGGCCATGGCGACGTTGACGAGCGCGAACAACCGCGCCAACGCGAGCACGTTGCTGCTGCGCTTGCTGACCTCCGCGGCGATCTGGTTGTAGAGCCGCGGCGGCGCGCACAGGCTCGGCGTGCCGTCGTACGCCCAGTAGATGCCGATCTGCGTCTGCTCCTCGGTGCGCGTCGTCTTCGTCGCGACGCCGTCGCCGCCGAGCGCGGCGACCTCGGCGAACGCGCGCGTGTACGCGCGGCTCTGCATCGACGGCGGCGCCGCAGCGCGGAACTGCGCGGCCGAGCGCATGACGAACGGCCGCACGTCGTCCCAGTTCGCGCCGAGCGCGATCGGCGCCATGCCGATCGGGTCCTGCCGCCAGCGCCCGGGATCTTTACTCGTCGGCCATTCGCTCATCAGCGGATCGGCTCCCGCGGAGCCGTCGTTCTTGCGCATGGCGAGGATCGCGGCCGCGGCACGTTTACCGGCCGCGACACCGTCGGCTCGCGGCTGCGGGAGGCGCGGCAGAGCTTGCGCGAGGTCCTCGACGAGCAGCTGGTCGAAGCTCGGCGCTTGCGACGGGAACATCGCGACGAGCGTGTCGTGCGCGGCCTGCGCGATCGCAGCGTCGAGCGACGCCGTGCGGGGGGCCGGCTGCACGCCCGTGTAGCTCTGGTAGCCGCCGAGAATGGAGTTCAGCGCGTCGAACACGGCGATGTGGACGATCGCCACGGCGCGCGCCGAGCGGCCTGGGCCGAGCTGCTCGCCGAACTTGCGCGTCTCGCCGGGCTGCAGCGGCGTGTGATCGAGGCCGCTCGCGTTCACGGCAATCTGATTCCAATAGCGAAGCGTATCGGCGGCTTCGCCGATACGCCGCAGCGGCCGAACGCGTATGACTTCGGTGACGTTGGGGTTGGTATCGAACGCGGGTCCGAGAAACTCCTGCTCGGTCTGCGGCCCGTCACCATCCTGGGCCAGCAAGGGCGCGGCGAGCACGAGAAACAGAGCGGCGAACCCGTTGCGACGAGCGATCGTAGACATCCGTGTTTCCCCCGCAATAGTTATTGGATCGTTGCTTCCGATGCGTCCGTTGGTTGTTCGTGCATCGGCGGGGGTTAGGAGCAACGTTCGTGCCAGACGCGGCTGTTGCGCCGCGGCGCCGCACGGCGCCTCGCGTTGTTGCGCCGGCGCAAGACACGGCGCGCGACGCTGTTGTCGGCAGATGAAGACGCCCGCGCGTGCGCGCGATCGTAAGCGACTGATTGCTAATCGAGGATGCGGGTCGCCAGAATGCGACGCCGTCGCAGCCCTTGGCCGCGCGTCCGAATGCTCAATCCCGGCGCGACAGGATCCACTTCGGAATCACGCCGGCGTGCGACAGCAGGTAGTCGCGCGCCCCGGAGAGCCTATCGAGGAGCCTCGGTAGATCGACGCGCACGAGCTGGCCGTTGTGCTTCACGATGCGGCCGGCGACGATCACAGTGTCGATGTTCGACGTGTCGGCGCAGATGACGACCGTCGCGACGGGATCGATGACGGGCGCCACGTTCACCTGATCCGTGCGCACGAGGATGATGTCGGCCTGCTTGCCGGGCTTGATGGTGCCGATCTTGTGATCGAGCGCGCAGGCGCGTGCGCCGACGATCGTCGCGAACTCGAGCACGTCGCGGTGCGTCAGCGTCGGCGCGAACGCGATGTCGGGCGTATCCGTGAACGCGAGGATGCGCTCCTGCACGAGCGCCGTGCGCATCTGCGTGAACATGTCGCCGGGCACGCTCGAGACGACGTCGATCGACAACGACGGCCGCACGCCGCGCGCCACGAGCCGGCCCGTCGGCGGCACGCCGTGCCCCATGAGCATCTCGACGTACGGCGCGACCGAGGCCGTGCCACCCGACTTCGCGATGAGGTCGAGCTCTTCGTCAGTCGAGTCCGTGCAGTGGATATATGTGGTGTCGGGGCCCATGAGGCCGAGCTCGTGCAGCGTCTTGATGTGATTCACGTGCACGCCCGTCAAGCGCATGCCGACGTGGACGCTGATGCGAATGCCGAGGTCGCGCGCGAGCTTCCAGTCGTGCGTCGCCACCTCGGGCGTCGTGTTGCCCGGCGCGCGCGCCGCCAGCGCAAGCGTCAAGAGTTGATCGTCCGAGTTGAAGTACTGCTTGCGAATGCGGCGCACGTCCTCGGGGTGCTCCTTCGAGCTGTAGGCCCACCACGTCGAGGCGCCGACGGGCGGGCCGTGCGCGTAGACGGCGCGGATGCCGGCCTCGGCGAGCCCCGCGATCGCGGCGTCGGCGTGCTCGGGAGTGTTGTTGACGTGCGACCAGTCGAGCAGCGTCGTGATGCCGCCGTTCAAGCACTCGAGCGCGCCCATGAGATTCGCGATGTAGACGTCCTCGGCACGGTACTGGATGCCGATGTTGTCGAGCATGCCCGAGAAATATTGATCGAGCGTGCAGCTCGGCAGCACGCCGCGCACGGGCGTCTGCCAGGTGTGCCGGTGCGTGTCGACGAAGCCCGGCATCACGATGCGGTTGCGCGCATCGATGATGTTCGCGTTCGGGCTCACTTGAAGGTTGGGGCCGACGGCCGCGATCTTGTCGCCGTCGATGAGCACGTCGGTGTGCGGCAGGTCGCCGAGCTCGGGATCGAGCGTCAGCACGTAGCCGCCCTTGATCAACGTGGTTCGATCCGTATACGGGCGTCCGCCGATCATCGCTGTCTCCTGGCGTCGGCGTGTATGCGCCGTTGATTTTGCTTGTTGGCCAAGGCACTAGCCGCCGGTGGCACACGCCCCGGCTGCGTTCGATGCTACCACGGCCGACTAATCTCCCCGGATTTGGTATCGTTGGCGGTGCGACAACACCGCCGGGGGACACGCCATGACGCACTTCCGCTCGTCGTCGACCATTGCCGCAGCTTTCGGCATCGCGAATCTCGCGGCGCCGATGCAGGCTCAAGAGGCGCTCGAAGAGATCGTCGTGACGGCGCTGAAACGCGCCGAAAGCCTGCAGGACGCGCCTGCCAGCGTGACCGCGTTCGACGCGGAAACCGTCGAGCAGGCGCGCATCCAAAGCATGCGCGACTACGTGAATCTCACCTCGAACATGACGCTGATGGAGACGCAGAACAACGCGTTCGCGTTCGTCAACATCCGCGGCCTGGCTCAGATCCGCAACGTCGATCCCACGGTCGCCGTCGTCGTCGACGGCGTGCTGTCGACGACGAGCCTCGCGTTCTCGCAAGAGCTCTACGACATCCAGCAGATCGAGGTGCTCAAGGGCCCGCAGGGCGCGCTGTACGGCCGCAACGCCACGGGCGGCGCGATCAACATCACGACGAAGCAGCCGACGACGGACCCCGAGATCTATGTGCGCGGCGGCATCGGCAACGGCGACAACGTGCAGTTCTCCGGCGTCGCGAGCGGGCCCGTCGGTGGCGACAACGTGCTCGGCCGCATCGTCGTCGGCTACAAGGAGGCTGACGGCTGGCGCGACAACGTCGCGACGGGAGTCAAAGCAGACCCGTACGAGGACCTCACGATCGCCGGCAAGCTGCTATTGGAGCTCGGCGCGAGCACGACGCTCGACCTGCGGGGGACAGTCAGCCACACCCAGTCGACGGGCTCGCAATTCATCTCGAACGCGCCGAACTTCGTGACGGGCTTTCCAGGCAACGCGCAGTATCCCGGCAACGGCACCGCGCCGCCCGTGCCCGGCCTGCCGGCCTCGATCACGGCGCTGGTCGGAGACCCGAACAACACGAGCATCAAGCACCAGGGCAACGAGCCCGGCATGGACGACCGCGAGGTCCTGAATCTCTCGGCGAAGTTCGACTGGGAAGTCGGCGCCGGCACGCTGACGTCGGTCACGTCGCTCGACTCGCTGGACCACGTGACGGCAGCCGAGCAATTCGCGTACTACCCGTTCGTGCAGGTCCAGGGGACGACGAATCCGCTGCATCCCGCGGGCGTCCTCGTGCCGCCGGCAGCCGCGGCGCTCGCGGCGCCGGGCGGCACCGGCCAGAACCTCACCTTCGGCCAGAACCGCTTCCACGAGTCGTTCAGCCAGGAGCTGCGCTTCACCTCCCCCGACGATCAGCGCTTGCGCTGGATCGGCGGCGTGTACTTCGCACGGACCGACCTCGACGTGATGATCTCGATCAACGACGATTTTGGCCAAGGCTTCGTCGAGCAGCGCACGAGCCCGAATTTCGGCGGCATCAATCCCACGGTCTCCTGGACGTCGCGCTTCCTCGCACCGCTGATCCCGATCCTCGGCTTCCCGGCCGCCTCGGCGTTGAACCCGAACACGAACCCGAGCGCCCTCGCCTACAACTTCGACAGCAACCACAACACGGCGTATGCCGCGTTCGGCCAGATCAACTTCGACTTCAGCGACACGCTCGAGCTCTCCGCCGCGCTGCGTTACGACCGCGACGAGCGCGAGCTCACGATCGCAGCGCCCGACCAGTTCCTGCCGGTGTTCGCTTTCCCGAGCGGCCGGCAAGGCGACGTGCGCGAGGCCGAGTTCGATTCCGTGCAGCCGAAGGTCACGCTGAGCTGGCGGCCGAACGAGGACTGGACGCTCTACGGGACGTATGCCGAAGGTTTCCGCAGCGGCGGCTTCAACTTGAGCGGCGTCGCGATCGGCGTCGCGACGCTCGTCGGCGCCGGCGTCCCGGGCCTGCCGCAGGGCGTGCGCGACCAGTACGACCAAGAGGACACCGAGGGCTTCGAGGTCGGACTCAAGGCGACCTTTGCCGGCGGCGCGCTGCGCTGGGACGCCGCGCTGTTCGACACCGAGGTCGAGAACGGCTTTACGTTCGTCTTCGTCGCACCGTTCACGGCGCAGACGACGCGCAACATCAAAGCGGCCGACGTCAGCGGACTGGAGACGAGCCTCTCGTGGCTCGCGACGGAACGGCTCCAAGTAAATCTCGGTCTCGGCTTCTTGGACTCGGAGGTCACGGCCAGCGATTGGGTTGGAGCCGGCGGCATCAACATCGTCGGCAAGGAGATGCCGCAAAACCCCGAGTCGACCGCGAACCTCGGCTTCGTCTATGGCGGCCAGCTCGGCGGCAACCATGAGTGGTACGCGCGGCTCGACTATCGCCGGCTCGGCGAGGTCTATTGGGAGCCCGAGAATTTCATCGCGCGCGATCCGCTGTCCCTCGTCGACCTGCGCTTCGGCATCACCGCGGACCGCGGCTGGGAAGCCGTCGTCTGGGTCGACAACGCGACGGACGAGGATTGGATCTCCGAGGAGTCGAATCCGAACGGCATCGTCTACTACGGCAAGCCGCAGCAGTACGGCGTCGAGATGACCTACCGGTTCTGAGAACCGGTCGTTAGGTGACCGCTGCCTCACGACGAATTTGACGCGAGGCGGTTGAAGCACCATCGACTGCGTTAGCGCTCGGCGGGAACGTTGCCGCCGAACCGCGGCCGCACTGCGTCGCCGGCGCGCGCCGTCCAGACGAAGAACAGCGGGATGAACAGCACCGCGATGAAGGTCGCGGCCAGCATGCCGCCGATCACGCCGGTGCCGATCGAGTGCCGACTGGCGGCGCCGGCGCCCGTGGACAGCGCGAGCGGCAGCACGCCCAAGATGAACCCGAGCGACGTCATGACGACCGGGCGGAAGCGCAGGCGCGCCGCCGCGACGGCGGCGTCGCGCAGCGAGAGGCCGCCTTCGCGATGCAGGTGCGCCGCGAACTCGACGATCAGGATCGCGTTTTTCGCCGCAAGGCCGACGAGCGTCACGAGCCCGATCTGCAAGTACAGATCGTTGTAGACGCCGCGCAGCCACAGGGCGAGGAACGCGCCGAACACGGCGAACGGCAGCGTGATGCGCTCGTACTGCGCTGGAACCTGAACAGGGCGGACTTTCCCGAAGCGCTCGGCGCGCGCGGAATCCAGCCTGTGCTGATCGCGCTCCTGGCCCGAGCTGGCACGCTGTAGCCGCTCTGTTGCGGCTGCCCCCAGCGAGGCAGCCGTCGCCTGGTATGCTTTTGATTGGCGGAGTGCGACCTCAGCAGGTTGGCGTTACCGTCGACGTACTTGACGGTGCGCTGCATCCTGCTCCGTTGCATGCGCGAACCCTAATCGTGCCGGCGGCTCCAGTGACGAAGATAGTGGTGTACGGAGAGAACGTAGTACCGGTAATGACGTACGGGGCCCCGACCGGCTGGGAGTCCTCGACCTGGTAATATGAGGTCGCACTCGGACATTGATCGAACCACCAATAGTTGTAGCTAGTCCAGGGATATGGGTCGCAGCTAGCCCTAAGTGTCACAACCGGAGTAGCTGGCACTTGCAGTGAGCATCCCGGTGGGCTCGGCGGAGGCCACGGTGCAGGCGGAGGTGGCGCTGCGGAGGCCGCAACCCTGTAGTTGGCTACGGACTTTGCGGTTGTCGCCATTGTTAGTCGGTTGTGGGCGTTCGCACCGCTGACGCTCCACATGTCCAGCGGATAAGGGGCGCTCCACCTCTTGACGTACGCATCGCCTGTAGCCCGCGCCCCAATGCCCCTTCGCTGCGGCGTGCCAAATCCGAAGTTGAAGAAGCCAGCGTGAGAATTGGAGAGCACGCCGTACCCTACGGGCGTATCCGTGCCGGGTCCAAGGTCGTGCACGCCACCCAGAAGGTGGGCCACTTCGTGGATGGCGTTGCCATCTGCGTTTGCGAAAACGCACCCGCCCGTAGTTGACACGATTGCTTCAAAATCAATGTTGCTCCCGCTCAGGTCCATACCAGTTGCGTCCGGTTGAAAACGATTTCCGGCAGGACGGCCGCCGGCAGCGGTCCAATGGTCATTCATCGCCATGCCGCAAGCGTCGGACATTGTGCCGGTGAAATAGATAATGATGTCGGCGTCGCTTCGAATACCGAAGACCAACGCATCAGCGTGTGCGTTGCTCCATTGCGTCGCGACGCTACCAGCGCCTGTAGAAGCTCCGCCCGATGGCATAGTTAGCAGGCTCCCGCCATTGCCCCAACGTGCAGTCACGGGCGGAGGCCATGTCGTGCCACCCGTAAACCACGAAGCGGGGTCCATCAAGTCATTCATGTAGAAATTTGCTTTGGCTGCGTCCGCCCCCGGCAGCAACACGCCCAAAATTGTGATTTGAGTTTCCGGCTGCGCGTGCGCAGCCCCGTATAGAAACACGGAAACAACGAAGAGATATAGCCGCTTCATTTGAGGTCCCCCAGGACTTCCTTCCCTTCCTCTTTCGGAAGACGTGCCATGTCGGCGCTATACCGTTCGTATTGCGCTTGCATGACCGGGTCCTGCTTTTCGCCGGGCAACCGGTCAATAACGACTGGAATCACGGTGCTTCGAGGTATCTCGTAGATTACGGAGTACCTGGGCGTGTACTTCAGTGGCTCCAAAATGTAGCGACTCGAGTACTCGGGGAAGTCCAGCGTTGTCGCACTCACTGAGAAGAAGGCACGCTTCTGAAAACTCAGCAGCCGCTTATGGGTGGCGATTTCTTCGGGTGTTCGCGGTGGAGGCGTGGTGACAACTGCCGGTTCCCCGGCGCGACCGTCCAAGACAGGTCTATCAAACTGATCGAGCTTCCACCGCGGAGAGAAGGCAAACCTATTCAGAATTGATATGACAGCAGTGCCTGCCGGCTCCAAATCCCATGCCTCAAATTGAATAGTCGCCGGCGCTAGGGGAAGGCGGAGGTCGTCAACGAACGGATCCTTGGCGTACCGCCCCCTCCAAAATATCGAGTCTTCGCCCTCCCGTGAGATCTCACGGAGCTCAAAGACAATTGGTTCAACGTCGGGAAACGGTGTAATCGACACTTCGCGCGCATTGAGAATGGCGTTGATGTCTGCTTGCACGATTCGGTGGCGCGATGCGTAGTAAGTCTGGCGCTGTAGGAATACCGAGTTGTATTCCTCAAGCCGTGCTGCCTGCTGGGGCCCTACCTCCTGCAGTAACTCCACTCTTCCTTCTTGCGACGATGCGCTCGCAGCAAGCAGGAAGAGACCGATTGTGATCGATACTCTTTTCATGGGTTTGTTACCTACAATGAATTTGAGGGGGCGCTTCACGAAGACTTAATAGTTGTATCGCGCACGCATATGCTGGCGCGAGAATCGCAAATGCGGTAGAACATTGTCAACAATGCAGCTACGCCATCGAGCGGAACGCAGGCCCGGATCGCGAGCCAAGATGCCGTGGCATTCGGGGGCGGCCGATACGCTCGGCCAGGCGCTGGACGAGCGCTTGCAGCTCCGACTGAGGCGGGGCCCCAATTCGTCGGAGCACTGGTGGCTCGTGCCAACAAGGTACGCGCCGTCGAGTACCAGCATGTGGAAGGCGTGGCGCCACGTAGACGGCGGCAGCTCAATTTCCGGGCAACCCGCTTCACGGAAGGTCATCACGTGAAGCACTGGGCCGACGGCGGGGAGACGAAGCTCGGCAACCTGATCACGCTCTGTAGCTTTCATCACAGGCTCGTGCACGAAGGTGGCTATGGGTTGACCACCACCGACGACGGGCTATTCGTCTTCACGCGCCCCGATGGCCGCCGCGTCGAGCCGAACGGCGCGCATTGTTTCCGCGGAAACATTTCGCCGCTGGCCCCGTCGACCTATCGCGGCTTCGACGACAGCCTGCGCGACTATCTAAAGAAGCACGAGCCCGGCCTGTCGATCACAGCGGAGACGAGCCGCTGCCGACGGGACGGCGAGAGCATGGACTACAGCCAGGCGATCGAATCAATGCAGTTCCTCGATCGCAAAGCAGCAGTGCGGGAGCCGCTGCCCGCCTGCTCAGGCTAACGACCGGAAGCGCCGCCCTCGCCGGATCTGGAACCTGGCGTCAAGGATCGATCTTGAAGTCAGAGTCGACCATCAGGTAACCAAACTCCCACGGCTCGCGGAAAGGGCCCATCAGTGCAGAGCCCGATGCCCTCCCTAGCCATCGGTCCGCGGCGGTCCGGTCCATGCGCCACTGCACCGAATAGATCCGCATCCTGACGGCGTCGGACGGTAGCGGCGCTTGTAGGTCCAGTCGCATGCCGAACGTCAGCTCAGCGGCTTCGGCTTCGGCCTTCCCCACGGTGCGGTTCCCGCTGTCGAGTAGGTCTACCGTCACGGCGACGTCGCGCAACGTTCTGCCGTTCGTATTGACGAAGCTACCCGCCCAGGTGTGCTGGCCCGCGGCGTCCGTCACCACCTCGTTGCGGGCTAGAGCCAGGATCTCGTCGTCCTGGTGCACGACCCTGAACCACATCACCAGAATCGGCAGGATGATCAGCGCGGCGAGGATCTTCCATACCTTAATTTCAATCGTCCAGCTGCTAAATCGTTTGGGCGTGTCTTGGTTGGTTGTCATGCGTTGCGCTCCAGTGATAATGCGACGGCTCACGCTAGCGCCGCTCGCGCCGAATGACATGAGCAAACCCTGAGGAAGGGCTGAATGGCCGTTCGCCGCTACCAATTCGACAGGTTCAGCCTCGATCCTATCGAGAGACGCCTGTTTGCCGGAAAGGTGCTGGTAGAGCTCAACAGCCGTTACTTCGACGCGCTGCTGTTGCTGCTGCAGCACCCCGGCACGCTGCTCAGCAAGGAGCGATTCCTGCGAGAAGTTTGGCAGGGCATTCCGGTCACCGACGAAGTCCTGACGCAGTGCATCAAGACTTTACGCCGGCAGCTCGGCGACAGTGCGACGCAACCGCACCTGATCGAGACCATTCCCAAGCACGGCTATCGCTTCATCGCGGCGGTGAGCTGCGAGGCGGACAGTCGCGCTGCGCCCGAAGACCCGAACCTTGCCCTGGCATCACGAGCGGTAGCGGCTCCCGGCGCTTACGACTGGCGCCAGTGCTGGCTGACCGTCGGGGCCGGCACCACTGGCGGCGGCGTGGCGGGTCTGCTCGGCGGGCTGGCGTTCGGCTTCGCCGCTGCGGCGCAGGCGCAGGCGCAGCAAAGCGGCATCGGGGCCTTGTCGGCGCTGCTGGTGCTGGTGGCATTGGCAACCCTGCTTTCCCTGATCGGCGCGGCCGGCGTCGTGGGCGGTATCGCGGCGGCACGACTCGTGGCGCCCAATTTCACGTTCGCAGGGCTCGTGGGCGGCGCAGCCGGCGGTCTGCTCGTGGGCGCGTTCGGCAAGCTGATCGGCCACGACGCCTTCCTGCTGCTGTTCGGCCATGCGCCCGGCGACATCACGGGCGCTCTCGAAGGCTTGTTGCTCGGTGCGGCCGTGGGACTTGCCGATGATCTCAGCCGGCGCTTCGCCGCGGACGGAAGTATTCGGCGCAGCGTGCTGCTGGCCGCAGCCATCGGCGCGCTGGCCGGGCTGCTCATTGCCGTGACGGGAGGACAGCTGCTGGGCGGCAGTCTCGCGCTGCTAGCCGAGACCTTCCCCGACGCGCGCCTGCATCTCGATCTGCTCGGGCCGTTCGCGGCTGGGCTGACGAACACGCTGGAAGGGGCGTGGTTCAGTCTGTGTCTGGTCGGCGCGCTGATGTTGGCGCGGCGTTGAGCGAGCCGCTCCACGCCGACTTCGGCTAACGCTGCTCGCGCGAGCGCGCGGCGTCCGCTGGGCTGCTATCTCGCGCGCAAGGCTCGAACGAGGAAGTGCTCGGCACTCCCTCCTGACTCGGTGAAGCCGGCCAAGAATAGGCCGCGATCATCGACGACGAGCTCGGAGGGTCGCGCGTTCCGGCGCATGTTTTCCCACACCGTTTCTCCGGTCTCGATGTCGACGGCTTGCACGAAGAGCACGCTCTCGGATTCCGACCTCCTCAGCCAAGCGCCCCAGTACACGCGTGTGTCATCGGTGTCGACGGTGAGGGCGCGCGA
>Ga0190271_10002443_pt1 | contig 11271 bp, 13 predicted proteins | sample Popmic356T_FD_133747 | JGI IMG/M metagenome (GOLD analysis project Ga0190271, IMG submission 133747) | Populus adjacent soil microbial communities from riparian zone of Weber River, Utah, USA - 356 T | ecosystem: Environmental > Terrestrial > Soil > Riparian zone | place: USA: Utah | collected...
AAATCAAAATCGAACATTTGTTAAGCGGGATACCGGCGAAACATACGAAGTCCGCATGAAATTTGAACCGCGCAAATACGATGAGTTTGAACGCGATTACTTTCATCGCAATTACGAGTTTTGTCCGGTCGATGAAAACGGCGAACTAATTCCTGACTCTAAAGATTGTTTTACTCGAACCCCCGAACGGTGGGGGATGGTTTTGCCAACAACAACTGGTTTCCCTTTCTTTATGTGGGACACAGTTCAAGACCCCAAGGTCCGCGTCAAAAAGCAACCGCGCAAGAAGACCTATCACGAAGGTACGTTCTACAGTTATCGACCCGGTTATTGAGGTCTTCGATCACTTTGTCGCGCGCGCCCTGCGTCGCTCCACCCTCACCTGAGTAACTTGTTGGTCATGTCGCGGGTCGTCGGTTCCAGGGCATCGCCTGCAACAGTCGAGCGAGTCCACAAAAGCCCGTGGCTCCCGCGAAGATGAGGCCGGCACCGACGAAGCCTGGCAGCAGGTAGAACCACGACGACACTAACGCGCCCAGGGCGAGGCCAAGCACGACGGCGCCGCCGGCTGCGATCTGCACCTGGCGGATGAGCTCCAAGGGTTGCGACGAGTCGGCTTTCACCGGCAGTCCGGCACGTTTCCAAGCTTCAAGGCCTCCCTCCAGGATGTAGGCCTCGCACTGCGTGGCCGCTGCCAAACGAGCCGCGTGGCTCATCGTGCGGTTGCCCGATTTGCAATGAAATACGACTTGCGATGCGGATCCGGTCTCGAACTTGCCCGGTTTGAGCAAGGAGACGGGCCGCAGTTGCGCTTGCGGGATGTGCTCCCGCGCGTGCTCGTCGGGTTCGCGGATGTCGATCAACACCGCACCGTTGTCGATGAGCTGTTTTGCTTGCTGCGGGGAGATTGAACGTAACGACATGGTCTTCTCCTATCGGCAATAGAGATCCTTGAGCAGCGCCACGATCCTTCCGAGGTTCGGATCCGCGACCCGATACAACACGGTCTGCGCATCGCGGCGGCTCTCCAGCAAGCCTTCTTCCTTCATGCGGGCGAGGTGCTGCGATGTGGCAGAGGGGCTCAATTCGACTGCTTCGGCAAGCTCGCCGGCGCTGCATTCCTCGCCGCTAATGAGCGTGCACAGAATGAGCAACCGCCGTTCGTTACCGAGCGACCGCAACAGCGTTGCTACTTGATCTGCGCTCGCCTTCATCTTCGCGAGATCGCGCTTGCTGAGAGCCATAGCCCCTCCGTGTTTTAGTTGACGCTTAATTTAGCATTCACTAAACTACATGTCAACGATCAAGGGAGTCTTCTCATGCAACCGACGATTCGAGCATTTTTCGACGAGCCGACCAACACGGTGACCTATCTGGTTGCCGACCCGGCGACGAAGCAAGCGGCAGTCATCGACCCGGTGCTGGACTACGATCATCGGTCAGGCAAGGTCGATGTTGCATCCGCGAATACGGTCCTACGGGCGGCCGCGGAGGAGGGTTTGACCATCACCTGGATCCTGGAAACCCACGCACACGCGGATCACCTGACGGCCGCGCCCTATCTGAAACAAAAAACCGGTGCGCGCACAGGTATCGGAGAGCATATTCGGGACGTCCAGCGCATCTTCCGGCCCGTGTTCAATCTGAACGATGTCACGGGTGATGGCAGCGAGTTCGATCATCTGTTTGGCGACGGCGAGCGCTTCAACATTGGTTCGCTCGAAGTCGAGGTCCTGCACACGCCGGGACATACGCCGGCGTGCGTGTCGTACCGCATCGGCGATGCGGTGTTCGTCGGGGATACGCTGTTCATGCCTGACTACGGGACGGCGCGCGCTGATTTTCCGGGTGGGGATGCCGCGACGCTCTACGGCTCGATTCAGAAGTTGCTGTCGTTGCCGGCCGCGACACGCCTCTTCCTGTGTCATGACTACAAAGGCCCCGGGCGCAATCACTTCGAGTGGGAAACAACGGTGCAAGAGCAGCGCGAGCGCAACGTGCACATCGGTGGATCGATCAGCGAGGCCGAGTTCGTCGCCCTCCGCCGCAAGCGAGACGCAACATTGGCAGCGCCGACGCTGTTGCTCCCGTCCATTCAAGTGAACGTTCGCGCCGGTCGTTTGCCAGCGGCCGAGTCGAATGGAGCTCGCTTTCTGAAGATTCCGCTGCGGCTGCCTGCGGCGGTGTGGCAAGACGAATCTGCTGAAGCGGTGCGCTGATCATGTTGATCGTGCTATTCGGTATGGTGACGGGGCTCGCGCTCGGGTTGACCGGCGGCGGAGGGTCGATCTTCGCAATGCCTCTGCTGCTGCACGGTGCCGGTAGCAGCGCTGCCCAAGCCGTCGCCGTTTCGTCGTTGGCCGTGGGCGCTGCCTCGTTGGTCGGTGCCGTCAGAGGATTGCGGGCCGGGCTCGTCGATGTCCGCAGCGGAGCGATGTTTGCGGTCACGGGCGTGATTGCCGCGCCCTTCGGCGTGTACGCCGGACATTGGCTGAGCGACTCGACACGCTTGCTTGCGTTCGGCGCCCTGTTGCTCGTGATAGGTCCGCTCATGTGGCGCAAGGCCCGTGCGCCGGAGTCGCGCACGGTCCGCGCGGAGATCGTGCGCGGTTCGCCTGACGAACCTGGGGCTGCGTGCCGCTATTCGCCGGAAGGCAGGCTACACATCACGACACCTTGCGCGATGGCGCTGCTTGCGAGCGGCCTCCTGACCGGCGTGCTCTCGGGCGTGTTCGGCGTCGGCGGCGGGTTTCTGATCGTGCCGACACTTCGCGCAACGACAGGGCTCTCCATGCATCGTGCGGTCGCAACGTCACTGCTCGTGATCGCGTTGATCAGCGGCAGCACGGCGATCGCCTCGTGGATCGGCGTACAGCTGGATACGCGGGTCACGATCGAGTTCGTGATCGGGAGCATCGCGGGCTTGATTGCCGGCACGCTCGTCGTCAGGCGCTTGGCGGGCCCAACGCTGCAACGAACGTTCGCCGGGCTCATCGTCGCGATGGGGCTCGCGTTTGTCTCGCAGGCGCTGCTTCGTCCGTGAGCGCCGTCCGCGCGCAGGGTCCATTACTCCAGTGCCGGCAACCCGAGATGCTCCCGAATCGCCGGACGCACGCCGTCTACGTTGGCGACGATCAAATCTTGCAGCCGCTCGATCGCCTCCTCCCGGCTCGGGCTCGGCTCATCGAGCCAGACTGCGCCGGAACTGATCAGCTCGGCGCCGTCGATGCTGATCAGGTAGATGGCCAAATGGACGACGGCGAGGATGTCGTCCTCGCCGGAGGAGCTTAGCTCGCGCGCAAACGCCCGCATGTTCGCGTACACGCCCGGGGAAACCGAGTCCTTGACGGACTCGAGCGACGCGTCGGGCCCAACGGCCGCAGGCCTCACCATGAGAACCGCGCCGACGCCGTTCGTCAGCATGCGCTTGATGAAGTTGCGATCGTCCACGTCGGTAACATCGGGCACGAGATCGTAGCTCGGTACCGCGTTGTACTGGAGCTCGCGCGCCTTGCGGACAAGGCCTTCTTCGAACTCTGCCCTGAGCTCGGGCCGTGCGGAGAGGGTGACCACGGCCGATTTGAGCGTGACGAGGTCTTGTGCCTCCGAGCTCAAACCGAAGCAACACGCGAGGGCGACGAGAGTGACGCGCCCGATCATGGATTCCCCTCAGTCCTCGTAATGCGGGACATGCAGGAGCCCTTCCGTCGGTGCGTCGGGCTTGAACATCTCGTGACAGCCGAAGCAGGTGTCGACGATGCCTTCGCCGGCAGCGTGGAGCGCCCGTTCATCGGACTTCTCCACGGCAGCGAGCGCTGCCAGCCCGCCATCAGTGAGCTTTCTCGCCCAGTCCTGCCAGGCCGGGTTCGCGACCCAGCTTCTATCTTGTCGGCCTGTTCCCGCGACGGATATCAAGGTTCCGGATGCGACGAGCTGGAGGGCGTGCTGCTCGACGGTCTGCCAGTCGCGTCCCGTCAGTGTCTCCGCGGACGCGGCTTCCCAGATCTCATGAGCCGCGTGATCGACAAGCGCGACCATCAGTGCGTTGATGCTCGTCTTCAGGGGTACGAGATCCGCGTCGCCTGGCTGAGCGACGCTGGAGCCGCAAAGAGCAGTCACTACTGTCGCGAGCGCAAAACCAAGACTGCGGACGGTCTTCGACGGTAGCGGATTCATTCGGCACCTCCCATGCGATTCTCGAGCCAGAGGACGAGTTGGCATGATTGACCGTAGCACGCGAGTCGAGGTCGACCGCATACGCACACATACGTATACGCGGTGGGTTGGCCCGCGCAACAATATAAAGGCGGTCTTGGAGCTGAGAGGTTGGGCTTGATGATCGGCGAACCGGTGGTTTTCGTTGTGGATGACGATGCGAGCCTGCTACGCGCCATCACTCGTCTGTTGAGGTTCGAGTTCCTCGTCCAGCCATACGACTCCCCGGCGACGTTTCTCGCGGCGGTTCATCCCGAGACGCCCGGCTGCATATTGCTCGACTTGGCTCTTCCCGGAATGTCGGGTCTCGAGCTCCAAGCGCAGCTGATCGAGGCGGGATGCTTCCAACCCGTGGTTTTTCTGAGCGGTCAAGGAAGCGTGCGCACCGTCGTGCAGGCGCTGCAGGCGGGTGCGATCGATTTCATCGAGAAGCCTTGGGAGAGTGAGGTGCTGATCGGCGCCGTCCGACGGGCGTTGGAATGCGATCGCGAGATCCGAAGCCGGCGCGACGCGGCTGTCTCGATCTCTCAACGCGTGGCGTCGTTGACGCCGCGTGAGGGCGATGTGTTTCGCCACGTGATTGCGGGCCGGCTCAACAAGCAGATCGCCGCGAGGCTCGGTACCGCCGAGAAGACCGTCAAGGTTCATCGAGCGCGCGTCATGCACAAGATGTCCGTACGCTCGGTCGCCGAGCTAACTCGCGCCGCCGACCTCGCGGGCATTAGCCCGGCGGCCTAGCCGGCGGAGCGCTTCAAAATCAGGCGGATCGCCTCCAAAGCCCCGAGGATGCCGAGGTGGATATAGGCAGCGCTCGGATCGAACGCGGACAGTATCCAGTGCGCGAACGTGAGCGCCGCTGCGAGATAGACGGAGCGATGCAGCCATTTCCAACCGGCGCGCAGGCGCCGCACGGACGTGTTGTTACTCGTCGCAGCGAGCACCAGCATCACGAGCAGCGCGATCCAACCAGTCAGGAGCGCCAACTCGGCCGCATCCGCGACGATCGCCTGAAATGTAGCTTGCCGCTCGAGGTAGGCTAGTGCGTGTAGCAGCGAGTAGGCGAACGCCGCGACGCCGACGTAGCGCCGGCGCTGGGCCAACCATCGAACCCAGCCGGCGCTCGGCAACATGAGCTTGAGCGGTGTCACCGCCATCGCGAGCATGAGGAGCCGCACGCCGAGCTCGCCGGTCGCGTGTAGGTACTCTCCGTAGAAGATGGCGCCGCGCGCGTAACGGTACGTCAGCACGACGCCCGGCAGCGCAAGCAATAGCCACACGAACCAAGAGGCGTTGAGCAACCGCACGAGCCGCGTGTTCGCCGGCATCTCGACACCAAAGACGGTGGGACGAACGATCTTACCTGAACGCCGGCCATCGATCTGTTGGCGCGCGCCTTCGGACGCCGTACGATGATCGCAAAGCTTGGGCCGTTCTTCGGCTCGTCTCGCGAGAAGGAGAGACCATGCGTCTCACAGCCACGCTCTTGAGCCTCGTCATTGGGGCCGCCCCGATCTACGCCCAAGTCGGCAAGAACCAGAACGTCGTCGATCCGAACCTCGCGGACCGCGCGACGTTGCGGTCGCTGCCGCACGTCGCCGACGCGCTTGCGGATGCGATCATCGCCGCACGGCCGTTTACGTCGGCTGCGGCGCTCGATGCCGTCGTCGCGAAGACGCTCGGCCAAGCAGAGCGCACCGAGCTCTACGCGCGGCTGTTTCGCCAGATCAATCTCAACGCGGCGAGCCGTGAAGAGATCATGCTGATTCCCGGCATGACGAGCCGAATGGCGCACGAGTTCGAGGAGTATCGCCCTTATACACAGCTCGAGCAGTTTCGCCGGGAGATCGGCAAGTACGTCGACTCGACCGAAGTCGCGCGGCTCGAGCAGTACGTATTCGTGCCGCTCGATCTCAACTCGGCTTCGGCCGAAGCGCTGATGACGATTCCAGGTATGACGAGCCGCATGGTCCACGAGTTCGAGGAGTATCGGCCGTACACGTCGATGGAGCAGTTCCGCCGCGAGATTGGCAAGTACGTCGACGACAAGGAGGTCGCGCGGCTAGAGAGCTACGTGACGCTCGAATAGCGGCGGCCGCTCACGTACATCAAGGAGGCGTACTCGGCGGGCACCCGCTTCTTCACCGCCCGGCTCCAGCTCACGCTATAGCTGTGGCGTCACAACCACGTTGCGGCCCGCCGGCTCGTCGGCAAGCGCCGCCGTGCGCCCTTTGGGCGCTGTCGACAGTGCGCCGAAAGTCCTATACCGTGCGGCCGGCGGCCTGTCTATCGTTCGTCGCAACGTCACAACACTTGGCGGATTTGATCCTATTCATGCGGATTCTGCGATCGCTTGCCTTTTTGCTGTCTGGGAGCCTGTCGTTGATCTGTGCGGCCCAAGAACCCACAACGGAGCCCGTGCTCACGGAGGAGCAACGAACGCGGCTGCTCGAGCGGTTAGCTGATCTCCTCGACGAGGAAGGCCGGCGCATCGGCGATTTCACGGCCGGCGGCGCTGGATTCCGGGTCGCCGATACCAATTTCGGCACGCTGAATTTCAGCGCGTGGGCGTACGCGCGCTACCTGAATCAGAAGTCGCTCGACGAGACGTATACCGACTCATTTGGCAGGACCAAGACGCTCGATCTACGCAACGACTTGCAACTGAACAAGGTCAACCTGTATTTCAAGGGCTGGATCTACGACCCGAAGTTCTCTTACATGTTCTTCGTCTGGACGCAGAACGCGCAAATGGGCGACGGCGCGCAAATCGTGCTCGGCGGTGGCCTCGACTGGAGTTTCCGCCCGCAGCTCAACATCGGCGCCGGGGTTACGCAGCTTCCCGGAACGCGCAGCTTGCGCGGCACGTTTCCGTACTGGCACCGTGTGGATACGCGTTTGATCGCAGACGAGTTTCACCGTCCAAGCTATACGACCGGTTTCTACGTCTACGGCAACCTCGCTAACAGCCTTCAGTACAAGGCCGTGCTCGGCAACAACCTGAGCCAGCTCGGCGTCAACGCGGTGCAGCTCGACGCCAATTTCAACACCGTGTCGGCGTCGCTGACGTGGTCGCCACAGGGCGAATACGGGGCGCGCGCCGGCTGGGGCGACTTCGAGTCCCACGAAAAGGTAGTCACGAACTTTGGTATGGGCCTCACGCGCAGCCGAGAGGATCGGCAGTCGCAGCCGGCGGAAAACTCGATCGAAAACTCGCAGATTCGCCTGTCGGACGGCACGCGCCTTTTCGAGGAGGATGCGTTCGGGACGGGCGGTAGGGTCAACCGCGCGACGTACCGCATGCTCTCGCTCGATGCGGGCATGAAATACCGCGGCTTCGACGTCTCGGGCGGCTACTACACGCGGTTGGTCGACGACTTCGAAACGGAAGGCGTGATCCCCGTCGATACGCTGCACGATTGGGGCTGGCAGATCCAGGCCTCGATGATGGTCGTGCCGCAGACGCTGCAGGTGTACGTCGGTTACTCGAAGATCATGGGCGAGTACGGCGATCCGCGCGATCATGTGGTCGGCATCAATTGGTATCCGGCCAAGGAGCGCCTGCTGCGCGTCAACACCGAATTCATGTACCTGAAGAACTCCCCCGTCGGTTATCCGTCCGTGCCGATGTTGGTCGGCGGCAACGGCACGGTCTTCATGACGAGCATAGAGATGGTCTTCTAACTTCTCGATCGTGACTCTCAGTGATCTATCAACAAGCGGAAGGGTGAACCCGATGTTTACGAAGCAACTGCCCATTCTCGCGACGGTCTGTGCAGCCATGTTGCTGCCGTCGCTCGCGGATGCCGCGGATCGGCAGGCGCGCCAGTTTCAACGGCTCGTCAACGAGGCTCAGGCGCGTTACAAGGGCCTCACGGAAGGCAAGAACGCCGATTACATCCCGATTCTCACGACCGTGCCGAGCGATCTGTTCGGCGTCGTGATCGTCGACGCCAGCGACGGCAAGGTGTACGCCGCCGGCGATACGGATTACAAGTTCTCGATCCAGTCCGTGTCGAAGCCGTTCACGGCTGCGCTCGTCATGGCACAGCAAGGGCCGGCGGCGATCCGCGAGAAGATCGGCGTCGAGCCGACGGGCTTGCCGTTCAACTCGAGGATGGCGATCGAGCTCTATCCGGCGCAGCGGTCGGTCAACCCGCTCGTGAACGCGGGCGCGATCGCGGCGGTGAGCCTCGTGCAGGCGACGTCGGAGATGGATCGCTGGAACAAGATCATCGACAACTTCAACGGCTACGCAAACGCCCAGTTGACGGTGCTCGAGGAGGTCTACGACTCCGAGTACGAGACGGCATTCGGCAACCGCGCAATCGCGAATCTGTTGTTCAACTACGGCCGCCTCTACAGTGACCCCGAGGAAGCCATGCGCGTCTATACGCGCGAGTGTTCCGTCGGCGTCAGCGCGAAGGACCTCGGCATGATGGGCGCGACGCTCGCGAACGGCGGTGTGAATCCGGTGTCGGACCGGCGTATGCTGCCGGCCGAGCACGTCCCGGAGCTGCTAGCAATCATGGCCACGGCAGGTTTCTACGACGAGTCCGGCGAGTGGATGTTCACCGCGGGCTTACCGGCCAAGACGGGCGTCGGCGGCGGTATCGTCGCGGTCGTGCCGGGGCGATTCGCGATCGCGGCGTTTTCACCGCGCTTGAACGAGGCCGGCAACAGCATTCGCTCGCTGAACGCGATTCGCGATATCGCGGGCGAGCTCGGAGTCGGGGTCTTCGGCGCGAACCCGAGATAAGGCAAGTCACTTTTTTAAGGAAGGAGCATTTTGATGCGCACGCTACCGTTAGTTTTGTTGTTGAGCTTGCCGGGCATCGCCGCGGCACAGAGCGCCGATCGCACCGGCACCTGGGAGGCCGGGTTCAAGGTCATGGACACGTCCCATGAGTTCCTCGAGGGCGAGAACGGCTCGTCGCTCGACGTCGAGGGCGAGCTCGCATGGGGCTTCTTCGGCGGGTACCACCTCAACGAGCACTTCGAGCTCACCGGCGAGATCACCTGGAGCGATCCCGACTACCTCGCCGAATTTCCGCTCGATCTCTTGCCGGGCGGGGGTAACACCGTCGTGCAGGTCGATGCGGAGCTCGACGTTTTGTCCACCGACTTCAAGGCCGTCTTCAACTTGCTCGACCGCTCGTTCACGCCCTACGCCGAGGTTGGGTACGGCTGGACCGTCGTCGACTCGAACATTCAGGACGGGCCGGCGGATACGGGTTGCTGGTGGGATCCGTGGTGGGGCTACATGTGCGCGTCGTTCTATGACACGTACGAGAGCACGATCACTTCGCTGAGCTACGCCATCGGCCTTCGCTGGGACCTCAGCGATTCGTCGGTGCTGAAGGCCGCGTACGGCATCCGCGAGTTCGACCTCGACCGAGCCGAGGACCTGAAGCAAGACGTGTTCACCGTCGACTTTGCCTGGAAGTTCTAGCCTATAGCGGCTTTATGCGCGCCTGGGTAATCGGGGCAATCGTCTGCGCCGCGTCGGCAGCAATGCCGGCGCGCGCGCAGCGAACCGACTACGAGGTCAACGATTCCCACTTCCACCTGACGAACTACATTCAGGAAGGCACGGACATCCACCGGTTCCTGGAGATCATGGGCGGCACGGTCGGCCGTGTCGCCCTGTTCGGCATCCCGCTCCAGCAGACGTGGTCGTACGAGAACTCGGGCGAGTTCAGGCCCACGTACTACCTGCAAACCGACGCGCCGCTCTACTACTACTCGTTCACTGACGCCTACATCGCGATGGCGTATCGCTCGCTCTCGCCGCGCGAGCAGGCGCGCTTCGATCCGATGATCACGGGGTTCAACCCCGCCGACATGCACGGCGTCGATCACATCAAGCGGGTGCTCACAACCTTCCCGGGCGTGTTCACGGGGATCGGCGAGTTCACGATCCACAAGGAGTTCGTGTCCTCGAAGGTCGCCGGCGATACCGCGAGCCTCACCGACCCCGCGGTCGACCGTATTCTCGATTTCGCCGCGGAGTCGGGCCTCGTCGTGCTGCTGCACAACGACATCGACATGCCGTTCGCGAGAGCGGGGGCCGAGCCCGTCTACCTGTCGCAGACGAAGGACTTGCTGCGCCGGCACGCGAACGCGTCGATCATTTGGGCGCACACGGGGCTCGGCCGCGTGATCCGTCCGCTCCAGTCCTCCGCGAGCGCCGACGCGACCGAGCGCAGCCCCGGCCACCTCGATATCCTCGAGGAGATGCTCGACGATCCCGCGCTGAAGCACGTGCACTTCGACATCTCGTGGGACGAAGTCGCGAAGTACGTCGTCGCGACGCCCGAGGCGACGCAGCGCACGGCGGCGCTGATCAATCGCCACTCGGACCGGTTCTTGTTTGGCACCGACGAGGTCGCGCCGGCGGATCAACAGACATATCTACGCGTGTACCGCCAGTACGATCCGCTCTGGCGCGCGCTGACGCCCGAAGCGCAAGGCCTCGTGAAGCGCGGCAACTACGAGCGCTTGTTCGACGCCGCGCGCACGCGCGTGCGCGCCTGGGAGCGCACTCACTCGCCTTGAATAGCGCCGTGCTGCGCAGCCATCGGACGGCGTGAATTGGTTCCCGCTGAGCGGCTGCTGCGCGTCAACGCCGACCGCGCGAAAACGGTTAGCGGGGGTATCCCGCCCGTGGCAACCGGTCAACTGGACCATGGTTGTAGATATGCGTCAGAGGCCGCGTGACACGCTGTGCGATAGCGGGCAGGCCTAATCAGCTCGCTGCGCGTCGCTGGCATGAGGCCTGCGCGAGCGAGTGGATAGTGCCTCACGTGTTCGACAGGGAGAAGTGTCATGCAGAGGAAATGGATTGTCGCTGTCTTGGCTCTCGGGTTCGCCGGTCAGGCCGTGGCCCAGATCAGCGAGGAGCAACGGGGCCTGTACGTCGGTGCTGGCGTCGGCGACTTCTCGGTGGACATCGACGAGCTCGACGGTGACGACATCAATTTCGATGACAGCGACACGGCGTACAAGCTGTTCCTCGGTTACCGCGTCAACCAGTTCTTTGGCGCCCAGCTCGACTAT
>Ga0190271_10002444_pt1 | contig 11271 bp, 9 predicted proteins | sample Popmic356T_FD_133747 | JGI IMG/M metagenome (GOLD analysis project Ga0190271, IMG submission 133747) | Populus adjacent soil microbial communities from riparian zone of Weber River, Utah, USA - 356 T | ecosystem: Environmental > Terrestrial > Soil > Riparian zone | place: USA: Utah | collected...
TCAACGACAAGACCAAGAAAGAGATGGGCAAGATTCTCAAGGAGATCCAGAAGGGCAAGTTCGCCAAGCAGTGGATCGCCGAGAACGCCGGTGGCCGCAAGGAATACAACCGCCTCATGCAGGCCGATCTGGATCACCAGCTCGAGACCGTGGGCAAGGAATTGCGCGCCCGCATGCCGTGGCTGGAACAGGGTCGCGGCTAACAACCGCAGTCGCTGGAGGAGTCCAATGTCCCATCGTGAACGAGTGATGATCTTCGACACGACGCTGCGTGACGGCGAGCAATCGCCGGGATGCAGCATGGCGCAACCCGAAAAGCTTCGGGTGGCGCGCGCGCTTGCGGACCTTGGAGTCGATGTCATCGAAGCGGGCTTCCCCGCCGCCTCGCGCGGCGACTGGGAGAGCGTCAATGCAGTGGCGCGCGAGGTGCAGGGACCGATCATCTGCGGCCTCGCGCGTTGCAATCGCGGCGACATCGAACTGGTGGCCAAGGCGGTCAAGCCGGCGGCGAAGAAGCGCATCCACGTGTTTCTCGCCACCAGCGCCATCCATCGTCAGTTCAAGCTGAACATGGCGCAAGAAGAGATCATCAAGATGGCGGTCGAGGGCGTGAAGATCGCGCGCGATCTGGCGGAGGACGTGGAGTTCTCGCCCGAAGACGCCTCACGCACCGAGCTCGACTTCCTCACGCAGGTTGTCGAGGCGGTCATCGAGGCCGGCGCCACCACGGTCAATATCCCCGACACCGTGGGTTACACGGTGCCGGATGAGTTCGCGGAGTTGTTCCGCTACCTGCGCAAGAACGTGCGCGGCATCGACAAGATCCGCCTGTCGGTGCATTGCCACGACGATCTCGGCATGGCCGTGGCAAACAGCCTCACCGCTGTCGTCGCCGGTGCCCGCCAAATCGAGTGCACCATCAATGGCATCGGCGAGCGCGCCGGCAATTGCTCGCTGGAAGAAGTTGTCATGGCGCTGAAGACACGCGACGCGTTCTTCAATCTCGACACCGGAATCGACACGACTCGCCTTTACCCAACCTCACGCATGCTGGCGAACATCGTCGGCGTGCCGATTCCCCGCAACAAGGCGATCGTCGGCGAGAACGCCTTCGCGCACGAATCGGGCATCCACCAGCACGGCATGCTCAAGCATCACTCGACTTACGAAATCATGCGTCCCCAGGACGTGGGCCTGTCGCGCTCCTCATTGGTGCTGGGCAAACACAGCGGCCGTCATGCGCTGCGCGATCGCATCAAAGAACTGGGCTTCGAACTCGACGATGTCGAATTCGCGCGCGTGTTCGAGGAATTCAAGGCGCTGGCGGACAAGAAGAAAGAGCTGTACGACGGCGACATCGAAGCGCTCGTTCTCCAGGCGGAGCACAGTGCCGCGGGTCCCTGGTCGTTGATAAACCTCAAGACCGCGTCTGACGGAAGCAAAGCGGCAGATGCAACAGTCACGTTGCGTAACAGCGATGGCCGCGAGATCGAGATGCACGCCCAGGGTGATGGTCCGGTGGATGCGGCGCTGAAGGCGATCGAACACGCCACAGGAGTGCAAGTGGTGCTGCGCAAGTTCGAAGTGCGCAGCGTCTCGGTGGGCGAAGATGCCCAGGGCGAAGCGCTCGTTTACGTAGAGTACAATCAGCGCACTTATCGCGGCTCGAGCGTCAGCACGAATATCGTCGAGTCGGCAACGCAGGCCTTCCTCGAAGTCATCAATCGCATCGAGCTCGCGCAGGGTGCGATCTCGCGCTCGCGCGTCGCGCAGGCCGCGATCTAACAAATTCGGAGTTCAGGCAAATGCCCATACCCGCAACGAAATACATCTGGTTCAACGGCAAGCTGGTCCCCTGGGAAAAGGCGACCGTGCACGTGCTCTCGCACGCACTGCACTACGGCTCATCCGTGTTCGAAGGCGTGCGCGCCTATGAAACACCGCGTGGTCCGGCCATCTTCCGGCTTCGCGATCACACGCACCGCCTGTTCGATTCGGCGAAGGTGTATCGCATCAACGTTCCCTACACGGAAGATCAGATCAACCACGCCTGCCGCGAAGTCATTTCGCAGAATGGCCTGGCGCGTGGCGCGTACCTGCGCCCGGTCGCATTTCGCGGCTATGGCGAAGCCGGTGTCGTGCCCAAGATCGATCCACCGATCGAGGTCGCCATTGCCGGCTGGGAATGGGGCAAGTATCTCGGGGCGGCCGAAGACGAAGGCGTCGATGTGTGCGTGTCGTCGTGGCAGCGCGTCGCGCCTAATACGATCCCCGCCATGGCCAAGGCCGGCGGCAACTACCTGTCCAGCCAGCTCATCGGCCTCGAGGCCAAGCGTCTCGGCTTCGTAGAAGGCATCGGCCTCGGCCCGGATGGCACGGTCAGCGAAGGCGCGGGCGAGAATCTGTTCCTCGTGAAAGACGGCGTGCTCTATACGCCGGGCATGGCTCACTCGCTGCTCGCCGGCATCACGCGCCACACCGTCATTACGCTGGCGAAGGATCTCGGCATCGAAGTGCGCGAGATCTCCATACCGAGAGAGTTCCTGTACATGGCCGACGAGCTGTTCTTCACCGGCACGGCCACGGAAGTGGCGGCCATTCGCTCGGTGGACGCCATCCAGATCGGCAACGGCAAGCGCGGACCGATCACGCACAAGCTTCAGGCGGCCTACTTCGGCCTCGTGCAAGGCAAGACCCAGGACACCCGCGGCTGGCTCGACTACGTCGACATGAACGCGCCGCGCGCCGCAATAGCGGGATAGAAATGCCAAAGACGATGTTCGAGAAAGTCTGGAACGACCACGTGGTCGTTCCGGAGACTGCTGATACCCCCGCTGTTCTGTTCATCGACCTGCATCTCACCCACGAGGTGACGACGCCACAGGCCTATACGGAACTGCGCACACGCGGCATCAAGTTGCGGCGCCCGGACCTCACGCTGGCGACCATGGATCATTCGACGCCGACCCGCACCGAGCAGGTGTTCGGCGGCGTGCCCATCGCGGTCGACTCGGCGGCGAAACAGGTACAGCAGCTTGAGATCAACGCACGTGAGTTTGGCGTCGAGCTGTTTAATCTGCAGGACAGCCGCCGCGGCATCGTGCACATCATCGGGCCCGAGCTCGGGTTGACCCAGCCCGGCAAGACGATTGTGTGCGGCGACTCCCACACCTCCACGCATGGAGCATTCGGTGCTCTCGCGTTTGGCATCGGCACGACGGAAGTCGGTCATGTGCTCGCGACCCAGTGCCTGCTGCAGCGCCGGCCGAAGACTTTCGCGATCAACGTCGTCAACGATCTGCCGAAAGGCGTCACCGCGAAAGACCTGATCCTCGCGATCATCGGCAAAATCAGCGTCTCGGGCGGCACCGGCTACGTGCTCGAATTTCGTGGCCGCGCCATCGAGAAGATGTCGATGGATGAGCGCATGACCATCTGCAACATGTCCATCGAAGCCGGCGCGCGCGCCGGCATGATTGCGCCGGACACCACGACTTTCGAATACCTGGCTGCCGCGCCGCGAGCGCCCAAGGGCGCCGAGTGGGACGCTGCCGTGGCGCGCTGGAGCAAACTACCCACCGATGCTGGCGCCACCTTCGATCGTTCCATCGATATCGATGCCGGCGTGCTCGTGCCCATGGTCACCTATGGCACTCATCCGGGCATGGTCGCACCGATTATCGGTTCCGTGCCCACGAAGGGTGACGCCGTGTTCGAGAAGGCGCTCAAGTACATGGGGCTCGAGCCTGGCGAACCCATCGGCAACGTGCCCGTGAACAACGTGTTCGTCGGCAGCTGCACCAACGGACGCCTTTCGGATCTGCGCAACGCCGCGCGCGTGCTGCGCGGTCACAAGCTCGCCGTGGGTGTGAAGATGCTCGTGGTGCCCGGCTCCCAAAGTGTCAAACGCGCGGCCGAGGCAGAAGGCCTGGACAAGGTGTTCCTCGACGCCGGCGCTGAGTGGCGTGAGAGCGGCTGCTCGATGTGCCTCGGCATGAATGGCGATCTCGTACCTGCCGGCCACTATTCCATCAGCACCAGCAATCGAAATTTCGAAGGCCGCCAGGGCGTCGGCGCGCGCACGCTGCTTGCGAGCCCCGAGACCGCCGCAGCGTCCGCCATCCGTGGACGCGTCACCGATCCGCGCGAATTCAACCGCTGACCAACATGGCCGTAAAAAACATCCGCTCCCGCACCGTCGCGCTGCCCGCGACCAATGTCGACACCGACCAGATCATCCCGGCACGGTTTCTCACCTCCACCTCGAAGGCCGGTTTCGGCAAACATCTGTTCGCCGACTGGCGTTACGACGCTGCCGGCAATCCAAAACCCGACTTCGTGTTGAACCGGCCTGAGGCGAAAGGCGCGGCGATCCTCGTGGCCGGCCGCAACATCGGTTGCGGATCCTCTCGTGAACACGCGCCGTGGGCGCTGCAGGATTTTGGATTCCAGGCCGTCATCAGCACCGAGTTCGCCGACATCTTCCGCACCAACTGCCTGAAGAATGGTCTCCTGCCGGTCGTCGTCGATGAGAAATCTCACGCGTGGCTGCTGGCCAACCCGGGTGTCGAAGTGTCCATCGATGTCGAAACCACCACGCTCACCCTGCCCGACGGGACCCAGGTGAAATTCCCGCTCGAAGGTTTCGCACGCTTCTGCCTGCTGAATGGCGTCGATGAGCTCGGCTTCCTGCTCTCACAGAGCGCGGCGATCAGCGCTTACGAGCAAAGCCACCGATGAAGGCCTGCAAGTGAAGGCAAAAATTGCGGTCATCGCGGGCGATGGCATCGGTCCTGAGGTCGTCGCCGAAGGCGTCCGTGTTCTCGAACAGATCGGCAAACGATTCGGGCACGAATTCATTCTCGAGGAAGCGCCATTCGGTGGCATTGCCATCGACCTAACCGGCGATCCTCTGCCTCAGCCCACGCTCGACACTTGCCTCGCGGCTGACGCCGTATTGTTAGGTGCCATCGGCGGCCCGAAGTGGGGACCGTCGGCTGCCGTGCGCCCCGAGCAGGGTCTGCTGCGCTTGCGCCGCGAGCTCGGCGTATACGCCAACCTGCGGCCCATCAAGCTTCACCCGGCCCTGCGCGACGCCTCGGTGCTCAAGCCGGAAATTCTCGACGGCGTGGACCTCGTGTTCGTGCGCGAACTCACTGGTGGCATCTACTTCGGCGCCAAGACCCGCACCCCGACTCTGGCGACGGATCTCTGCAGTTACTCCGCCAGCGAAATCGAGCGCATCACGCGTGTCGCCGGCCGCCTTGCCATGCAGCGGCGCAAGAAAATCGTATCCATCGACAAGTCCAACGTGCTCGAGACCTCGCGACTCTGGCGCGAAGTGGCGTCGCACGTCGTTCATTCGGAATTTCCCGAGGTGGACCTCGAGCACATGCTGGTCGACTCCGCGGCCATGCACCTGCTGAAGCGCCCGCGCGAGTTCGACGTCATGCTCACCGAGAACATGTTCGGCGACATCCTGACCGACGAAGGCGCCATGCTGGCGAGCTCTCTCGGGGTTTTGCCGTCGGCTTCGATCGGCGACGGCAAACGCGGTGTCTACGAACCCATCCACGGTTCGGCCCCGGACATTGCCGGCCGCGGTATTGCCAATCCCATCGGCACCATTCTCAGCGTTGCTTTGCTGCTGCGGCATTCACTCGGCCTCGAACGTGAAGCGGCGACCGTGGAGCAGGCCGTGGATCGTTGTATCGCCAACGGTGCGCGCACCGCGGACATCGCCGAGCACGGCCGGCCCGCCATGACGACCCGTCGCATGGGCGACGCCATCGTGGCCGCGCTCGCCAGCTGACCTGGCGAAAAAAACGGCCGGGCTCTCGGGAACCCGGCCGACAAACTACTTCTTCGCGGGCGCCTTCGACGGCACGATCGGGTAGTACAACGAGAACGGTTCCTCGTTGATGTCGATCTCCACGAAGCTCTCATCCCAATGGTCGATTGTCAGCGCCCACCGTGCGCGCTCGCCTTTTACGTAGTCCTCGAGGTCCGGGAACAATTGCTTGATCAATTCTCCACGCGTGATCCCCAGCGACGGCCCTTGGCCCTGCGGTGGTGAGATATTGATGATGGCGATGTCCCAAGGCTGGCCTGGAGCATGATTGCCGGCGACGAATATCTTCGAGCTCAGCGTCACACCCTTGTCGATCTGGTACTGCATGATCGGCCGGTGATATTTCTTGTAGAGCGCGAGCCACTCGTCCTGTCGTCCCGGTGGTGTCTTGTAATACGACACTCCGACGCGCTGCTTGCCGACACCGCGGCCATTCTGAGCCTGGGCATGCAGAGTTGACGCTGTCAGCGCTGAAAGGGTCAGCACCAATAAAGCGGCCGCGGTTCTGGTGATCGACTTCATCTTGATTTCCTTGCGTGTTTAGAAACTGAGGTTGAGGGAGAGGTAGTACTGGCGCCCGTAGATGTCGTAGGTGCTCGCCTGCGTGGAGCCGGGCGTAGTCCCGACGAGCGGTGGGCCCTTGTCAGCGAGGTTGTTGACCCCGCCTTCGAAGCTCAGCGAGTCGGAGACTTTCCAACGGCCGTAGAGGTCGAAGTAGTTGAACGAGCCCACGGGAGGAACGGTCGATGCCGGATTGGTCACGATCGCCGCGTTGCTCATGCCGTCGATGAAGCGCCACTTGAGAATGGCGCCCACACCGCCGCGTTGATAGCCGAAGCTGGTCACGGCTTTCCACGCGGGAATCGATCCGGGCAGTGTCACGCTGGGCGTGCCGACAGTGCCCGCGTAGTCGAGTCGCGCGCTGTTCGATTGCAGCTGCACTTCAAACGTATCGACATAGCTGATTACGGAGTTCAGCGACACCGAGCCGTAGCTGTCATCGAGACCCACTGCTCCCAGGCCGAAGCCCCAGTCGAGCTGGAAGTCCACACCGCTCGTGAAGTAGCCGCCGAGATTCAACGTGGGCTGATCGAGGTTGGCGATCCAGCCCGTGGCGAGGTCGCGACGAATCTGCGCACAGAAGAAATTGTCTGCGGCGAGACCTGGATTCGAGCCGTCCTGGTTGTAGCACTTGGGAAGGATCTGCGCGGCGCCGATCGTGCCGATCACGTCATCGATCTCGATCTGGTACCAGTCGACCGAGACCTGCAACCGGGACAGCAACTCGCCTTCGAATGGCGAGCCGAATACGACACCAAATGTATACGTGTCGCCGGACTCGGGAGTGAGCTCGCGATTGCCGCTGCTGGTGGCGAGAATCTCCTGCTGCGGATTCGCGAACGTGTCGATCGCTACCGCCGGGATTCCCTGGCTCTGGCACAGCGCTCGTACCGCGGCCGCGTCCGCACCAGTGCGTGCCTGGCTCAGATAGTGGCAGGGGTCGCCGCCGCCACTCGTCACCGTGCCGATTCCCGGGATCGACACGTTGGGCGCGACGAACAACTCGCCCACGCTGGGCGCGCGTACCGCGTGCTGATATCCACCGCGCACGCGCACTGAATCGATGATGCTCCAGCTGAAATCGCCCTTGTAGGTGTCGACGCCGCCGGCGAGGTTGTAATCGGAGTAGCGATAGGCCGCATTGATGTCGAGGCTCTTCGCCAGGAGGGCGTCTCGCAAAACCGGCGCCAGCAACTCGATGTAGATTTCCTTCACATCGGTGCTGCCTTCGCTGCTGCCCGTGCGGAACACGCCGACGACATTGCCGCGCGCCAGGTCCTGGTCGGGTACGAAGCTGAAGTCATTGCGGCGATACCCGAGCCCCGCCGCAAATCGAAGGTCTCCTGCCGGCAGTGCGAGCACCTTGCCCTGCACCGTCGCCTCGAGAATCTCCTGGTCGAGCTGGGTCTGGCTGATCGGCGTGGCCACCAGGAAATTGCGGCAATCGGCGGAAATCTGGCTGAGGCCGAAGGGGTTGTAACCGCCTTCGCACAGCGAGCGTCCCCCATCCGGCGCATTCAACAGCGCGTTCAAGGAATTGATCAGCACCGACCCCTGGTTGCGCTCCACTTTCGTGGTGTTGCCATGCGAGCCGTAGAACTCCCAGCTGCCGTCGATACCCTCGAGATCGCCACCGAATCCGGCGACGAATTGCAGCGAGTCGAATGTGCGATCGAAATTTCGCGGACCGGCTTCCTCCTGGAAGCGTTTCTCGAAGCGAAATGGCGCCGTCGGGTTCGTACGCGAAGCGAGAATGGTGGCGAGATCGTCCGGAATCCATGGATTGGTGACCGGTACCTGGAACGCATCATTCCCCGCCTCGGCATTCACCAGCGAATCGTAGGTCGTGAAATAGATCTGGCCGAAGGCGCGCACGTGCGGCGCCACTTCGTAGGTCGCGCGTGCAAAAGCGGAGTACCGGGTCAGCGGCACCTGGAGCCGCGAGAACTGGTTGAGATTGTTGAGTTGCGTACCCGTGTTGAACAGCAACCCGTCCGGCCCGCGGTAGTTGTACGGACCGTTGCTGGCCGCAAACAAGGTTCCGTCGTCGTTGTAGCCAAGCACCGCAGTTCGCGGTACCCGCCCCGGCACCGCGCCGTATTGTGCGAACACGGCATCCACGGCAGCCTGGCTTGGAAGGTTTGCCGGACTACCTACATTCGAACGGTAGATGCCGGTGGGTATGCGGAAGTCCGTCCCGCCGCGCGCCTGCCGGAAGAACTCGCGCGCCATGTATCCGACATCCTGGCGATCGGTGTACGACAACGAAACCACGGCGTTTCCCTTGTCGTCGGCAAAGTTGCCGCCGGCCGTGATCGATGTGTCGAGGGTCTCGCCGTCTCCTGCCTCGTAGCGATTGAACTGCGTGTTGACCTGGATGCCTTCGAAGTTCGGGTTGAGGCGCAGGTTCACCACACCGGCGAGCGCATCCGAGCCGTACACCGCCGAAGCGCCACCCGTGATGATCTCGACGTCCTGAATCAACGCCTGCGGCACGCTGTTGAGATCGATCCAGCCCAGCACGTCGGAAGGCTGCAGCCTGCGTCCGTCGAGCAGCACCAGATTGCGCGTCGGGCCAAGACCGCGAAGGTTGAGCGATGCCTGCCCCGTACCGCCAAAGCCGGCATTGGTCTGGTTCGCGCCGATGGTGAACTGAGGCAATTGATTGAGTGCCGCCTCGATGGTCACCGCGCCCGTCGCGTTGATCGCATCAGCCGAGACGGTCGTGATCGGGCTGCTCGCCACGTAATCCTTGCGGGCAATGCGTGAACCGGTGACGGTGATTTCCTCGAGTGCGTCAACGTTGGCGTCGGCGCTCGAATCCTGCGCGCCCGACGGCGCGCTGGCGGCGGCGGCCAGCGCGAAGGCGGCCGCGTAATTGAAACGGTGCAAGGCGATCCCCTGAATTGGTTGTTTTCGACGCGGGGATGCTAGGAACCGCCATGTGCGCGTTCCAATCACGATTCACCGAATAACCAGATCGATTCGACATGTGACCGGCTTGTGACCGTGTCGCAATCGCCTGCCGGCCTTGACGGCCTACGTACCCGTCGGTATGGTCGGCCATACCCGCTGGTACGGTGACCCATGGCCGAGACTCCGGAGACCTCCAGAACGCGATTGCTGACCGCCACCATCGACCTGGTGCGTGCCAATGGCTACGCCGCCACACGTGTCGAAGACATCTGTGCCGCCGCCGGCGTCACCAAGGGCAGCTTCTTCCATCATTTCGCCAGCAAGGAAGAACTCGCCATCGCCGCCGCCGAACAATGGAACGACCGCGCTTTTCAGGTTTTTGCGCTTGCTTCGTACCAAAGGCTTGCGGAGCCACTGGAGCGGCTGCTCGGATATGTGGCCTTTCGCAAGGAGCTGCTGAGCGGCGACATCTGGGAATGGACCTGCTACGCGGGCACCACCATCCAGGAAGTCCACGAAACCTACCCTGCCATCCGTGATGCCTGTGCCACCTCGATCGAGAAACACTTGTTCTTCCTGCGCGCCACCATCGACGACGTACTGCGTGATCGACCCGTAATTGGGGTCGACAGCGCATCGCTGGCTGTGCACATGCAGGCGGTGGTCCAGGGCGCGTTCGTCATGGCCAAGGCCCGGCAGGACCCGACGGCCGCAATCGACAGCCTCGATCACCTGTATCGCTACGTCGAATTGCTGTTCGGCCGTTCGACCAGTAGTCGCAAGGGAACAAAATCACAACGCTGAAGGAGCCGTCATGAACCGGATCGTGAGCCAGGAAGAGTGGATCGCCGAACGCAAGCGCCTGTTGGTGGAGGAAAAGGAATTTACTCGCCGCCGCGACGCCCTGGCCGAAAAGCGCCGCGCCCTGCCCTGGGTCAGGATCGAGAAGGACTACGAGTTCGATTCTGCAGACGGCCGAGTCAGGCTCGCCGATCTGTTCCGCGGCCGCTCGCAGCTCTGGGTTCAAAGCGTCATGCAGGGACCCGGTCAGCCGCTGCAATGTGTGGGTTGCGCATTGGGCATCGATCACATCGAAGGCCTGCTGCCGCATCTCGAAAATCACGACGTGTCATACGTCGCCGTGGCGCGCGCGACCATGCCGGAGCTCACGGCACTTCGCGAGCGCATGGGCTGGCGCGTGCCCTTTTATTCGTCGTACGGCTCTGACTTCAACTACGACTTCGGCGTGTCCTTCAAGCCCGAAGACATGAAGGCCGGCCGTGCCGTCTACAACTACCGGGCATGCGACCCGGGAATCGAGGATGTGTCGGGCGACAACGTGTTCTACCGCGACGAAGCCGGCAACATCTTCCATACGTACTCGTGCTTCGCACGAGGTGGCGAGGACTTCATGACCATCTATCGCCTGCTCGAGGTGACGCCAAAGGGTCGCAACGAAGCGCCCGAACGCGGCATGACCGACTGGGTGCGCCCCCACAACATGTACGGCAAGGGTGGCGAGGTGGCGCCGACCGGGCGCTACACCCCGCCCGTCTCATGTTGCATGTGACGCGGGTTGACTACCCCAGGGCCGCGATACCGTTCTGCAAGTCGCGCAGCAGGTCCTCGGTCGATTCGATGCCGATGGACAGTCGCAACAGTCCATCGACCAGCCCCGCGGCTGCGCGGGCTTCAGGCGCCATCGCGGCATGAGTCATCGTCGCCGGATGCGCGATCAGGCTCTCGACACCGCCTAACGACTCCGCCAGCGAGAACAGCTCGAGCGCTTCGGAGAACTTCTTTGCGCCATCGACGCCGCCCTGCACTTCGATCGTGACGATGGCGCCGAAGCCGGATTGCTGACGCTTCGCGATGTCGTGGCCCGGATGCGAGGCAAGGCCAGGGAAGTACACGCGCTTGACGGACTTCTGCTGCGCGAGGAA
>Ga0190271_10002445_pt1 | contig 11266 bp, 31 predicted proteins | sample Popmic356T_FD_133747 | JGI IMG/M metagenome (GOLD analysis project Ga0190271, IMG submission 133747) | Populus adjacent soil microbial communities from riparian zone of Weber River, Utah, USA - 356 T | ecosystem: Environmental > Terrestrial > Soil > Riparian zone | place: USA: Utah | collected...
TAGTGAATCCCCCTACTAAGGAGAGAAATGTTTACCAAAAGCAAAACTGAAACCATGCTCGATGCAGAAATCCAATCTGCGCTCGACAAGCTGGGAAAGATCCAAGACAAGACGTCCAAAGAATATGGCACGCTCACCGAGCACATTGCCAAGCTGCACAAGACAAAGACCGAAGACCGGCCTAAGCCTCGTGTCAGCGCTGACACTGTACTCGTCGTCGCCGCCAACATCTTCGGTATCCTCTGGCTCGCCCGCTACGAGCGCGAAAACGTGATCAAAGCACCGAGAGCATTCGGTTCCATCATGAAGCCCCGGTAACGTTAGTCCCTGAAAGGCTAATCCGAAAAGAGAGGTTCGTGTGAAAAACACGGCCTTTCTTTTTTTCAAAAAGCAAAAAATTCCCGGGGGGAAATTTCCGCAAAAGGGTCAGATATTGATTCGCGTGAATTGCAAATACTCGCGCGTATTTCACGGCTTCTAATGACATCCCAACCTAAGGAAACACCATGAACAACACCTACGCGATTCAACTGAACGCCGAAAATTTCGATCGAGTAACCAACTACTTGATGGATAATTCCGACCTTATCGTCCCCATGCTCAAGATCACCGATTACGTGATCCTGCATCAGGATATTCGTCGGCGTTACCGTCAATGGAAAGTCGCTACGCCCGAAGAATTCGCTGCTCAGTGGGAATTCACGAACGGGTTTTCGTACCTGTACTTCCGAGGTATCAAAGCTGTCTAAGCCCAAGACCCCTACACGGGGTCTAAGCTTTCGCGCATATTTCACGGCTTGTAATGAACCCACTCAAAAGGAGTATTACCATGAATACCGAGACCCTCAGTTCCTATAAGAAAGAAATCGTAGGCATCTCTGTTAGCGTCACCTACCTCACCTTCTATTACGCCCGAAAAGCATATTTGAAGCGTCAGGAACGACTCCGACAAGAACGCCTCGAAGCCCAACTGACTGCCGTGAACGAGACCCTCGACAAAATAGCAAACCTCTTCCACGAGAACAAGTTCTAAGCCCAAGAGCCCCTAACCCGGGCTCTAGCTTTCGCGGATTTTTCACGGCTTGTAGTAGAAACCAATCGAAAGGATTTGCCATGTTGCAGACCATCCAAAATCGTCTGGTCTACGTTGTGGAATTCAACGCCATGCCCAAGATGCCCATTACCTGGAACACCGAGGAGGAAAAGCCTTACGCAATCGCTTTCACCTCGGCTATCAGGAGTGGCATCATCACCGCACCTGGCAAATACGGAATCCACCTCGAGACCAAGAACGATAAGGACACCTACAACATCTTCAAGATCATCGAGTAATTCCATAGGAGAGCCCACACGGGCTTTCCTTTTCGCGGATTTTTCATGGTGTATAGTGAACCCATACCCTAAAGGAGAGATTTACATGCCCGATCGTATCGCTATGAAAATTTCCGAAGAAGCTATCGCCATAATTGGAGAGTTGGTCGGAGCCCCCGCGGAAGATGTATTTGAAGACAACACTTATGCTGTCATCACTATCATCGACCTCGAGAACTTCGAGCTCAACGTCAAATTCATGACCGAAGAAGCTATCTTCGAGGAAGTCAAGCACGACAGCAGTATTCATATCCTCAGTATGTAGTCCAATTGGAGAGCCCACACGGGCTTTCCTTTTCGCGGATTTTTCACGCTGTATAGTGAATCCAACCACTCAAAGGAGCCACTATGCTCAATGACAACAATATCCGCGAGATCAACAATCAGATCAATCGCGAACTTCGTAACGTGAATTCCATCTGTAAGTCCCCCGACGAGAAGTTGCAAGCTCTCGACCGGATCGCCAAACTGAAGGCGCTGCTCACCCCGCAGCCCTCCCGTGAGGAAATCCTGTCCGAGCTGGCCGCTGCTCTCGTCGAGGCCCAGAGGAATCCGCCTGCCACGTTCGCTGACAATCTGATCAACGACATCGTCGGACATTTCCGTCGTCACTAGCATCACCCCCTCGAGTAGTTCACTCGAGAGAGGAGCCCTAACCCGGCTTCTCTTTTTTGCACTTCGCGTGGATTTCCGGGTGTATAATGAATCCCTACCAGTCAAGGAGAATCTATGCTTACTACAAAGCAGAAGCTCGCTGTTGGAATTGTTGTTCGCATGCACAAGCTTGCCGGACGCATTCTCGACGCGGCTGACGCTCTTGAAAACCGCATCAAGACCCCCCTGAACTAGCAGTAGTTCACTCGGGAGAGGAGTCCTAACCCGGCTTCTCTTTTTTTGCCTTCGCGTGGAAAACACAGGTTATAATGACACTCATCCTCAACTTTGAAAGAAGAAAACTATGACCCTCAACATCCTCCGCGCTCGTCGTAATCGCGCTGCCCAGATTCGTCTGGAGCAGGCGAACATCGAGTGGCGCTACCGGATCAACGAAGTTATTTCCAACGCTTCCAAGAACGGAATGAAGTAGTCCTAGAAAGCCAAGAGTCCCTAACCCGGGCTCTAGCTTTTCGCGGGAAAAACATGTCATATAATGACACTACATCCTCAATACAAGGAGAATCGCAATGCTCAAGGACAAGCTCACCACCGCCACCCAGATCACCCGCAAGTCGGGCCCCTGGGTCGGACTGGTCGCTTCCGCCCTCGTCATCGCCAACGACCTTCGTAAGAAGAACAGCTAGTCAGCTAAGAGCCCATCACGGGCTCTAGCTTTTCGCGTGAAAAACACGTTGTATAGTAGAAAGGAGATCGGACCAAACCCCGATTCCGAGACACGAATGCGTGGGTGAAACCCCCACCCGGAGTGCAACCACAAGACAGGTTGCCAAAGACAGTTTTCGTTGGACTGTCGCCTCCTTTCTTTTTTCGCCTTCGCGGGAAATTCATGGGTTATAATGAACCCATACCACCGAAAGGAAACCTCATGTTCAAGAATCTTATCGAGAAGATCACCGGCCCCAAGACCGGAGACCTTATCTCCATCGAGACCCAGAACGGCGTTACCAAGAAGACGTACAAGTTCCTCTAGCCAAGAGCCCATAACACGGGCTCTAGCTTTTCGCCTTCGCGGGAAAAACATGGCTTGTAATAGAATCCAACTGTAACTAAGGAGACCTATTATGACCATCCCCGCTTCCATTGACATCAAGATCACCAAGCTGCACGTCGCCGCCCTCGTCAAGAAGGACGTTGTCACCAACGCCTTCGCCGAGCTCCGCAACGCGCGCATGATCAAGAAGTCGCAGAAGAAGCTGGCCGAGACCATTCTCGTCCCCGGCTACACCCAGATTTACGCCTAAAGGCGAGCCCCCTTTCCGGGGCTTTCCTTTTTGCCTTCGCGCCATTTTCACGGCTTGTAATGAAACCAAACTACCAAGGAGTAACCATGCACCGCGAATCCCTCGCTGACGCCCCCGAGACCGTCGAGCCGATCGAGACCGAGAGCATCAAGTCTTCCAAGCTGACCCGCATCAAGTCCGCTGCCATCGCCACCGCCTTTTACGGCGGCATGGGCGCTTTGACAGTCGGCTCGATGTACCTCGGCTTCAAGATGACCAAGATGCAGCTCGAGACCGCCAAGCTCGCCCTCGAGGCCGCCAAGCTGGAAATCGCCAACGCTGCTACCCAGCAGTATTACCTTCGAATGAGGGCCCTTCACGGGCTCTCATTTTTTCTGAAATCCGTACAAAGGAGAAACATGCTCCCCAGTCAACAGGCTCTCGCCAACTTTTACCACAGCGTTCGCTTCCACAACCCGGCGATTGCCGAGGACATGGCGGACGACATCAACACCGTGGCCATCTGGGGCCTCGGCGCCGACAAGAGCGGTGGTCAGGCTGCCGCAGACCGGCTAAGGGAGGCTACGCGGCCTCTGCCGGAGGTGTTCAACAAGGTCCTGGCCGTCACGCTCGATGACCTGGGATATTCGTGATGGGTAAAAAAGTTGATTTCACCCCACCAAAAGATTGGCGTTTTGATACGAGAACATCTCTCTTCATCCAGATATATTGGGGGGAATCTGGGGGTGGCGTGAGTAGGGAAGATCTTGCTCGAAGCCTGAGTAAATCTGAGGAAGAGATTCGTCAAAGTCTCGTTCCAATGATCGAAGAAGGATGGATACTCCCCGAGAACAGCGATGGAAAGTATTTCTTCGCTAAGCCTTATACAAGAGAAAATTTCCATCTGTGCTGTTACCGAGAGGAGGTGCGGTCATAATGGACGCGCTCACGAGAAGGATCCTGAATCACGTCCGAACCAATCCAGGCTGCACCACAGCGGATATACTCGAGGCCCTTCCGACTGGATACGATCACGACACAGCTTGGTATCGCGTGGTTCATCTTCGATCGATTTACGAGATCGATAATCTAGGCGGAGCCGGTCGACACGAAGATGTGCGCTGGCATATTCTCGAATGGCAACCAACGGAGTTCTACCTCGAGTTTGCTTCCGAGGTTATGAAGACGCTCAAAGAGGTTTCGCCGCGTAAGAAGAAAGCATTTCTTGCTCGACGGATTCAAGAACTCAACGAAGATCTAAACGCATGATCAACGGCCAACCAGTGGGAGTAACCATGATCGCCAGCTTATGCGTTCCTTACGTTCTGCATGAATCCCACACGCTGAACGTGTTGCAGAGCCGCCTTCATGGACTCGATCACTGGTTCCGTATCTGGAAGAACGCCCAGATGTTGACCGGATTGGACCTTCATGCCGATCTGGAGGTCGTAGCGCTGTACGCGTTATTTCACGACTCTATGCGGCTGAACGACGGAGAAGATCCCGGTCATGGATTCCGCGGTTATAAGCTGTGGGAGCGTTACAACCGGCTGGAAGATGTCAAGCAGTATCTCACCCAGAATCAGATCGAACTGCTCCTCGAAGCGTGCACAGAGCACAGCAGCGGGTTCAAGAGCGACGATCCAACCATCGCCGTGTGCTGGGATGCTGACCGGCTGGATCTATATCGCAAGGGGATCTGGCCGGACCCCCGGCTGATGAGTACTCAAACCGGCTTCGATTTGACCATGAACCGAGTCAGATCATGATCGCTGAGCACTATATCCGGGAAGTGCTCCGTGAATCCTCCACGTTGAACCACTTGCAGAGCCGGGTCTCAGGCCTGGACCACTGGTTCCGGGTGTGGAAGAACGCACAAATCCTGGCTCAGTCCACCTCAGGCGTTGACATGGAGGTAGTGGCGATATTTGCCCTGTTCCACGACTCCATGCAGGTGGACGAGCATGATGACCCGGATCATGGAATGCGCGGTTGGTTCTTGTGGGAGTACTTGTACGACGGGTCGGGTCACATATTTTCCCCCAATCGGGATCGGCTGGTAGCGGAAGCCTGCGAGGATCACAGCAAGGGCTACACCCATCCGGATCCGACCATCGGCGTCTGTTGGGACGCTGACCGACTGGACCTGCACCGCAAGGGCATCTGGCCCGACCCGCGCTTCATGAGCACGGGAGCAGGACGACTACTGGCCTTGGGACGAGTCAATCCCAGGGTGTAAACCTCATATCTAAGGAGACAACATGCAGATCGACGGACCTTACTCGTTCAAAGAGGTGGACGGGCTGAAGACCCCTGTCTATATCTACCTGCCCGGAGGCAAGCGCGAGGACATTGGCGAGGTCACGGTCAAGATCGACGGCGGAATGACGTTCGACGTCCGGCTGGATTCGCACGAAGAAATCGAGATGGCCTCGTTCGACGTTCCGATGCGATTCACGTATCTGAACCTCCCCGACAAGCCGAAGATCATCTGGCGTTGGAATTGCCTTACACAGGGCCCCTATGATGGCCACCCGGACGCCATCTGGAACATTCCACTGCTCCAAGCCGTGAACATGTTCACGTGCGGCGAGATCGAGCAGCTCGTCGTGGCTCGCATCTACAACGATGCGATGCAGTTCGTCGAACACGGTGTCGAACCTCGGCCGCCCAAGCAGGAATGGGCGGAGAAAACCCGCGATCTCGCTCAGGAGAAGTTCTTCGGCGATATTCTCCAGACGAAGATACGTGAGATCACCGAGTACTACCACGCCCCTCGCTGGCGTCGAGATGTTCAGGACGTGATCGAGCGGGTCAAGACGGACAAACTCAATCCGGGGTACAAGCCGCTTCACGGTCACGATTCGATCAACATGCTGTGTCGGATCATCGGCGTGGGCAGTTCGATCGAAGCCAGCAAGGAATTTCCCGGCTAACCATATTCCAAGGAGAAGTATGGACATCGTCAAAGAAGCGATCATCTGGTATCCCGCTGACTACATCGGGCGTACCACCGAGGAGTACCAGTACAAGGTGGCCTACATGGCGCGTCCGTTCATCGAGGCATTGGTAATGAAGCGGGCGGAGGAGGACGGCAAGTGGGCTATCGCCAACGGTCTGGTCGGCGAAAACAACAAGAACGAGGCCAAGATGCGCCGCATGATGGAGTTCGTCTCCGATGAGGAGAACATTCGTCAATGCCTCGCCCATATTCACCAGGAGGGGCTCGAGCACGAGCGCACCGTGGACTGGGTGTGTCGAGACCTGGCCAACGCCTCGAAAGTGATGATCCGGTAATGGAGCGAGATAAGGAAATCTGGCTGATTCTGGCCTCTCACGTTCTCCGGTTCGCCACCGATCACCCGTATGCCGCGACCGGTATATTTGGCGCAGCCGTGGGCTCCGCAGCCACGTACAAGGTCATGCAAGCCAAATCGATGCGCCAAAAGGCGAACAAGGTGTTCACGCCCAAGGTGTACGAGTTCACGCTTCCGGCCACGGATCTGCGCCGGATGTTGGCCGACTGCAATTACGAGATTCGCTGGGAGATTCCCGAGGCTTCGGTGATCGTCACCGCCGAGAAACGGGAGTCACAGAAGGCTCTGCCGGACATCGAGTACATCCCGAATTAGTTCGCGGGAAATTCACGGCACATAATAGAAAGAGAACAGACTTTACGTCTGGATCCATGCAAATGGATCATCTCTTTCTACCTTTTGCCATCCTAAGTCACAAGGACCAGCATGCGTAAAACTGTACCCGACGGAACGTCAGCCCGAGTTCTGGAGGTCATCCTGGACGATCCCGGTGTGTCATGTCGACATATCACGGATCGTCTGGGTGACGTCGACGGAAAGAAGGTCAGCAACTCGCTGCATTTTCTGCGTCGCACCGGCAGAATCGTGAATCGTGGCAAGCACGCCCGGGGTGCCAGCTGGTACCCCCGTAAGTAGTACTTGAAAATCCATATCCTAAGGAGCCATCTTGAAGCACGACCATAGTCATGAAGGTGAAGTAAGTCACAAGATCGAGGTGCCAGAAGGGTTCAAAGCCCGGATCGCCCAGATCAAGCAGCATCTGCAGGACAACAAGGCCACGTATCTCGCTGGTGCGGGCTGCCTGGTGGCTGGATATTTGCTCCGGAAGCCGCAGATCATCGAGATCGTCAACAACAACACGCCGACCATCGCTCCGGTGATGAACAACATCGTGAACAACACCGTGAACAACGGTGGTCACATGCGCAAGATCATCAAGTGTCTCGAGACTGGAGAACTTTGGCTTTCAGTAACTGAGGCAGCCAAAGCACAAGGGAAGAATATTTCTCTGATGTCTCAACATCTGAATCATCCAGATGTAGTCTCTGAGATCAATGGCCAGCATTTCATTATTGAAGCGTTGGCTACGCACTAACTCGCGGGAAATTCACGTCTTATAGTGAGAGCAGTCGCCCCCTAATCGCTGGGAGCGCTATTGGCCCCCTAATCGCTGGGACCCAATAGTACATCAGGCTGCTCTCACTTTCGAACCCAATTCACGGGTTCATATTTTTGTCATCCATAGAAAGGAGCCGCTATGCGGACCAAGAAGGCGAAGCGCCTTTACCCGATCGTGCTGGAGTTCGAGAACGGTGTAACCCGAACCGTCAAGGTCAAGGCTGCCTCGCGCGAGGTGGCCGAGAGTCGGGCCCTCAAGTTCCACCCTCGAGCCAAGGGGGTGAAGCGCAATGCGTCGACGTAGGCATGCGGTTCGATACACACAGAAGGGCACCCATATGTCCACGACGTTGTATTGCCGTGGACCCAAGACTTACGGCTTTTTCGCGTTCGCGTTCGACGTCGTGATGACGTTCGTCACCGGGGGGCTCTGGCTTATCTGGGTGTTCGTCCGGGAGATGCGGGGTTGATGATGCGTCTAGGCGTATTTCTCGTCCAGGGGCCACGTCATCCCAATCTGAACGTCATCGTCTCGGCAATCAACCGCGAGACGGCGAAAGGGATGGCGCAGTCTGCTCTCGGCGGTAACCCCGACGACTACACTGTGACTCCGATTACGGAGATGGGAAAGCGAACCATATTCATCACGGTGACTGAGTCACTGGAGCACAACTGATGACTCGTACCATTTGCCGATGCGGTCACGATCTCGGCCATCATCCTCCGACTCCATCACAGCCGTTCGCTTGGCCGTGCAAGTTCTGTACGTGCGCTACCTACGACGCTGTCGAGATGACTCTCGAGCAGAAGATTCCGCGAGCTCAGCATCTGAAGGCCAGCGGATACAAAATCACCTACATCGCTAAGCAGTTCGGCGTCGATGAGGACACCGTTCAAAGCTGGCTCGATCTTGAGGAGGTTTCGTCATGAAGATCTATATCCTCGACGCGGCCTCTCGAGAGCACACGATAATCTTCGTTCGAGTCCTACGGGATATGAACGAGCGTTGGCGTGTTGTCGAGGGGCTGACCAACCGATGAAGAATTTGGTCATGAAAGCGGCCTACTGGTTCGGTTTCTGGAAAGGCTACTCCAAGAACCGACGCAAGCTTCGTCGACCGAGGTGGTACTGATGTTCGAGATCGTCTTCATCGATCGCAAGACCGGCGAAGTGAAGTACGCCGTCTTGACCCGGGTAGTTCGCTATATCACGGCGAGCGAAGTGGGTTACTACACGCTTGACGGTCGGTCAACAAGCATCTCGTTCCCACATACTGAGAAGCTCGAAATCGACCGGAGGAACAATGAACATTGAACCGGAATGGCTGTATTTCATCCTCGGTCTGATTGCCTGGCAGATCCTCAAGATGCTGGCGCAGTCGATCAATCAGGCGATCATCGAGTATCGTCAAAAGAAGTTCATCAAGCTGGTGAAAATCGAGTTCCCTGATCAAGCCAAGATCACCTTCATGACTGTCGACTCGTCCGATAAGCGAGCGATGGCCAAGTTGGAACGACGACTCCGTGAGGAACACAATCTGTCTGAGCCGGAAACGTGATCTCCGACAGTCTCGATCCCGGCGACGTCGTGGGCATCATGGCCCTCGGCTTCGTGCTGATCGTGCTCATATTTGCGTGGTTCAACCGGCCACGCTCCTAAGGGCCCCCTCTAAGGGGGGCTCTGCCCGTCATATCCCAAATCAAACAAGGAGTAATCATGCGTAATTTCAATCGCAACACCGCACTCGGTATTGGCGCCGTCGCGCTGATCCTCGGTGCAATCGGGCCTTGGGTCAGCGTCCTCGGCCTTGTCAGTGTGGGGCCCGGTAACGACACCGAGCTGGCCATCGTCATATTCGGCGGCATCGCGCTGCTGATCGTCTCCGCCCTCACCGGCCGCTTCATGCGCCCCGTCTCGATCCTCGTCGGTCTGGGCGCCCTGGCCGAGTCCGTCAACACCCTGGTCAGGTCGTCCCAGGCGGATCTCGGTGAGCTCGGTGAGCTCGTCTCTCCGGGCTGGGGTCTGTACTTGACCATGCTGGCCGGTACGTACATCATCCTGTCGACCTGGATCGCACGACAGAAGACGGTCTGAAAACTCGCGGGAAAAACACGGCATATAATAGAGAGAGATCGCAGAAGCTTCATTTGAAGCTAGACTGCCACCCAGTTCAAGACTGGAATCTCTCTTTCATTTTTTTTGCCATCAACAGTATCAAGAAAGGTCCAAGGAGAGTGCAGTTTCTTACTGGAGTAAAGCAGCAGGTCGAGGAGTTCGTCTCCGAGAATGCGACCACGCTGCTCACCGCGGGAGGTGTCATCGGCACCGTTGCCACCGCTGTCCTCGCTGGTCGAGGGGGGCTCAAGTACGAGCGCCTGGTCTACGACAAGGCCATCGATACGTCCGTGAACGAACCGGACAAAAGCCTGGACGACATCATGGCCGAGATGCCCAAGCTGGACAAGCTCAAGATGGCCGCTCCGCACATCATCCCGCCGATCATCACCGGATCGGCCACCATCGCCATGATCATCTTCTCGCACAAGATGTCCAGCGCGAAGATCGCCGGTCTGGCCGCGGCCTACGGTCTGGCCGAGCGAAACTTCGGGGAATACAAGGAGAAGGTCGCCCAGAAGATCACCGGCCCGAAGCAGACGCAGATCGACGACGAGCTGGCCCAGGAGAAGCTCGATCGTACACCGGGACACGACAACATCGTGATCGTCGACGGCGAGATCCTGTGCTTCGACAAGTCGGGCGGCCGATATTTCCGAAGTACGGTGGAGGCCATCAAGCAGGCGGTCAACACGGCCAACGCCGAGATCATCAACCACGGCTTCGTGACGGCCAGTCCGTTCTACAAGGAGGTGAATCTACCGGCAAACGCCTGGTCGGATGACGTGGACTTCGACATGAGCAACATGATCGAGCTCACATATTCCACCGGAATGGTGGGCGGGAATCGGACATGCTTCGTCTTCGAGTTCAAGAATCTGCCAAAGACGGAGTACGGCCCAAAATACGAATAGACCATCTGGATGCGCCCGAGCTCCGGTTGATGTCCTGGCACCGCCAGTGGCACCAGTCGGAGCTTCGGCCAGAGGGTCCTGCGTCAACACTGCGCCAAGCGATGCGTCAACAGATGCGGGATGATGTTCAACGCATGGTGGTGACACCGAAGGACCACGAAGATCTCGACTTCCGTGAGCCAAGCACTCGCCCGCCAAACCCGCTGGTTCAAGACGTGCCTGACATATTCATCTCAGATGATCAGTGGCGTGTCTAAGTATCCGAGATCCAGCTAATCAAGGAGTACCTACTTGCTCAAAGGAGCAATCATATTCATGTTCGGAGCCTTCTTCGGTCTTGTGGCGGGTCTAGTCACCGGGTTTGTGGGAGGTTTCCTCGGAGGTCTCGTGGCCGGAACCGTCCTCGTGGCCAATTCGAACGAGGACGAGAAGAAGGACGAAGAAGTCTCCGACGTAAAGACCCGTCAGATGCTGTAACCGTAGTACCGCCGCCCCTGGATCATATTCTGGGGGCGGTGTCTTTCTGTCATCA
>Ga0190271_10002446_pt1 | contig 11263 bp, 13 predicted proteins | sample Popmic356T_FD_133747 | JGI IMG/M metagenome (GOLD analysis project Ga0190271, IMG submission 133747) | Populus adjacent soil microbial communities from riparian zone of Weber River, Utah, USA - 356 T | ecosystem: Environmental > Terrestrial > Soil > Riparian zone | place: USA: Utah | collected...
CTCTTCGAATGGGTCGCCAAGTCGCACGTTCTCGGCGGCCTTCAGCGACGCCTCCACGAACTCGTCGTGCACCTCGTCGACGACGATGACCCGCTCCGTGGCAACGCAGACCTGCCCGGCGTTGTAGTACGCCCCATAGACCGCCGCCTCCGCGGCCTTGACCACGTCGGCGTCGGCAGTGACCACGGTCGGGCCGTTGCCTGACATCTCCATGATCGAGCGCTTGAGGCCCATCACCGAGACGATCTTCTTGCCGGTGGCGGAGGAGCCGGTGAAGCCGACCGCGTCTACTCCGTCGTGAGTCACCAACTGCGTGCCGATGTCGCCGGCGCCTGGGATGACCTGGATGGCACCCTTCGGCGCTCCGGCCTCTTCGAACACCTTGGCCATCTCGAGCAGCGCCCAGGAGGTGAACTCCGGCGGTTTGACGATGACCGCGTTCCCGGTGGCGAGACCGGGCCCGACGTACTCCATGGGGATCATCACCGGGAAGTTCCAGGGAGTTATCGCCACCCAGACTCCCACCGGGCGTCGAACCGTGAACATGCGCCGATGCCGGCTGGTGGTGGGAATCAGCTCGCCTTTGAGCCGTTTGACATCTTCGGCGGCGATCTGGAAATAGTCACCCGACTCGGCGACGTCGTCCTTGGCCTCTGCCTCATATGGCTTGCCCTGCTCCATCGAGAGGATGCGAGCGACATCGTCGACCCTGTCTTGCCACAGCTCATAGATGCGAAGGCAGAGATCGGCCCTCTCGAAAGCGGTCCAGTGCCGCATCTCCTCGGTCGCCTCCCGGGCCGCGGCCACGGCACGATCGATGTCGGCCGGCGAGGCCTTCGGCACGTTGTACAGGTGCTCGCCGGTGGAAGGAGAGTGGACCTCGTAGTGGTCGTCACCGGTCCCCTCGGTCCACTCGCCTGCGATGAAGAGCTGGAGATCGGTCGCCATGGCAGCAACGCTAATCCCAATCGAGGTCAGACTGAATGGCGGTTCAGTAGCATGGCGTGGTGACGGATCATCTCCTCATCGACGGGCGCCTGGTCTCCGGGAACGGCCCTTCGTTCGATGTCATCGATCCGGCCAACGGGCAGGTCCACACGACCCTCTCAGCATCGGACGAAGGTCAGCTCGCCTCCGCCACAACTGCTGCCGCAGCCGCCCAGTCCGGCTGGCATGCCCGGTCACAACCGGATCGCAGCAGGATGCTTCATGCCGTCGCCGACGCGATCGAGGCCGGTCGCAAGACGCTGGCCACGGCTCTGACTCACGAGACCGGCCGTCCTCTGACCAGGAACCACCTCTACGTGGACATGGCCCGCGACATCTTTCACCAGTACGCCGAGCTGGCCCGGGTGCTCGGAGGGCGAGTAGCCCCGTCGAACGATCCCGGTCAGCTCTCACTGGTGCTGCGTGCCCCGTACGGCGTCGTCGGCTGCCTGGTCCCATGGAACTACCCGCTGCTCCTGCTCGTGTTCAAAGTCGCGCCCGCCCTCGCGGTGGGGAACACGGTCGTCATCAAGCCCGCCTCAGAGACACCGCTGTCGCTCCAGGTCCTGGCCGGGATCTTCGCCGAGCACCTCCCTACCGGCGTCGCCAACACCGTGATGGGCTCGGGCTCGACCATCGGCGAGAGCCTGGTCACCGATCCCCGGGTCGATCTGGTGGCCTTCACCGGCTCCACCGAGGTCGGCAAGAGGCTGGCCGGGCTATGTGCCGAGGCGGTGAAGCCGTCGCATCTCGAGCTCGGCGGCAAGGACCCCGCCATCGTGTTCGATGACGTCGACCCGGCGGTGGCCGCAGAGGGTGTGGTGTGGGCCTCCTTTCTCAACGCCGGACAGGTGTGCACCTCGACAGAGAGGGTCTATGTCCACCGGTCCCGGTATCACGAATTCATCGAGCACGCCGTCAAGCTGGCCAACGGCATCCGCCTCGGCGACCCTTTCGACGAGGCGACCCAGGTCGGCCCCATGCGAAGCGAGGGCAGACGGCGCCAGGTGATGGAGATGGTCGATATGGCGGTTGCCCGGGGTGCGGAGGTGGTCGCCGGCGGCAATGCCGTTGAACGAGCCGGGTTCTTCATGCAGCCGACGGTGGTGGCCGGTGTCGATCATGAGATGGAACTGATGAGAGACGAGACTTTCGGCCCGGTGATGCCCGTGATGGCCTTCGATGATGACGACATGGCTTTCCAGCTGGCGGCGGACACGCCCTACGGGCTGGGCGCGAGTGTCTACACGTCGAGCTCGGCCCGGGTCGAGCGGGCCTATCGCGAGCTTCGGGTAGGGACGGTATGGGTCAACGATCCTGTCGTCGACAACCTGGCGGCGCCCTTCGGCGGTGTCAGGGCGAGCGGGGATGCAAGGGAGTTGGGTGTCGAGGCACTCGACAGTTTCACGACCGCGCGGCATGTGCACTGGAACCTGGAGCTGGTGCCGAAGCCGTGGTGGTTCCGAGAGGAGTGAGAGAATGAGCCTCCAGGGAGATCAGACCAGACAGTGGTACGAGCGGGCGAGCAAGGTCCTCGTCAACGGGGTGTCGAGCCAGTTCCGCTATTGGGGACCTGACGACACTCTCGTCATCGACCACGGCGAGGCCGGGCACCTCGTCGACATGGACGGCAAGCACTACATCGACTATCAGTGCGGCTTCGGGCCGATCATCTTGGGTCATGGCGATCCGGATGTGTGGAATGCGGTGGTGGACACGGCCGGCGAGGCGACCAGCTTCGCCATGACACAGCGTCGCGAGGTCGAGGCGGCCGAGAAGGTGATGGCGGCGTTGGAGTGGCCCGACGCCATGCGCTTCACCAACACCGGCACCGAGGCCACGATGCACGCCATCCGGCTCGCCCGCGGGCTGACCGGGCGCGACGTCGTGGTCAAATTCGAGGGCCAGTACCACGGGATGCACGACTACATGCTGTTCTCCACCGCCGGTGTCCCGGTCGAGGGCCTCGGGTCTCGCTTCCGCCCCATCGCCCTGCAATCGAGCTCGGGCATACCGGAGGCCATCAGATCACTGGTCCGGACCCTCCCCTTCAACGACCTGGAGCTGGCCGAGCGGGCGTTCAAGGACGAGGGCCAGCGTATCGCCGCGGTGATCGTCGAGCCGATGCTCGGCAACGCCTTCGGGATCATGCCCCTGCCCGGTTTTCTCGAAGGTCTTCGGAAACTGTGCGACGACAACGGCTCGTTGTTGATCTACGACGAAGTCAAGACCGGATTCCGGGTCGCCTTCGGTGGCGCTTGCGAGTGCTTCGGGGTGCGGCCGGACATCGGCACCTACGCCAAGGCGATGGGGAATGGCTACCCGGTGGCTGCGATCGCCATGACCGACAAGGTCGCCGATGGCTGGCGGTCCTCGGGGATCGCACAGGCCGGGACCTACTCAGGCAACGGCATCGGGGTGGCTGCGGCGGGGGCGACAATCGACAAGCTGGCCACCGGTGAGCCTCACGCCAGGATCGAGAAGGTCGGACGGAGCCTCATGGAAGGAATCGAGCAGGTGCTGGCCGACCGTGGTGTCGAGGGCAAGGCGACCGGGCACCCGGCGATGTTCTCGGTCTTCATCGGTGAGGGAGATCTCAACGAGTTCCGGGAGACCTCCAAGCACAACGAGCCGCTATACGAGGAGATCCTCTTCGGGATGATCCGGCGGGGCGTGATGCCTTGCCCGGATGCATTGGAGCCGTGGTTCGTATGCGCCGCCCACACCGACGAAGACGTGGCCAAGACACTCGAAGTCTTCGATGAGGCGCTGGGCGAGGCACTGGCCTGAGCGCCTCTAACGTGAGGCCATGATCCGGGTCGCCATCTCAGGCGCCGGCGGCAAGCTGGCGACACCCATCGCCGAGGCGATCGTCGCCTCCGATGATCTCGAGCTGACCACTCTCTACAACCCGAATCGGTCCGGGACCGAGATGCATGGCATCACGGTCACCGGGGCATCCTCGGAGGTGGAGGCCGACGTTGTGGTGGAGACGGCCCATCCCGATGTCGTCCTCGACAACCTGAAGGCCTGGCGTGCGAAGGATCTTGCGGCGGTTGTCGGCACGTCCGGCTTCACCCCCGAGCGTCTGGAACAGCTGCGGGAGATATGGGGAACGGACGGCCCTGCTGCGCTCGTCGTCCCCAACTTCTCGATTGGGGCGGTGCTCATGATGAGGTACGCCGCCGAGGCGGCGTCCCATTTCGAGGCGGTGGAGATCATCGAGCGTCATCACTCGACCAAGCCTGACGCCCCTTCCGGCACGGCGCTGGCCACCGCCATGGGCGTGGCCTCGGGTGGCGGCGTGTCTGCCAGGGATTCGACGGAGCTGGTCGAGGGGGCCCGTGGCGCCGAGGTGGAGGGGGTGCGAGTGCACGCCGTTCGTCTCCCCGGTCTCATCTCCCAACAGGAGGTGGTTTTGTCCAATCTCGGCGAGGTGCTCTCCATCGAGCACCTCTCCACCAGCTACGAGTCGTTCGCCTCCGGCGCACTCATCGCCATCCGGGGTGTCGGCGCTCTATCCGCCGGGGTCCATCTGGGGCTCGACACCGTCCTCTGACATCAACCTGAGAGCGTTGGTAACGCATGCGTTACGCAGAACCTCAGGTTCGCCGAAGCATCCCGCTCGCCTACATCCCCGTCGGCAGGTCCCCGGTGGGGAGGTCGGGGAAGAATGAGTAGACCCGTTCGCCGGTGAAGAGCTGGGCTTCGGGGTCCCAGGGGAAGAAGATCACGTTTCGCCACACCATCTTCTCGCCGTTGGGCTCCATGCCGAGCCAGGGAGTGGAGAAAGTGCCGTTGACCACTGCCTCCTCACAGACTCCTTGTGGCCCGACCACGATGCTGGTCAGTGCGAAGTCGATGTCAGGGAATGCCGAGAGCAGCTCGATGTAGAAACGGGTCGCCCCTTCCTTGCCCTCCCATCGATGCCCGGTTTGCACCAGCTCATAGACACAGTCGTCGGTGAGCGTGGCCATGAGCCCGGCGATGTCCCTCGCATCCTCGGCCAGAGAGTGCGATTTCCACAGCTCGCGCACTGCCGCATAGTCGTCGGGAGCCTGTGCCAGGAGGTCACGAACGTGTTGTCGCTTGTCGATCGATTCCTGGATCAGGGCATGGGTCATCGCTGTTCCTCCTGGATTCGGAGGCTACTTAGCTCAGAAGAAGATCACGGTTGCTAGGCCGATCACAAAGCAATAGATGGCGAAGGGGTAGAGGCCAATGCGGTTGATCGACTTCATCATGAAGGCGATGGCCAGATATCCCGACACGCCCGCCACCACCATGGCGACGGCCAACTCGGGGGTGAAACCTCCCTGGTCAGGGAGGGCGAACAACTGGCTGAAGCCGGCCCCGGCGATAGCCGGGATGCCCAGCAGGAAGGAGAATCGGGCGGCCTCGGCCGGTTCGAACTTCCTCAGGTTGCCGGCGGCGATGGTGACACCGGAACGCGAGATACCTGGGATGAGTGCGATCGCCTGAGCAACCCCTACGACCACCGCATCGGGGATCCGGCCCTCCATCAGCCTCCGCATCCCGGTGGCGACACGCTGGCCGATGACCAGGATCACGCCGGTGGCCACGATCTGCCATCCCACCGCCGCCACGGACTGCTGCATGCCCTCGATCTCGTCGGCCAACGGCAGGCCGATGAGGGCAGGAATGGTGCCGATTCCGACCAGCAGCGCCAGCTTCCGCCCCTCAGGGTTGGTCCGGAAGCGGAGCACCGCCATCACCTCGCGCCGGTAGTAGATCAACACCGCAGCCAGAGTGCCGAGATGGATCACTGTCGACACGGCAAGCGAAGGGACCGGCACGTCGATGCCCATCTCGCTGAGGAACGCGGGGATGATCACCAGGTGGCCCGACGAGGAGACGGGGAGGAACTCGGTGAGACCCTGGATCAGTCCCCAGATGACGGCGGCAAACACGGCGGCACGGTAATGCTCAGGGCGGGGCAATCATGACTACCGCCCGTCCCTCGCCGGCCGCACGCGCCACATCCGCGGCTAGCTCGGACTCGACAGCGACCAGACCCAGACCCGAGCCGAGCGGGTCCTCATCGGGGTCCGCGACCACCACTCCCGAAGCCACTACCTCGGTGTCGAGCAGGACGATCCGCGCCGAGTCTCCACGGTGTGCCCCGCGGGGCAGCGGCATCTCGAGGCTCCACCATCCCGGTGGGACGGCCTGGCCGGACTCGCCGATGTTGGACGCCAGCACCGGATCACCGGCGAGGATGGAGTCGAGCGCCACCTGCCCCAGCTCGACCGGTGCGAAAGTCCCGAGTGGAACTTGCCGGATCTCGGTGTTGGACTCGTCCACGACCATCCCGGCCGTCACGTCCTCGGCGGCAAAGGGGTGGGGGGTCGATGCCTCCGGTCGGAACTCGATCCACAAAGCCACCGAGGCGATGATAAGGGCAACGGCCCAACGCGCCCACGGGGGCGACTGCAGCCAGATCACGTGTTCGAAAGTACGGAGCGCGGGCGGGCCTGGGAAGTAGGTTGGCCCGGTGACAGATACGACGCGCAAGACGCTGGTGGTGAGCGGGGTCGTGGCCTTGGTCGGCAGCATCGCCGGGCTGATCCTGGGCCTGATCATGGTGAACAACCTGTCCGACTATCTCGCTCAGTCGGTGGCGGTGTCGGAATCGGCCCTGGGCGCGGTGGAGGAGACACTTGGCGTACTCGAATCGGTCGCGGTCGAGGTCGATGAGGGCATCGGCGCGGCCGCTGCCAGCATCGCCGCGGCGTCGGACGCGGTCCTGACCGCGGCTGGGGAGCTGGATGATGTTGCCGACTTCCTCGACGGCGACTTGCAGGCCAGCCTCGAGGCTCTGCTCGACACCATGCCGGCTGCCATCCAGACCGCCGGAGTCATCGACAGCACCCTGAGCGCACTGTCGTTCCTCGGCGTGGACTACGACCCTGAGCAGTCTTTCGACGCGTCTCTCGCGGCCGTGCAGGATGCGCTGGAGCCGATACCTCCCCAACTGTCCGCCCAGGCAGAGACAATCCGGGCCCTGGTCCCCGTCTCGGAGCAATTCGCCGAGGACGCCGCCGCGATGGCGGAGGCATTCGACACTTTGCGAGTCGAGCTGGAGTCCAGTCAGCAGCTCATCGACTCCTACCGCGCCACGGTCGAACAGGCTCAGAGCGTGGTCGAGAGCACCGCATCGTCCTTGTCTGCCACTACGTGGCTGCTCAGACTCATCGTGGTGCTCATGGCGGTGACGGGCTCGGCCATCGCCATCGGGTTGATCACCCTGGGCCGATCCCGGGAGTCTGTGAACACCTCCGGTTTCGACGAGGCCAACGACGGGTAGGTGACTTGGGAGAGGTGCGTGGACCGCGATTCGTGAATCATCGGAGGCCACTGATCTTCCACGGTTGGGGTCCACCCCTCCTTATCTACACATCGAGGAGACAGAGATGGGCGAGAAGAAGAAGACAAAAGTCGAGGAGACAACGATCACACCTGAGACCCATTGGCTCCGGTCGACGGTGATCGCGCTGCTGGTCGTGGCCCTGACGTTGGGGATCTGGTACTTCGTCAGCGAGAGGGACTGACCGGAGGTCAGTCCGAGGTAGACGAACTACCCGAAGACGCGGTCGTCGACCCTGTGGTCGCCGACTCGCTCTTCTTGGAACTCTTGTCGGATGAGTCGCTTTTGGACGAGTCGGTCTTTTTGGCCGGCTCGCTCTTCTTCGACGATGCCGACGAGCGGGAATCGGTGGAGTAGAAGCCTGATCCCTTGAACACCACGCCGCGAGCGTGGAAGACCTTCTGCAACTCCCCGCCGCACTCCTGATGCTTGCGCAGGGGTTTCTCCGAGAACGATTGAAAGACCTCGATGTTCTCGCCGCAGCGCTTACAGGTGTACTCGTAGGTAGGCATGACCGACTTCTGACCGCTTGGTGGGGTAGAGGCGAATTCTACAACCGGGACCGTGGGTCTTCCATTCCTCTGCAATATGATCGGCCCCCATGTCGCCCGCCGTAGCCCTGCCGCTGGCGATCGCCGCCGCCTACCTGGTGGGGAGCATCGACTTCGCCGTGATCGTCGGCCGGATGTACGGCGTCGACATCCACCAGGAGGGGAGCGGCAACCCGGGCATGTCCAATGTCCTTCGAACCATGGGACGCGTGCCTGCCGCCATGGTCTTCATCGGTGACACGCTGAAGGGGACGATCGGAGCTGCGATGGGTTGGGTGGCTTCTGGCTCGCCCGACCCGGCTGTGCATTGGGCTTTCCTCGCCGGCCTGGCCGCGGTCGTGGGCCATTGCTATCCGATCTTCCATCGCTTCAAGGGCGGGAAGGGGGTGGCTACCGGCGGTGGTGTCCTTCTATTCACCGTCCCGCTCGTCGCGGTGATCGAGATCGGCACGTGGTTCCTGATTTTCTGGCTCACCAAGACTGCCTCCATCGGTTCGATGGTGATCGTCGTCATCACGATCCCCCTGCTCATCTGGCAGGGTGTCACCGGGTTATCGCTGCTCTGGGTCGCGTTGATCATCGCTTTGGTGGTCTGGCGCCACCGTGGAAACATCAAACGCATGGTCTCCGGCAGCGAGGAGAAGGTCACGACATGAGCATCGAAGTAGCAGTCATCCCCGCCGCCGGGCGTGGCACCAGGATGCGACCGGCTACCCGGGTGGTGCCCAAGGCGCTGCTCACCGTGATCGACCGTCCCGCCATCCAGTACTCGGTCGAGGAGGCCGCCCGGGCTGGAGCCAAGGAGGCGGTCGTGGTCGTCGACCTCGACGCCGGCCATCTCCTCGCCCAGCACTTCAACATCGAGGGCCCCCTGCCCGGTCTCGAGGACATCCAGTTGCGTCCGGTGGTCCAGGAGGAGCCGCTCGGCCTGGGGCATGCGGTGAACGAGGCGGCCCAAATGGTGGCGGGCCGTCCTTTCTTCTGCCTTCTCTCCGACAACATCGTGAGGCCGGGTCACGACGTGCTGCCCAGTCTGGGCGAGGGAAGTCGAGACGGTTCGGTGTCGGTGATGTGTCTGCGTGAGCTGAGCGAGGAGTTCCTCAGCAAGTACGGCGTCGTGGTCCCCGCCTCCGAGCTCGAGGAGCGCTACCTCGATCTGGCCGGGGCTGTTGAGAAGCCGGGCCCGGCCAACGCACCCTCGCGCCTCGGGCTGGTGGGCCGTTATCTGTTCACTCCGGAGGTCTTCGAGATCCTGGGCAGTCTCGAGCCCGGTCACGGCGGCGAGATCCAGCTGACCGACGCCATCAACGAGCTGGGGATCCGCGGTCGCCTCCGTGGTTACGCGGCCGAGGAAGACCTGCTCGATGTGGGGACGCCAATCGGGCTGCTGGAGGCGTCGGTGGAGTTGGGTCAGCACGAGTTCGGACAAGAGTTCATCTCCTGGCTCAAGGAGCGAAGCGGGTGAAGCCGTTGGAGGAGGCCCGCTCCGAGGTTCTCTCCTCGGTGGGCCTCCTCGGAGTCGAGCAAGTTCCCATCTGGCAAGCGCGTGGCCGTGTCCTCGCCTCGGATGTCGTTGCCCCGGAGAACGTGCCGCCGTTTGCCAACTCGGCGATGGACGGTTTCGCGGTACGTGCTGCCGATGTGTCCGCAGCCGGGTCGGTCCTCCAGGTGATAGGCGACCTGCCCGCCGGGTCCAGCACCGACATGGAGGTTCGGCCAGGACAGGCGATCAAGATCATGACAGGCGCTCCGATGCCCCCCGGGGCCGACACCGTCGTCAGAGTCGAGGAGACGTTTACGGAAGGCTCAAAGGTCACGATCTCCACTGCGGTCGAGTCGGGTACTTCGGTCCGGCCGGCCGGTGGGGACGTGCCCGACGGCCAGTTGGTGTTCACCTCCGGCACCCGTCTCACCCCGATGCATGTCGGTGTTCTTGCCACCATCGGAGTCGGGCACCCGGAGGTGTTCAGAAGGCCCCGCGTTGCGTTCATGTCGACCGGTGACGAGCTGACGCCTCCTGAGGCAATAGGTCTGGAGCCCGGGGCCATCCGGGACTCGAACCGGCCGATGCTGCTCTCGCTCCTCGAGGATGCGGGTGTGGAACCGGTCGACCTGGGAATTATCCCCGACGATCCCGACGTCTTGCGGGAGGCCTTCACCCGGGCCGCTGAGGCAGATGTGGTCGTCTCGACCGGAGGGGTGTCGATGGGTGATTACGACGTGACCAAGATGGTGCTGCAGGGCGACGCCCACGTCGACTTCTGGCAGGTGGCGATTCAGCCGGCCAAACCCTTCGCCTTCGGTCACATCGGCGATGCCCTCTTCTTCGGGCTGCCCGGCAACCCGGTTTCGGTCCTGGTCTCGTTCGAGCAGTTCGCCCGCCCGGCCTTGCTCAAGATGCAAGGAGCACGCGCGGTGCTCCGGCTCCAGCTGGTTGCCACAGCGGGGGAAACCCTCGATACCGATCCGGAGAAGACGGTCTTCGTCCGCGTGCTGGTTGAAGGACTCGAACATGGCTCACCCACTGTGGTGAAATCGGGTGGGCAGGCATCCAACGTCCTGTCGGCTGCGGCGGCCGCCGATGGATTCGCACTGGTGCCCCGTGGGACGGCGGTCATCAAGCAAGGCGAGGAAGTGACCGTCGAGATGTTCAAGTGGCCCGAGTCGAGGGAGTGGATCGATGGGCGATGAGCGGGAGCTGACCCACCTCAATGAGGCGGGTGAGGCTCACATGGTCGACGTGGGGGCCAAGCCAGACACAGATCGTGAGGCGGTGGCGGAGGGCTACGTTGTCATGTCGCCTGACCTCGCGGAGCGGTTTTTCGCCGGGGATCTGCCTAAGGGTGACGCCGCCGCGGTTGCCCGTGTCGCCGGGATCATGGCTGCCAAACGAACCTCCGACCTCATTCCTCTCTGCCATCCGATCTCGCTGACAGGGGTGGATGTCACCCTGGAGCCGAGTGGGCGTGGTGTTCGGGTGGTTGCTAGCGTGCGGACGACCGATCGGACCGGTGTCGAGATGGAAGCAATGACGGCCGTCGCTGTGGCTTCGTTGACCATCTATGACATGGTGAAAGGCGTCGAGCGCGACGTCACGATCGAGACGATTAGGTTGCTGACCAAATCAGGTGGAAGGTCCGGTAAGTGGGAACGAGGTTGAGTCGTTGATCGGGCAGGGTCCTGGTAACTACGCTCATCTGTGGACGGAGTCGTAAGCCAAATGTCAACAAGCGTCATAGCCGGCCTATTGCGGATAGCCGCTGTGTGGTGTGTGAATCTTCTGCCGTCTGTGTGCGGCGACCGGCAAGACGCCCCCAAGAACACGACCGAGGAATCC
>Ga0190271_10002447_pt1 | contig 11260 bp, 9 predicted proteins | sample Popmic356T_FD_133747 | JGI IMG/M metagenome (GOLD analysis project Ga0190271, IMG submission 133747) | Populus adjacent soil microbial communities from riparian zone of Weber River, Utah, USA - 356 T | ecosystem: Environmental > Terrestrial > Soil > Riparian zone | place: USA: Utah | collected...
CACCAGTGGCATCGAGAACGAGAGCGGGGCGATCTGGTACGCGCGCTGGTTCAGGGCCGTTCCCAGGACTCCCGCACAGACGAGCCCCGCCAGGAGAAGGAGGAGGGGCGCCAGGCCGCTATGGGCGGCTGGTCCGAGGAGCTTGAGAAGCCCCGCAGTCAGCCCGAACATGATGCCTGCTGCGGCTCCGAGGAGGCAGGCATGGGCGCGCGGGCCTCGTGCGGCGACAGGACGAGTGATGAGGCGAAGCGCCACCGGAGTGCCGGCCACGCCGATGGCGACCATCGCGGCGGCAACACGAAGGTCGGGCGGTTCGCCCGAGGGGGCAGGGTTCGCGCAGGCCAGGAAGCCACCGAGCCCGAGGGACGTGACCCCGACCGCCCGCAGCTCTTCCCGGCTCGGGCGCTGGTGCTCGAGGGCGGCCCGCAGCGGCACGGCCAGCACGACGCCGACGAGCATGAGTGGCTGGACGAGTGCGATGGACCCCAGCCTCAGGGCGACGGCGTGCAGCACGAGTGCGGCGAAGGAGACCGCCGTCGCGACCAGCCAGAGACGGCGCCGCACGAGGTGCGCCAGCACCCGCAGCGGCTTCCGGACGTGCAGCGGCACCGTGCCGGCCACGCGATGTTGCAGGGCGTTGGAGCAGGCGAAACCGGCCGCGGACCCGAGCGCGACCAGCACCGCCATGCCGGCGATCACGTCGGGGCCGGGGGTGACCAGAGCGAGAGGCATTCCCATGACGTTCGCCACCTTGAGGTCGACTCGGGAGGTGATCGTCACGCTAGGAATTCCTGGTCCCGGCGACCCGGGGTGTCCTCCCGGGTTCGGCGGCGGGATCGTCGTTCGGAGCCGTTCTGGGCCGGGTTACCCTGTCCGCCTCATGATCGAGCTACGAACACCCACCGAGATCGAGCAGATGCGTCCTGCCGGGCGCTTCGTCGCGGAGGTCCTCGACGCCCTCGTCGACGCCGCCGACGTCGGCGTGAACCTGCTCGACCTGGACCAGCTGGCGCACCGGATGATCAAGGACCGGGGCGCCGAGTCCTGTTACATCGACTACCACCCGTCGTTCGGCGCCAGCCCCTTCGGCAAGGTCTTGTGCACGTCGGTCAACGACGCGGTCCTGCACGGCCTGCCGCACGACTACGTGCTCCGGGACGGCGACCTCCTCAGCCTCGACTTCGCGGTCGCGGTCGACGGCTGGGTCTCGGACTCGGCTGTCAGCACCGTCGTCGGCACGCCCCGCGAGCAGGACCTCCGCCTCATCGACACCACGACCCGCTGCCTCGAGGCCGGGATCGGCGCCGCGAAGGCAGGTCACCGGATCGGTGACATCTCGGCCGCGATCGCCTCCGTTGCGCGGGCAGACGGGTACGCGATCAACACCCAGTTCGGTGGCCACGGTGTCGGTCGGACGATGCACGGCGACCCGCACGTGCCGAACGACGGTCGCCCGGGCCGTGGCTTCCCGCTCAAGCCGGGACTCGTGATCGCGATCGAGCCCTGGCTGCTCGAGTCGACCGACGAGATCTACACCGATCCCGACGGCTGGACCCTGCGCAGCGCCGACGGGTCCCGCGGTGCACACATGGAGCACACCATCGCCATCACCGAGGACGGCCCGATCGTCCTGACCGAGCGCGATCAGGCGTAGGAGACCTGGAGCTCCTTGATGCCGTTGATCCAGCCGTGCCGGAGCCGGCGGGGCTCGGCGAGCTTGCTGATGTCAGGCATCAGGTCGGCCAGCGCGTTGAAGATCAGGCCGACCTCCATCCGGGCCAGGTTCGCGCCGATGCAGTAGTGCGCCCCGTGGCCGCCGAAGGACAGGTGCGGGTTCGGCGTCCGCGTGATGTCGAAGGTGTGCGCGTCCGTGAAGACGTCCTCGTCGTAGTTCGCCGAGGCGTAGAAGAGCCCGACCCGCTGACCCTGCTTGACCTTCTGGCCACCGACCTCGGTGTCCCGCAGCGCAGTTCGCTGGAAGACGGTCACGGGGGTCGCCCAGCGGATGATCTCGTCGATGGCTGTCTCCGGACGCTCCTTCTTGAACAGCTCCCACTGGTCGGGGTGCTCGAAGAAGGCGTTCATGCCGTGGGTGATCGCGTTGCGCGTGGTCTCGTTGCCGGCGACGGTCAGCATGATCGTGAAGTAGCCGAACTCGTCGTCGTTGAGCTTCTGTCCGTCGACGTCCGCGGTGATCAGCTTGGTGACGAGGTCGTCGCGGGGGTTGGCCTTGCGGTCCTCGGCCATCGCCATGAAGTACGTGAGGATCTCGATGGAGGCCGACTCCGGATCGCCCTCCACCTCGGGGTCGTCGTACGACATCATCTGGTTGGACCAGTGGAACAGCTTGGCGCGGTCGTCCTGCGGTACGCCGAGGAGGTCGGCGATCGCCTGCAGAGGCAGCTCGGCCGCGACGTCGTCGACGAAGTTGCCGCTGCCCTTCTCCTTCGCCTCGCCGATGATCCGGCGGGTGCGCGCCTCGAGGTCCTCGCGCAGGGCGCCGATGCCACGGGGGGTGAAGCCCTTGGAGATGATCTGCCGGAACCGGGTGTGCTCGGGCGGGTCCTGGTTGATGAGCATCACGCCCTGGAGCTCGACCTGGTCGCGGGTCATGTCCGGTGCGAAGCGGATGATGGCGCCGTTCTCGTGCGACGACCAGTCCTTGCTGTTCTTCGACACGGTCGCGACGTCGGCATGCTTGCTCAGCGCGAAGTAGCCCGGCGTGTTCTCGAAGCCGGCGAACGCCTCGGGCTCCTGCTCGACCCAGAAGACGGGGGCGGTGGCCCGCATCTCGGTGAACTCCTCGAGGGGGATCCCCACCTCGCAGATGTCCGGGTCGGTGGGGTCGAACCCCGTGGAAAGTGCCGACGTCGTCACAGCCAGTCCTCCATGGTTCGCGGCGTTGAGCGCCAAAAGTGAAACACGTTCTAGCAACACGATGACACAGATCCGAAACGGAGGGAAGAGGATCATGGGTGCGGCGCGGGCCACACCGCCTTGCCCCAAATGAGAACAGGTTCTACTTTGGGAGGACGCCAGTGAGAGGACTCCAGCCGTGGGTACACCTGTGATCGTCGAGGCTGTCCGGACGCCGATCGGCAGGCGCCGGGGACACCTCGCCGGGTTGCATGCGCAGCAGACCCTCGCCGCGACGTACCTCGCCCTCCTCGACCGCTCGGGCCTCGACCCGCAGCTCGTGGAGCAGGTGATCGGCGGGTGCGTCACCCAGGCGGGCGAGCAGTCGTCGGCGCTGGTACGCCGGGCGTGGCTGCTGGCGGGACTCCCCCAGCACACCGCCGGCACCACCATCGACGCCCAGTGCAGCTCGGCCCAGCAGTCGACCCACCTGGTGGCGGGGCTGATCCACGCCGGGGTCATCGACACCGGCATCGCCTGCGGCGTCGAGATGATGTCCCGGGTGCCGCTCGGGGCCAACATCCCGCCCGACACCGGCACCCCGCGCGCTCCGGGCTGGGACCTGGACATGCCCGACCAGTTCACCGGCGCCGACCGGATCGCGCGCGACCGCGGACTGACCCGCGGGGACCTGGACGCGTTCGGCCTGGCGTCCCAGCTGAGGGCGCGGGCGGCCGTCGACGAGGGTCGGTTCAAGCGCGAGGTCGTGGCGGTCGAGGCTCCGGTCCTCGACGACGAGGGACAGGACACCGGCGAGACCCGGTTGGTCGACACCGACCAGGGGCTGCGCGACACCACGATCGAAGGGCTGGCCGGACTGAAGACCGTGCTGCCCGACGGGTTCCACACCGCCGGCACCTCGTCGCAGATCTCCGACGGCGCTTCTGCCGTGCTCCTCATGGACGAGGACAAGGCCCGGTCGCTGGGCCTGACTCCGAGGGCGCGAATCGTGAGCCAGTGCCTGGTCGGGTCCGACCCCTACTACCACCTGGACGGACCTGTGCAGGCGACCGAGCGGCTCCTCGAGCGCACCGGACGCAGCATCGGCGACCACGACCTCTTCGAGGTCAACGAGGCGTTCGCTTCGGTCGTGCTTTCGTGGGCCCAGGTGCACGGACCCGACATGGACAAGGTCAACGTCAACGGCGGCGCGATCGCGCTCGGCCATCCGGTCGGCTCGACGGGCACCCGGCTCATCACCACCGCCCTCCACGAGCTCGAGCGCCGCGACACAGCCAGCGCCCTCGTGGCCATGTGTGCCGGTGGCGCCATGGCCAGCGGCACCATCATCGAGCGGGTGTGACCCTCACCGGGATGCCGTTGAGGAAGGCCATGCCGGCCAGACGCTCGAGGTCCTCGGGGTCGGTGGAGGCGAGCACGTTCACGTTCGCGCCGCCGACGGCGTTGGCGCGCTGCCAGCCACCGTCGTGACCCCAGCCGTGCGGGATCGCGACCGTGCCCTGGACGATCTCGTCGGTGACACGCGCCGGTACCTCGATGGACCCGTGGCGCGAGGCGACCTCGCAGCACTGCCCGTCGTCGATCCCCAGGTCGGCGGCGTCCTTGGGGTGGATGCGCATGCCGTGCCGCCGCTTGCCCTTCATGAGTGTGGGTGCGTTGTGCATCCAGGAGTTGTGTGAGCGCAGCTCACGGAGCCCGATGAGGCGGAGCGGATGCTCGTGGTCGACCGCCTCGACCCGGAGCCGGGCCAGCTCCTCGGCGATCTCGGGCGGATCCAGCCGGACCTTGCGCCCGCGCCGCTTGACCACGCGGCGGAGCACACCGGTCCGGTGCTCCTCGGCCAGCACCAGGCCGTGCGGGTGGGCCCTCAGCGTCGACAGGCCCAGCTTGCCGCGGGTACCCACCCGCAGGCCGAGGTCGACCACGACAGCCGGGGTGAGCACCGACGGGACCACGCGCAGCAGCGCGCTCACCGCGCGGCCGGCCACCCGGCCGACCACGTCGGGCACGAGTCCCGGCGACAGCAGCCGGGTCGGCACGAACGGCGCGACGCCCGCACGGGCGCAGAGCTCCTCGATGATCTGCCACTCGGGTCGGGCCTCGCCGTACGCCTCCAGGACAGCGGGCGTGTACTGCGCGAACGGCTTGGTGAAGAACGGCAGGAAGGCGACGGGCACGTCCTCGCGCTCCAACCAGGTGGTGGTCGGCAGGACGTAGTCGGCGTGCTTGTTCGTCTCGTTGACGTACAGGTCAAGAGACACGAACAGGTCGAGCTCGGGCATGGCCCGCTCGAGCTCGGCGCCGTTGGGCACGGACAGGACCGGGTTCCCGGCGGAGACGAACAGCGTGCCCAACCGGCCCTGCCCCGGTGTGGTGATCTCCTTCGCCATCAGGGTGGCGGGCCAGGTGCCGAGGACGTCGGGGAACCCGCCGATCCGGGAGCGGCGCCGGTCGTACGACAGGACCCCCAGCCGGCGTCCGAGGTCCTCGACGGGAAGGATCCCGTCGCCGAACACGGCGCCGCCGCGCCGGTCGAGGTTGCCGGTGACGAGGTTGAGCGCGTCCATGAGGAACGCGACGAGGGTGCCGCGACGCCCGAGGCAGGACCCGGTCCGCCCGTACACCGCGGCGCTGTCCGCGGTCGCCAGGACGCGAGCCAGCGCCCGGACGTCGCGCGGTTCGAGGCCGGTCTGCGCAGCGGTCGCCTCAGGGGCGTACGCCGAGGAGGCGCAGCGCAGGAGCTCCACGCCCCGGGACTGGGCCCGGATCGCGTGAGCGTCCTCGAGGCTCTCGTCGAAGATCACGTGCAGCAGTGACAGGAGCAGCCAGGCGTCGGTATCGGGGCGCACCGGGACGTGCTCGAACAGCGCGGCGGTCTCCGAGCGCCGCGGGTCCACCACGACCACGCGGCCGCCCCGCTTCACGATCCCCTTGAGCTGCTCCTTCATCCGGGGAGCGGAGATCAGGCTGCCGTGGGAGACCACCGGGTTCGCGCCGACCATCAGCAGGAAGTCGGTGTGGTCGAGGTCTGGGATCGGTACGGCGGTCGGCGACCCGTAGAGCAGGTGGCTGGCCACGAAGCGGTTGTTCACGTCCTGGGAGCCGGCGCTGTAGACGTGCCGGATCCCAAGGGCCTGCACGATGCCCTGCAGCCACAGCACGTGGGAGTAGGAGAACGCCGCCGGGTTCCCGAAGTACCACCCGACGCTCTCCGCGCCGTCACGGACGAGCGTCGCGGCGAGCCGGCGGCCGATGTCGTCCAGCGCCTCGTCCCAGGTGACCTGCTCGAACGTGCCGTCGTCGCGGCGTCGCAGGGGGTGCAGCACCCGGTCCGGGTCGTTCTGCACGTCGGTCATCGCGATGCCCTTGGGGCAGGAGAAGCCCCGCGACAGCGGGTGCTCGGGGTCGGGTCGCAGCTGGACCAGGCGACCGTCCTCCACGGTGGCGACGAGGCCGCACGAGGCCTCGCAGATCCGGCAGTACGTGACGGTCTCGGTGCGGGCCATGCGACTCCTCCGGTGCTCGCCGGGTGGCGCGGCGTGATGGCCCATTCTGAGGGGAAACGTCCGTTGTCACAATCCCCTCAGGGAAGCAGTACCGGGTCGTCAGACCGTGCCGTAGACCGGCTCGGGGTCGGGACCGTCGGCGAGAAGGCGCCGGACCGCGGTGCCCACGTCGGCCGGGTCCCAGCGCCGGCCGATGTCGACCGACGGCCCGTGGGCCCAGCCCGTCTCGACGCACAGCTTGCCGCCCTCGGACTCGATGACACGGCCGGTGACGTCGCCGGAGTCCAGGCTGGCCAGCCAGGCGACCAACGGCGCCACGTTGGTGGGATGCATCGCGTCGAAGCCGTCCTCGGGAGCGGCCATGGTGTCCGCGAACGCCGCCTCGGTCATCCGGGTCCGGGCCGCCGGAGCCAGGGCGTTGACCGTGACGCCGTACCGCCCCAGCTCGGCGGCCGCAACGAGCGTGAGCCCGGCGATGCCGGCCTTCGCCGCGGAGTAGGTCGCCTGGCCGATCGAGCCCTGGAGCCCAGCGCCGGACGAGGTGTTGATGACGCGGGCGGCGCGCCGGCGGCCGGCCTTCGACTCGTCGCGCCAGTACGCCGCAGCGTGCCGCATCGTCGCGAAGTGGCCCTTGAGGTGCACCCGGATGACGGCGTCCCACTCGTCCTCGGTGGCGTTGACGAGCATCCGGTCGCGGAGGAACCCGGCGTTGTTCACGAGCACGTCGAGCCCGCCGAAGATCTCGATCGCCTGGTCGACCATCGCCTTCGCACCGTCGTAGTCCGCGACGTCGGAACCGTTGGCGACCGCACGGCCACCCAGCGCCTCGATCTCCGCCACCACCTCGTCGGCGGGGCCGTTCGACGCGCCCTCCCCCGCTCCTGACGTCCCGAGGTCGTTCACCACCACGGCCGCACCCTGCCGGGCGAGCTCGAGCGCGTGCTCGCGCCCCAACCCTCGGCCGGCGCCGGTCACGATCGCGATACGGCCTTCGCAGATGCCTGTCATCAGGTCCTCTCGGTGGGTCGGGCGGCGGCCAGGAAGGCCGGGGCCTCTCCCCCGCCGTGGACGGTGAGGGTGGCGCCGCTGACGTATGACGACAGCGGGGAGGCGAGGAACACGGCGACGTTGCCGATGTCGCGTGGTTCCGCGAGCCGGCCCAGCGGCACTGTCCGGGCGACCGCGGCGGCCCCGTCGGCGTCGCCGTAGTGCAGCTCGCTCTGCTCGGTGCGCACCAGCCCGACGTCCATCGCGTTGACACGCACCCGAGGGGCCCACTCGACCGCCAGGGTCCGGGTGAGGCTGTCGAGGCCGGCCTTCGCAGCGCCGTACGCCGCGGTGCCGGGCGAGGGGCGCAGCGCGGACACGCTGGACACGTTGACGATGACACCGCCGTGGTCCTGGGCCTGCATGACCGCGTTGGCAGACTGGCTGAGCAACAGCGGGGCCAGCAGGTTGAGCTCGGTGATCTTGGCGTGGAAGCGCGGGGAGGCGTCGGCGGCGAGGGCGTACGGCGCACCGCCGGCGTTGTTCACCAGGACGTCGAGGCGCCCGTACGCGGTGACGACCTCCTGCACCATCGCGTCGACCGCCTCCGGCGAGCGGACGTCGCAGACGAGGTGCCGGTCCCCCACCGGTTCCGCGGCGGAGCGGGAGCAGGTGACGACGGTGGCGCCGGCCTCGAGGAACGCCTCGGAGATGCCGAGGCCCACGCCACGGGTGCCGCCGGTGACGAGCACGACCTGCCCGTCGAGGTCCAGCGAGAGCGTCACACCCACGTTCCTTCCGGCGGAAACCAAGCAAGTGTTAGGCTACCAAGCAAATGCTAGGTTTGTGAACGGAAGGCGGCGCATGGGCATCTCCTCCGTCCTCCGCGACGACCACGTGCGGGTCGTGACGATGGACTTCCCGCCGGTCAACGCGCTGCCCGTGCAGGGCTGGTTCGACGTCGCCGCCGCCCTCGACGAGGCGAAAGAGGACCTCGCCACCCACGTGGTCGTGCTCCGTGCCGAGGGGCGCGGTTTCAACGCCGGGGTCGACATCAAGGAGATGCAGCGCACCAGCGGGTTCGACGCCCTCATCGGCGCCAACCGGGGCTGCTTCGCGGCCTTCAAGGCGGTGTACGAGTGCCCTGTTCCCGTGGTCGCCGCCGTGAACGGGTTCTGCCTCGGCGGCGGTGTCGGACTCGTCGGCAACGCGGACACGATCGTCGCCTCCGAGGATGCGTACTTCGGGGTGCCGGAGGTCGACCGGGGCGCCCTGGGCGCGGCCACGCACCTGGCCCGGATGGTGCCCCCTCACCTGATGCGGACCCTCTACTTCACCGGCCGCACCATCCCCGCCGCGGACCTCCTCCCGCACGGAAGCGTCCTCGAGGTCGTGCCCCGCGAGCAGCTCGACGACGCGGCGCTGGCGGTCGCCGGCGAGATCGCCGCCAAGGACACGAGGGTGATCCGGGCCGCCAAGGAGGCCATCAACGGGATCGACCCGGTCGACGTCAACCGCTCGTACCGCTTCGAGCAGGGCTTCACCATGGAGCTCAACCTGTCCGGCGTCGCTGACGAGCTCAGGGACGACTTCGCGGGGACCGAGAAGGCGGAGGACAGCCGGTGAGCACGCCACGCGACAAGCAGATGTCGATCGACGACGTCGTCGCCGAGCTGAAGGACGGCATGACGATCGGCATCGGCGGCTGGGGCCCACGCCGCAAGCCGATGGCGCTGGTCCGCGGCATCCTGCGCTCGGACCTCCAGGACCTGACGGTCGTGTCGTACGGCGGTGCCGATGTCGGCCTGCTGTGCCAGGCCGGCAAGGTCAGGCGGCTCGTGTACGGGTTCGTCTCCCTGGACACTGTCCCGCTGGAGCCGCTCTTCCAGCGCGCCCGTCAGGACGGCACCATCCCCGAGGTCGTCGAGCTCGACGAGGGCATGCTGCAGACCGGCCTTCGCGCCGCGGCCCAGCGGTTGCCTTTCCTCCCCATGCGGGCCGGGCTGGGCTCCGACGTGATGACCCACCACCCGGACCTGCGGACCGTCACGAGCCCGTACGACGACGCCGAGGAGCTCGTCGCGGTTCCGGCGCTGCCCCTCGACGTCGCCCTGGTGCACATGAACCGCGCGGACCGGCACGGCAACGCGTCGTACCTCGGGCCCGACCCCTACTTCGACGACCTGTTCTGCATGGCCGCCGAGCGCGCCTTCGTGAGCTGCGAGCAGGTCGTGGACACCGCCGGGCTCACCGTCGACGCACCGGTGCAGCGACTGCTCCTCAGCCGGATGATGGTCAGCGGCGTCGTGGAGACCGCCAACGGCGCGCACTTCACCACGTGCACGCCGGACTACGAGCGGGACGAGCGGTTCCAACGGCACTACGCGAAAGCGGCCGCCGATCCGGCGTCCTGGACGGAGTTCGAGGCCAGGTTCCTGACGGGCGACGAGGACGACTACCAGGCCGCGGTGCGCGCCTTCCACAACGAGCAGGAGGCCTGAGGAGTGGACGCGACCAGGGCCGAGGTCTGCGCCGCCGCGATCGCCGACTGCTTCGCCGACGACGGCGAGATCTTCGGCAGCCCGATGGGGACGCTGCCCACGCTGGGCGCGCGCCTCGCCAAGCTGACGTCCAACCCGGATCTCCTGCTGTCCGACGGCGAGTCCTTGTTCCTCGGCGGCGTGCCTCCTCTGGGCGAGAAGGCCGACGTGGTCGAAGGGTGGATCCCCTTCCGCCGGGTGTTCGACGTCGTCGCCTACGGCAAGCGGCACGTGATGATGGGCGCGACCCAGATCGACCGGCACGGCAACCAGAACATCTCCATGATCGGCGACTTCGAGAAGCCCAAGCGCCAGCTCCTCGGCGCCCGCGGTGCCCCGGGCAACACGGTCAACAACCGCACGTCGTACTGGGTCCCCCGCCACTCCCCCCGGGTCTTCGTCGAAGAGGTCGACATGGTCTCCGGCGTCGGCCCGGCCCGGGCCAGGAACGCGGGACCGGCGGCGAGCAGGTTCAACGACATCCACCGGGTCGTCACGAACCTCGCCGTGCTCGACCTCGACGGACCGCACGACACGCTTCGGCTGCGCTCGGTCCACCCCGGGGTCACCGTCGAGGAGGTGCAAGAGGCCAGCGGCTTCGAGCTCGCGGTGACCGGCGACGTCCCCGAGACGCGCACACCCGGGATGGAGGAGCTCATCCTGGTCCGCGAGGTGCTGGACCCGAGGGCTCTGCGCGACAAGGAAGTCCCGTCGTGATCGACCAGCTGATCCGGACCTCGCTGACCGAGCTGACCGGTGTGCGTCATCCCGTCGTACAGACCGGCATGGGCTGGGTCGCAGGTCCGCGGCTGGTCTCCGGGACCGCCAACGCGGGCGGGCTGGGCATCCTCGCCAGCGCAACGATGTCGTACGAGGAGCTCGAGCACGCGATCCTCGAGGTCAAGGCCCGCACCGACCAGCCGTTCGGGGTCAACCTCCGGGCCGACGCCGGCGACGCCCCGGAACGGGTCGACCTCCTCATCCGGCACAGGGTCAAGGTCGCGTCGTTCGCGCTCGCCCCGAAGCAGGACCTCATCGCGAAGCTCAAGGACCACGGGATGGTCGTGATGCCGAGCGTCGGCGCCGCCCGGCACGCCGAGAAGGTCGCCGGCTGGGGCGCGGACGCGGTGATGATCCAGGGCGGCGAGGGCGGCGGCCACACGGGTTCCGTGCCGACGACACTCCTGCTGCCGAACGTGCTGGATGCCGTCGACATCCCCGTCGTCGCCGCCGGCGGCTTCTTCGACGGCCGCGGGCTCGCCGCCGCGCTCATGTACGGCGCGGCCGGGATCGGGATGGGCACGCGCTTCCTGCTGACCGAGGACTCGTCGGTTCCCCGGGCGGTCAAGG
>Ga0190271_10002448_pt1 | contig 11259 bp, 8 predicted proteins | sample Popmic356T_FD_133747 | JGI IMG/M metagenome (GOLD analysis project Ga0190271, IMG submission 133747) | Populus adjacent soil microbial communities from riparian zone of Weber River, Utah, USA - 356 T | ecosystem: Environmental > Terrestrial > Soil > Riparian zone | place: USA: Utah | collected...
CCATCGGTGGCCTCGTTGTTGCCGGGCTCGATCTTGAGCGCCGTCTGGAACGCCTGCCGTGAATTCTCGAACTCGCCGGCGGTGAGCGCGCGTTTACCCTCCGAATTCTGCGCCGCCAGTGCCGCCGGCACGCGCGCTTCGATTTCGGTGAGCGACTTCTCCAGTGCCGTCGTGGGCGCCTGCGCAGCTTCGTACTGGCGGCGCTCGAGCATGCCGCCCACTTCGTCGAAGGTCTTGCGGGCCGCGGCGAAATCCGCCCCGCCCCACTGCGCGGCTGCGCGCGAATCCAGATCAGCGACGCGCTTGCCGAGTTCGCTGTGTTTCTCGGTGAGTTCTTCGGCCTGCTTTTCCGCGGCGACGTCCGCGTCGGTGGGTCCGGCGGGGACGTTCAGTGTTGTGACGTCGACCTTCTGCTTGCTGGCGAGTTTCGGCAGCAGCAATCCAAAAACCGCGGCGACGACCACGAGGCCACTGGCAATGATCCAGCCGCGGCGACGATTGCGCGTTCGTTGTTCGCGGATGACCTGGGCACGCAGCTCATCGACCTGCGGCAACATGCCCGGGTCGATTTCGTCGAGTTCGCGCACCGGTGCGTTGACCGGCAGCTCATCTTCGGATGCCATCACGGCCGGCGTCAGATTCTCGGCGGCGGCACCAAGGATGGCGGCCTCGGACTGCGCGTCGGCTTCCGCGGCGCTGTGTTCCAGGCCCAGTGTGTCCTGCAACACGGCGTTCATCTCGTCCGCGACGTGGCGCATGGACGGCGGACGCTCGCGGCCCTGCTTGGCCAGCAGCCACGAGACGAGCAGCTCGAGTCGCGGCGGAATCGGCTTGACCGGCTTGAGGCGCGGCACCGGTTCGGTGGCGATCTTGCGTGCATCGAACGCCGGGTAGAACGGCGGGTAACCCGACAGCAGTTCGTATGCCAGCGCGCCCAGCCCGTAGATGTCGTCCGCAGGCCGTGCCGGCTCACCGGCGAGCTGCTGCGGACTCGCGGAGAACGGCGATCCCGGCGGACCCGAGGTGTTGTCGCCTTCCGACGCACCCGCGCCGAAGTCCGCGAGCAGCGGGCGGCCCGCGTTGTCGAGCAATATGTTCGACGGCTTGAGGTCGCGATGCACGATGCGACGTGCGTGCGCGTGTTCGAGCGCCGCGGCGATGTCGATCAGCATGGGCAGGATCTTGGTGTACGCCGCGCCACGCATCTGGCGCAGGTCGCCGCCGGGCGCCAGCACCATGGGCAGCACCGTGGCATCGGCGCCGCGCACCGGTTCGAAGACTCGCAATACACCCGGGTGGTTGAGGCGCGCCGTCAGCGTGAACTCGCGCTGAAATACCTCCCACGCAGGCTCGGAATTCGCAAATTGCGAATAGAGCACCTTGAGCGCGACGTCGGTATCGCGCAATTCATCACGCGCGCGCCATACCTCGCCGTACCCGCCGGCACCGAGTTTCTCTATGAGCACGAAGCGGCCGCACAGCTTCGTGCCAGCCTGGTTCTGGTTTGTCACAGTCAAGAAGTTCTAACTAATTCTATGCTAGCTCGAAGGCGGCGTCGCGATTCCGGACGCCGTCGTCGTCGCGGCCGGAGCCGGCGCCGGTGGTGGCGGTGCCGCTGCGGAGCCCGTTTCTTCTTCGTAGAGCTGCTTGAGCAGCTTGCGCCACTCGCGGTACTGATCTTCGGCGGTGCCGGTGAGGCGCAACGTGTGGCCCTCGACCTCGACGACCTGGGGCGCAACTTCGGCCTGGAAGCTGTTCGTGAGCTCCTTCAGCGCTTCGGCATGCACGCGTGCATCGGCGTATTTCTTGACGCCCGAGAGGATGGCAGCGATGCCGCCCATGGTGCCGGCATTACGCGCCGCGTCCGCGATGCGACAGCTGTCGTAGGAGCTGCAGGAGTTGGGCGCGAAGATGCTGGCGATGAGCGCTGCGGCGCCGAGCACCGTACGCGTACGGGCGGCGGAACGCGCGCGCATTTCCTTCTCGAGTTCGGTGAAGCTGGTCTGGCGCCAGCTGCCGTACGAATCTTCCATCGAATCGTGGAAGCTCGCGTAGTAATCGTTGACCGTATCGACGACGGCCGTGTCGCGCTCGCGGATCTTCTCGATGCGCGTGAGCGTCGGATCGTCCTCGGCCGGCAGTCGCACCACCTGCGTGACGCCGTTCTTGTCCTTGGTGGTCATGCCTGCCATGGCATCGGGCGCGAGATCCTCGGCGAAGCGCAGCTTCGCTACGTTGCGGATGTTCTCGCGGTCCAGCGCGGTGAGCTTGTCGCGCGCGATCACCATGTCGTTGGCGATCTCGGAGTAGACGTTCTGGAACGGATCGCGCGCCTTGATGGCGGCCGTGGTCTTGTAGGCACCGAGGTCGACCAGGCTCTGGTAACGCTTGTCCTTGATCCACACGCGGCCCGCCGCGTCGATGACGGTGACATCGACGGACAGGAAGCCGCCGTTAGAGTCGATCAGTTTGCCGGTCACGATCACATCGACGAATTCGGCCGAGGAGGGGATGACGCGCACCGCGCCCCAATGGGCGGTGGCTTCGAGCGTCTCACGCAGCAGGGTCGGGATGTAGCGCGCTTCGGCCCTGCGCAGGTCGGGATAGATGCGCTTCTTCGCCAGCGCTTCTTCATTGTCCTTGATGCTCTCCGGAATGCCCGGATCGAAAATCCGCACGCCGACGTCGAGCAGTTCCGTCTCGGGAATGTGAACGACGGCCTGCTTGGCCTCGATCTTCGGAATGGGCTTGGTTTCGCTGGTGACGCATCCGGCCAGTGAAAGCGTCGCTGCCAGGACGCCTGCCGCAAGTAGTTTGAAGTTCATGACGTCACCTCGCGCTCACTTCATTTCGCCGACTTCTTGTAGTCGTTGTATTCCTTCCAGAGACGCTCCTTGAGCTCAGGATCCGTCTCTTCCTCGGCGGCCTTGCGCAGGCGCCGCGCGACAATGTCATCGTCGCTGCCGCTGGTCTGCGGACCGCCGCCGCTTCCGCCGCCACCGCCGGCGCTCTTGCCGCCGCCGTTGTTGCCGCCGGAACTCTGATCGCCACCCGTCGACCCGGGCGCACCACCCGTGTTGCCGGAATTACCGCCGGTGTTGCCGCCGGTGTTGCCGGCTGACTTGAGGTCACCTTCGCGACTGCCGGCTTCGCCCGAGCCGTCGCCGTTCTGCCCGTCCTGCGAACCATCGCCACTGCCGCCTTCACCTTCGGCGCTGCCGGAGCCCTTTGCGTCGCGCTCTTTCGCCACGCGCTCCTGTTCTTTCTTCAGTGTCTTGTCGAAGTCGCCGAGCGAATCGTCGAGATCCTTCTCGCCGGACTGCCGCCGCTCATCGGAGGTCTGCGCGCCGCCGTTGGCACCACCGGCGCCTTCCGCGGAGCCACTGCCCTCGCTGCCGCCACTCGACGAACTGCCACTCTTGCCGTCGCCGCTGGATCCGCTGCTCGACTCGCCGTCACCGGATTCGCCGGGAAGGCCAGACTTGGATGAAGAACTGTCGCCGTCGGAGCCGCCAGGCGTACCGGGTAATCCGCTGGAACCGCCGGGCATGCCGCTCGATCCACCGCCGCCGCCAGGCATGCCGCCGCTCGAGCCGCCGGGCATTCCGCCCCCACCGCTTTCGCCGCCACCAGGCATACCGCCGCCACTGGATCCGCCGCCGCCAGGCATCCCGCCGCCACCACCGCCGGGCATCCCGCCGCCGCCGCCGCCGCTACCGCCGGGCATCCCGCCGCCTCCACCGCCGCCGCCACCGCTGGAGGACGCGCAACCCGCAAGCGCAATTGCCGCCAAGGCGGCAATGATGAGGTATGGAGTGCGCATGCGAACCTCCTGCATCAATGAGTTCCGGCGGGTTGACCGTCGGTTCCCGAGAAAAAGCTGCGTAGCTGGTTGGACATTCGATTACACGCTGTCGCCTGCACACGCGCTATGAACGGCAACGGGACCACCGCGCCAACGATGGCGGAAGTTCCGGTGACGTTGGTACCGACGCTACCCGCGGACTTGCCTTGTTTCAAATCCCAAATGGTCGCCTCGTAGGCGGATTCCTTCTGCCACCATCCGAAACCTATGCAACCGGCTCCGCCAGGCGCGGCGCCACAGGCCAGGCTGCCCCCGCCGTCGGTCTTACGGGTATTGCCGTCCAGCCAGACTACATAACGCACGCCGCTTTCAGTCACCTTGTCGGCGACACCCGGGCGGGCGAGAAGTGAGGCCATGGCCTCCGGTTTCCCCGGTGCCGTGCTCGGCTCGAACCAGGGGAACATCTTGTCGACGAATTCGTTGTTGTCATGGACCGCGACGCCGTTTCGACCGCCGTCGAGGCTGTCGCTGATGCAGTCCATGAAGTCGTCCTCGGCGCCAGCGCCTTCGATTTGCGGCTTTGCGAGGATGACGACCCGTTCGCCCTCGGCGATCGGGGTGGCCATTTCACGAGACTCTTCGATGCGCGCCTGCATGCAACCCGTGGCCAGAATTGCTCCCAGACACGCGTACGTCATGCGAATTGCGCTCTTCATGGACGGTCTCCCCGGGATGAGCTGCCCCCAAGTAAGCTGAAGATTGTCGATGGGCGCGACAAGTATGCCACGTTGCAGCATCACCCCTTTCTGACCGGAAGCAATACGTCGTGGTTCCCATTTACATGGGCAATTCAAGGCTCAGCTGTGGGTGATTACGTAGTGGCGGCCGAAACAGATTCGTTGGCAGGTTATGCGCGCGCTCGAGCGGATACCCCAACCTGCGGCTCGCAAGCTGAAATCGCTGGCGAATCAGCTGTGCAATCGGCCCGGTGGCGTGCATCCGGGTCCCGAAGTCGGGATCGTTGTCGCGTTCCCCGCGCATTGCGCGCACCACGGACATCACGTGGGCCGCGCGGTCGGGAAAGTGCTCCGCCAGCCACTCGCGGAACAGGTCTTTCACCTCCCACGGCAGTCGCAGCATGGTGTAGCCCGCCAGCGACGCACCCGACTCGCGCGCCGCCTCGAGCACTGATTCGATTTCATGTTCCGTGATCACCGGGATGATGGGCGCAACCAACACTCCGACCGGCACGCCCGCATCGGCGAGCAGGCGCATGGCCCTGAGTTTTGCGCGGGCGGAGGCGGCTCGCGGTTCGAGAATGCGTTTCAGGTCGTCGTTCAGCGTGGGAATGCTGAACATCACCCGCACCAGGCCGTCGCGCGCCAGGGCCGCGAGCAGATCGACGTCGCGCGCCACCAGTGCGCCTTTCGTGGTGATCGCCACGGGGTGCCGGCAACGCAACAGCACTTCCAGCAGCGAGCGCGTCACCTTCAGCGATTTTTCCAGCGGCTGATAAGGATCGGTGTTCGCGCCGAGCATGATGGGAGCGCAGCGGTATTTCGGCGCGGCGAGTTCGGATTCGAGCAGTCTGGCGGCGTCGGCCTTGTAGAAAAGCCTGGTTTCGAAATCGAGACCGGGAGAAAGACCGACGTAGGCGTGGCTGGGGCGAGCGTAGCAGTACGGGCACGCATGCTCGCATCCTCTATATGGATTGATTGACTGGCTGAAGCCGATATCGGGAGAGTCGTTGCGACTGATGATGGAGCGCGCGGGTTCGGGCAGCACGACGGTTTCAACCTTGTTAGGCGCTTCCTCTTCGTACCAGCCGTCGTGCTCCGATGTCTGCGTGAAATTGTCGAAGCGCCCCGGAGGATTCGAGAGAGCACCTCGTCCTTTGATCGCGCCTGCCATGCTCAAACTGTATTTCCGCAAAGGCGGCGAGTAAATCCAGTATCGGCGAAGTGCCAACACTGGATGAACCTCTCTTCGCAACATGGACGCCGCCGCTTCGGCGGCATTTTCCTTCGTGGCGCTTGCGCCTGGCGATACTGACTAATTCTGGGCCTCCGGAAATTTGTCGAGCTTGCGCAGCTGCGGGAACAATCCGAGATAACTGCCGACGACGGCCAGCGTGCACACGCCGCCCCAGATCATCGATGGCACGGTGCCCATCCATGCGGCCTGCATTCCAGCGCGGAACTGACCGAGCTCGTTGGACGCACCAATGAACATCGCATTCACGGCACTCACGCGGCCGCGAATCGCATCCGGAGTCTCGAGCTGCACCAGCATGCCGCGCACGAACACACTGACCATGTCGCCGGCGCCGGCGATGACGAGCGCAGCGGTCGAAAGCCACAGGCTCGTTGAAATCCCCACGGTGATCATGCACAGACCGAACAACGCCACGCCACCGAACATCCACGTGCCCGCGTGTCGGGTGATGGGACGCACGCCGAGCGAAAACGCGACAATGGCCGCGCCGACGCCGGGCGCGGCGCGCATCAAGCCGAGCCCGATGCTGTCGACATGCAGGATCTCGTCCGCATACGCCGGCAGCAGTCCGACCACGCCGCCGAACAACACGGCGAAAAGATCCAGCGAGATGGCGCCGAGCACCGGTTTCTTCTTCCACACGAAAACGAAGCCGCCGAGGAAATCGCTCCAGTGCCACGCGGAGATGGACTTCGCGCGCACCGGCTTCACACCCACGATCAGGAACATGGCCGCGATCAGCAGGGCCACTGTGATGCCGTATGACCAGTCGATGCCGAGGATCAGCGTGAGCCCGGCGACCGCCGGGCCAGCGATGGTGGCGATGGTGAACAGCAGCGTGTTGAAGGAGATGGCGCCGGACAACAGCTCCCTGGGCACGAGGTTGGGCACCATGGCCTGCCCCGCCGGCGCCCAGAAACTGCGTCCCACGCCTAACAACGCGGCAATGAAGAACAACAGGATCACCTCGGATTGCCCCGTCAACGTAAACATGAGCAACGCCGCGGCGGCTATCAGCTCGAGTCCGTACGCCAACGCGATTATCAACCGCCGGTCGAAGCGGTCGGCGATCTGCCCGCCTGGCAACAGCAGTACGACGAACGGCAGGAATTGCGCGAGGCCGATGTAGCCGAGATAGGCCGTGCTGTGCGTCAGCTGCCAGACCTGGTAGCCGAGCACCACGTCGATCATCTGCCAGGCCAGCGTGGCCGCGAACCTTCCGTACGCGTAGCGCGCGAAATCGGGATGGCTCAGTGCCTGCCTCGCTGGCGAAAGAGTATTGCTGGTCAAATTGTTCGAAGGGGGCCGTCGAGTTGTTTGGGGATGCGTACTTTAACTGGTAACGTCTGGTTCCATCGATTCGCAAACTGGCTTTTCCTCGAGGGCATTCGATGAACAGGCGTGTCGTTCCCGGTATGGCGGTCCTGCTGCTGCTGTGCGCGTGCGCGGCGGCTCCACCTCCGCCCGCACCACCACCACCCGCGCCGCCTCCACCGCCGACCCCGGACCAGAGTTTCGAGGCGCTGGGGCAGCGCTATTTGCGCGAAGCGCAGGAGCTGTCGCCGGTGGATGCGACGGCTCTTGGAGATCATCGCTTCGACGACCGTATCGACGACGTCAGCGCTGCCGGCTGGCAGGCGCGTTTGACCTTCGATCAGCGCTACTTCGCCGCCCTCGATGGACTGGATCGCGCCGCGCTGTCGCGCCCCAACCAGGTGGACGCCATCCTGATGCGGCAGGAACTCGAATACGAACGCTGGAGAATCCAGACGCTCGAGGACTGGCGCTGGAATCCACTCATATATACACGGCTCGCCGGCGATGCGGTCTACACGCTGCTCGCGCGGGAATTCGCGCCCGTCCCCGAGCGCATGAAGAATCTCGGCAAGCGGCTCGACGAGTTGCCGCGATTCCTCGGGCAGGTGCGCGAAGTGCTGGTGCCGTCCCGCGTTCCAAAGATTCATGCCGAAACCGCGGTCAAGCAGAATGCCGGCCTCATTGCCATGCTCGACGGCGAACTCGCGCAGCAGCTTGCGGCGCTTCCCGCCGCGGACCAGGAAAGCCTGCGCGCCAGCATTGCGCGTGCGCGCAGCGCGCTGTCGCAGCACCAGATCTGGCTCGAGAAACGCCTCATGCCCGAGGCCGCGGGAAACTTCCGCCTGGGACAGCAGCTCTACGATCAGAAGCTCGCCTATGCGCTGTCTTCCCCGCTGTCGCGCCAGGAAATCCGCACTCGCGCAGAAGCCGAGATAGCCACCACGCGCAACGCGATGTATGCCATCGCGCGCCAGGTGCTCAAGGGCCGGCGCGGCGCCCCACCGCTGCCTGACAAGCCCAGCAACGCGCAGCAACAGCGCGCCATTCGCGCCGCGCTCGACCTCGCCAATGCCGAGCGGCCGGCACGTGACGCGGTGCTCGATGCGGCGCGTGCCGCGCTGACCGACACCACGAATTTCGTGCGTGAAAAGAACCTGGTGTCGCTGCCGGACGAACCGGTCGAGATCATCGAGATGCCCGCGTTCAAGCAGGGCGTGGCGCTGGCTTATTGCGACGCACCCGGGCCGCTCGAGGCCGGACAGAAAACTTTCTACGCGGTATCGCCGATCCCGGCGTCGTGGACCCGGGCGCAGACCGATTCCTTCCTGCGCGAATACAACTCGCGCTCCGTCCGCAACCTGACCATCCACGAGGCGATGCCCGGCCACTACCTGCAGAACGCGCATGCCAACAAGTACCCGTCGACGCTGCGAGCGGTGCTGGGCTCGTCGCCCTTCAGCGAAGGCTGGGCGGTCTACGCCGAGCGGCTCATGAGCGACCAGGGATATCTCGACGGCGATCCGCTCATGAAGCTGGTGCAGCTCAAGTGGTACCTGCGTTCCATCGTCAACTCGCTGCTCGACCAGGCGGTGCACGTCGACGGCATGAGCCGCAGCGCCGCCATGAAACTCCTGACCGAGACGGGATTCCAGGAGGAGCGTGAAGCCGCCGGCAAGTGGACGCGCGCGCAGCTCACCTCGGCCCAACTACCCGTGTATTTCGTCGGCGCCCTCGAACATTTTGCATTGCGTGCCGAGGCGGAGCAGCGCGCCGGCGGGGCATTCGATCTGCGCGCGTATCATGACAAGGTGTTGTCGTTCGGCGAGCCGCCGGTGCGTTTCGCGCGCGAACTGATGTTCGACCTGCCGATCGAGTAGCTGCGCTGCAGCAGAATCGGTGAGATAGTTAGGAAAAATCCCGCGGGGGCTCTTGTTTCCTGTTGCGCAGCGCACGCGCCATGTCCTGGCCCTTGGTCTTGATGCGCTTGAGCCAGATGCGCGCCCAGGCGAACTCGAGGCCGAGGATACCGAGGCCCAGCAGGATCCCGGCGATGCCGGGACCCGGCGTGACCATCATGACGATCCCCATGATCAGGATGGTTCCGCCCACAATGCCGATGACGATGCGTTTTGCGACCTTGTACGTTCCGAACAGGGGGTGCTTGTCGTCGAACACAATGAGAGACCTGATTACGGCTGCGGGCGGCATTTTACGTGAGACCGTCGCACGCGGCCCGCGTTCCCTGCGGCGAGAAAATTACGAGCCGAGGAATATCCGATAAACCGGATTGTTAGTTTCTTCGCTGTAGGAATAGTGCAGGACGTTCAGGTGATCCAGGAACTCGGCGGTGTCGGACTCCGGCACGTCGATGCCCGCCAGCACCCGCCCGTAATCCGAACCATGATTGCGATAGTGGAACAGCGTGATGTTCCAGCGCGTGCCGACGGCCTGCAGGAACCGCATTAACGCGCCTTTCCGTTCCGGGAATTCGAAGCGATACAGTCGCTCATTGGCGACGCTGCCATTGACGTGACCGCCAACCATGTAACGCACGTGCAGCTTGGCGATCTCGTTGTCCGTCATGTCCGTGACACCGTATCCGGCGCTGCGCAACGAAGTGATGACTTCGTCGCGCTCTTCCTTGCCGCGAGCCAGGCCGAAGCCGACGAAGACCTGCGCGCGCTCCTTGCGGCCATAACGATAATTGAACTCGGTGACCGAACGGCTGCCGAGCACCTCGCAGAAATGCAGGAAGCTGCCGGGCTGCTCGGGAATCTCCACCGCGAACAGCGCCTCGCGCGCCTGGCCCACGTCCGAGCGCTCGGCGACGTAGCGCAACTGGTCGAAGTTCATGTTGGCGCCGCTGTTGATCGCGACGATGCGCTTGTCGCGCCAGGAGTTCATGGCGCAGTACTTCTTGAGGCCTGCCACCGCGAGCGCCCCGGCTCCCTCGACAATGGAGCGTGTGTCTTCGAACACGTCCTGGATCCCTGCGCAGATTTCGTCGGTGTCGACCAGCACGATCTCGTCGACGTGTTCGCGGCACAGGCGGAAGGTTTCCTCGCCGACGCGCTTCACGGCGACGCCATCGGCAAAAATTCCGACACGGTCGAGCGTGATGCGCTTCTTGGCGCGCAGCGAGTCGTGCATGGCCGCGGCATCCACCGGCTCGACGCCGATGATCCTGATCTTCGGATTCAGGTACTTCGCGTAGATGGCGATGCCGGCGATCAGGCCGCCGCCACCCACGGGCACGAAGATGGCGTCGAGATCACCGCGCGACTGGCGCAGGATCTCCACGGCGATGGTGCCCTGCCCGGCGATAACGTCCGGATCGTCGAACGGATGCACGAACGCGAGGTTGCGATCGCGCACGATGGACATCGCGTGTTCGTAGGCGCTGTCGTATTCGTCCCCGTGCAGCACAACCTCGCCGCCGAGGTTGCGCACCGCGCTCACCTTGATGCTGGGCGTGGTCTGCGGCATCACGATCACCGCGGGGATGCCGCGGCGCTGCGCGGCCAACGCCACGCCCTGCGCATGGTTGCCCGCCGATGCGCAGATGACGCCACGCCGGGCGACCGACTCCGAGAGATGCGCGACCTTGTTGTAGGCGCCGCGCAGCTTGAACGAGAACACCGGCTGCAGGTCTTCGCGCTTGAGCAGCACGGTGTTGCCGATGCGGCTCGAGAGGCGCGGCGCGGCGTCGAGCGGCGATTCGATCGCCACGTCGTAAACGCGGGCCTTGAGGATTCTCTCGATGTAGTTGTCGGTCATAGGGGACCGACATACTAACTTTTCAGCCGCTAGTTGCGAACCGAATAGCGAAAACGGCTCTTGCCGATGGTGACCCGGTCGCCGTCCTTGAGGACCTGGCGCGCCACGCGTTTGCCGTTCACGAACACACCGTTGGTGCTCTTGAGGTCTTCGATGGAGGTGTGATTCGGGCCGGCAACCAGCACCGCGTGGTAGCGGCTGACGTGTTTGGTGTCGAGCACGATCTCGTTGTCGGAGCCGCGTCCGATGCGGGTCCGGCGGCCGAGGACGTGCACGTAATCGGTGTTGCCGTCGGCGCGGATCAGGACACGCGCCGGCCCCTCGAGCGCAGCTTCCTCGCCGGTCTGCGCGGCGCTGTCGGTGAC
>Ga0190271_10002449_pt1 | contig 11259 bp, 12 predicted proteins | sample Popmic356T_FD_133747 | JGI IMG/M metagenome (GOLD analysis project Ga0190271, IMG submission 133747) | Populus adjacent soil microbial communities from riparian zone of Weber River, Utah, USA - 356 T | ecosystem: Environmental > Terrestrial > Soil > Riparian zone | place: USA: Utah | collected...
CCGCCGCCACCGCCGCGCTGGTCGTCCTGGCCCGTCCCCTGGTCCGTCTCCTCTACCAGCACGGCGAGTTCACGGCGGCCGACAGCGAGTTGGTGGCGAGCCTGCTCGTGCTCTACGCCTTCTCCATCCCCGCCTGGGGCCTCCACCAGATCCTCTCCCGCCACTTCTATGCAAAACGCATGATGTGGCGGGTGGTCATCATCGGAACGGTGGGGACCCTGATCGCCATCCCGGTGTGGCTGGGTCTCTACTCGACGATGGGGGTGGAGGGGTTCGCCCTCGCTTCGACCCTGGTGATGAGTGCCTACGCCATAGCCCTGCTGGTCGCATGGGGCATCGATGTCGGATGGGCGCCGGTGCGAGCCCTCGTGCCTTCGCTGTTCAGGGGCCTGGTCGCGGCCGGCTTGGCCGTGCTGCTGGCATACCCCCTGGTCAGAGCCCTATTCGACAATGGTGAACTCTCTATCTGGGAAGGGCTGGCCGCGGCCGTCGTCGGTGGCCTGACGACGATCGCTGTCTTTCTAGGCGTCGCCTACCTGCTCCGCGCCCCCGAGCTGAAGGACCTCACGCGACGGGGCTGAGCTGCTCAGCGGGGGCGGAGGATGTCCCGGGGCATGTTCGGCTCCTCGGGTCGCTCAGCCAGCATCCAGGCCGGAACGGGGCGCGACCCGTCTTTCGGCGCTTGTCTGGCGGCGCTCTCCTCCTCGGTAATCCGGTCGAGGACGACTGCGATCAATGCCGCCTCGAACTCTCCGGCGCCACCTCTGATCTCGATATCTCTGATCATCCCGGTAATTCCACGAGCTCGATCAAGGTACCAGCGAGGTCCGCCGGATGAACGAAGGCGATGCGGGTCCCCCGGCCACCTGGGCGAGCGGTCTCGTCGACGAGTCGTGCCCCCTCCCCACGCAGATGCTCGAGGGCGATGTCGATCGACGCAACCGTGAAGGCGATGTGGTGCAGACCCTCACCCCTGCTCTCGAGGAAACGACCGACCGGGGTGTCACCGCCGAGAGGCTGCAACAACTGGACGAAGGAGCCTCCCATTGGGATCATCGCCTCCTCGACACCCTGCGCCTCCACCACCTCGCGGTACAGGGGGTCGACGCGGTAGCGACTGCGATAGTCGTCGAGTGATGCCTCGAGGTCATGCACGGCGATGCCGACGTGGTCGAGATTGATCAGCTTCACGGGCACGAGGCTAAACGGCGAGCCCTGGGTTCTGGACTTCGCTGAGCGGTGCCTGCAACCCTGGGGTTCGACGAGGCCGTCGCCGGTAGCATCTGCTCCCAGTGAGCAACCCAGTCATCACCGGCTCCGCCCGAACCCCGATCGGCAAATACGGCGGTTCCCTCGCTCCCCTCCGTGCCGTCGAGCTCGGAGGTGCGGCCATAGCGGGGGCGATGGCGCGTAGCGGGGTCGATCCGGGATCGGTGGACGAGGTGCTGTTCGGCCACGTGCTGCAAGCGGGCGAGGGTCAGATCACCGCACGTCAAGCAGCCGTGCGGGGCGGCCTGCCGATGACCGTTCCGTCGGTGACGATCAACAAAGTCTGTCTCTCCGGGATGTCGGCCATCGGGCTGGCGGAGCGGGGTATCCGGGCCGGCGACACGAAGTTCGTCGTCGCCGGGGGGATGGAGAGCATGTCGAACGCCCCCCATCTAGTCCGGGATCTGAGGTGGGGCGTTCGCATCGGCAACGCGGAGATGGTCGACGTCATGCAGCACGACGGGCTGTTCTGTGCCTTCGACCAATGCACGATGGGTGAGTCCTCCGATCGCAAGAACCAGCGTCTCGGCATCGGCAGGGAAGAGCAAGACGCATGGGCCGCCCGGAGCCATCAACGGGCGGACGAAGCCACGAGCAACGGAACCATGGCCGGAGAATTGGTGCCGGTGACTGTTTCCCAGGCCAAAGGTGACCCAATCCTCGTCGATCGCGATGAGGGGATCAGACATAGGTCGACGCCGGAATCGATGGCCGCGCTCCGTCCTGCCTTCGCCTCGGGCGGGACGATCACCGCCGGGAACGCGTCCCAGATCTCCGACGGGGCGGCGGCCGTGGTCGTGGCCGACCGCGACGCCGCCGAGGCCTCCGGAGCACCGATACTCGCCGAGATCCTCGCCTACGGGCAGATAGGTGGTGGCGACGCGACGCTCCACGAGCGACCGGCGGAGGCCCTGCTGGTCGCCCTGAAGCGGGCGGGCCTCGATGTCGGCGACCTCGACCTGGTGGAGATCAACGAAGCATTCGCCGCCGTCGCCCTTTGGTCTGCGCGCATGCTCGACATCCCCGATAACAAAGTCAATGTCAATGGTGGCGCCGTCGCCCTCGGCCACCCACTGGGTGCGACTGGGGCCAGACTGGTCGTCACGCTCATCAATGCCCTCCAAACACGTGGTGGGGGTATCGGGGCGGCCACACTCTGCGGTGGCGGCGGCCAGGGCGATGCCATCATCGTCAAGGTGGATTGATGCCTGAGCCTGTGGAACGGAATCTGGGCCTCGATCTGGTCAGAGTCACAGAAACCGCGGCAATGGGGGCGGCGCGCTGGCTGGGACGGGGAAACAAGGAGGCCGCAGACCAGGCTGCTGTCGACGGGATGCGTCTTCATCTGTCCACGCTCGACATCGACGGCCTGGTGGTCATCGGCGAGGGTGAGAAGGACTCGGCCCCAATGCTCTACAACGGCGAGCGGGTGGGCACCGGCAATGGCATGGTGGTCGACGTGGCAGTTGACCCGGTGGACGGCACCACCCTCACCGCATCGGGGATGCCAGGCGCCATCGCCGTCATCGCCATCGCCGAGGGCCGGGGCACCATGTACGCCCCGGGGCCTCTGGTCTACATGGACAAGATCGCCGTCGGGGCCGAGGCCGCCGGCGTGGTCGAGCTGGAAGCTCCGGTCGAGCACAACCTGCGTCAGGTGGCCAAAGCCAAGCGGAAGGAAGTCAACGATCTGCGGGTCCTGATCCTGGACAGGGAGCGCAACCAGCACTACATCGACGGTGTCAGGCAGGCCGGCGCCCGGATCTCTCTGATCAGGGACGGCGACGTGGCCGGAGCCATCGCCACCGCGCAGGACGACACTGCAGCCGACGTGTTGCTCGGGATCGGGGGCTCGCCCGAGGCAGTTATCGCTGCCGCGGCACTCAAGTGCATGGGAGCCGAGATCCAGTGCAAGCTATGGCCCCGCAACGACGACGAGAAGCGTCTCGCCGTGGACGAGCGCCTCGACCTCGATGAGGTGATAGGCACCAACCAGCTCGTTTCCTCCGACAACGTCTTCTTCTCGGCGACCGGCGTCACCGGCGGCGAGTATCTGCGCGCCGTCGAGTTCAGACGTGAGGACCATGTCGTCACCCATTCGGTGATCATGCGGTCCAAGACCGGTTCGATCCGGTACATGGAGGCGACCCACAACATCGCCCGGCTCAACGAGATCTCGGCCCAAACTCTCGACTAGCCGTCCCTCGACTAGGGGACCAGCGAAGCCAGATCGAGGGCGATCCCGACCACGAGCAGGGCCACGATCACCGCAATGAAAATGGTGTAGGCCCAGCGGGCTCGGTGATCGGCTATCCAGAAGCGCCGAACGCCGGAGATGCCCATGACAATCGCCAGCGCGGAAAGGGCGATCGTGACCGGGGCGCTCGCCGCATCAGATATGCCGATCACTGGAGCGAGGATCGGGATGAGCAAATAGGTGATGATGCAGCGGATCCCGGAGACCACGATGGCAGCGGTCGTCGATCGCCGTGCCCCGAGGATGGCGTTCTTGTCGACGATGTCACCGACCCGGAGCAGCCGGCGCATGAAGCGATCTGCCGCGGTTCGCTCCGGGTCGAGTTGGCCGGTGGCGCTAATGAGCCTCTCCCGACGTAACTCGGACGGGCATGGCCAGATCGTGGAGGACCGACTCCGCTGCACGGTGTCCGGAGTCGATGCACTCATTCAGGCCGATGCCGTGGAAGGCGGCGCCCGCGAGTGCAAGCCCGCGTCTCGCCTCTAGTGCTCGTTCCGCGGCCGCGACCCGGTCGAGATGGCCCATCGTGTATTGGTGGAGCCCCTCCGGGAAGACTCTCACCCACGTCTTCACCGGCGTGGCATCGATTCCGACCATGACCTTCAACTCATCCAGGACCATCTTGGTCAGGAGGACTTCGCCCGCGAGGGCCCACTCCCGCCCGTGGTTCCGGTCGACAAAGGCTCGGAGCAATTTGAATCGGGGACTCGGGACACGGTTGTCCCATTTCTGTGAGAGAAACGAGACGCCGCTGATCTTTCGGCCCTGGACGGATGGGACCACGAAGCCGGATCCGGCCAGCGGCGGCAGGTCGTCCGACACGTAGGCCAGTGTCACCGAGGTGGATGCCACCTGGTGGATGCCCGACAGAGACGTCGCTGCCTCCGGCACGACCTCGGCGAGAAGGCCCGAGGTGACACGGGCCGGGGTGGCCAGGACAACGCCATCGGCAACGACGGCAGAACCATCGTCGAGACCCACCCGATATCCCCGGGATCCGGCCTTGTCAACACCGGTCGCGCCCACTCCGGTCCTTAGCTTCACTCCTCGCGAATCGGCGGCGAGGGCCGAGACCAACTGACCCATCCCCTCGGCGAAGCTGGCGAAGTGGCTCAGCCCATGGGTCGGCGTGGGACGAGAGGCAGCCGCCCGGGCCGCCAGGATCAGACTTCGATGCTCCCCCTCCATATCGAGGAGCCGGGGGAAGCTGGCGCGGAGACTCATCGTGTCAGGCTCGGCCGCATGGATGCCGGCGATGAGAGGCTCCGCGATGCGGTCGAGCATCTCACGACCGAGACGCCGGGTCACGAACGACTCGAGACTCTCGTCCTCGACCCGATCGGATCGGGGGAGGACCAAGTCAGCCATGGCGCGGGCCCGACCCTTCCAGGACAGAAGCGGTGAGCCGAGGAGTGAGCGAATCCGTGACGGCACGATGAGGAGAAGGCCACCGGGGAGAGGAAGCAGATCCCCGTCCCACCAGACATAGGACCCGCGGTGCTCGGGACGACTGGAAACGACTTGCTCCTCGATGCCGAGATCCCGGGCAAGAACGAGGACCGAGCCTTTGCCCGCTACGAAACTGTCGGCGCCGCCCTCGATGACAAAGCCGTCATCCTGATCGGTCGTCACCAGGCCTCCCAGACGGCTCGACCTCTCCAGGAGGGTCACCTCCGCCCCGGCCGAGGCGAGGCGCCGCGCAGCGACCATTCCCGTGATGCCTCCCCCGATCACCACCACGTCGGTCCTCACCGTCATCGGCTCTGACTCATGCCCTCGACGATGTCGGCGAACGCCCCAATCAGACCTGGGTGCTCATTCAGACAGGCACAGCGATGAAACTCGAGGCCAAGACTGGTCGCGCGTGCCTTGTGCTCGACGTCGTTGTCATAGAGGGTTTCGACATGGTCGGCGATGAATCCGATCGGGTCGACCAAAACGGAGGTCACACCCGAGTCGGCGAGTCCCTCCATCACCTCCTCCACCGAGGGCCCCAGCCATGGCTCGCGAGCTGCCGCACTCACGCTCTGATACGCCACATGCCATTTGTCGAGTCCGACCTTCAGCGCCACCGCTTCTGCCGTCTCAGCCAATTGGTCGGCGTAGGGGTCGCCCTGTTCGATCATCCGCCGGGGAAGACTGTGTGCCGCAAAGATCACCTGCGTGCTCCTGGGGGCGCGGGCCAAGGCGTCGCCGAGCATTTCGGCCAATGCGGCGACATACGCCGGGTGAGCATTCCAGTCGGGGCCAAAGAGCAGACCGCGGGACCGCCCTTCGAAGGCCTTGCTCATTGCCGCTTCGTAGGCGTCCGTCGAAACCTCACACCGATAGGGAGCGAGGCTCAACACATACACGTCGTCGGATCCACTCTCACCGATGCGATCCGCCGTTTCGTCAATCGTGGGGGTGGCGTGGAGCATGCCGACGTGGACATCGGCGTCGAGCCCGCGTCGGCCCAACTCCTCGCCGAGGAGCTTCGCCTGACGGCGCGTGGTGCCCGGCAGTGGCGAGCCGCCCCCGATCGTCCGGTAGCGCTCCAACGCAGCCGGGATCACGTGCTCGGGTGGTACCCGGCCCAGGACGCTCTCGACGAACGCCGGCACCTGGTCGAGACTTTCCGGGCCACCAAACCCGGCCAAGAGCACCGTCATCTTGCCGTCACTCACCAAGCCACCTCCCCATGTCGTCCGGCTCGAGCCTCCGACCCACGTAGAACGGTCCGAAGTCCGCAAATCGGGCACTCACCTCGTCGAAGCGCATCTCATAGACCAGTTTTTTGAACTGAAGTGGGTCGTCCGAGAACAGGGTCACTGCCCACTCCCAATCGTCGAGGCCCATCGACCCGCTGACGATCTGGCTCACCTTGCCCGCATACTTGCGTCCGGTCCGCCCGTGGTCCCTCATCAGCTCGGCCCGTTCCGGGGCATCGAGCCGGTACCAGTTGTCGTCACCGGCTCGCTTCTTGTTCATCGGGTAGAAGCAGATGTAGCCGTGGTGCTCTGGGATCTCGGGATACAGACGGGCCTGGATGTAGGGGCTGTCCTCGACGTTCCCGGCCGTGCCCTCGGGTGCGGCATGCCGGCTGACCTCGATCACCGAGAGATACGAATACGCCCGGCTGGTGCAGGAGCCAAGCATGGTTTGATCGAATCTCCTCTCCAGGTCGTGGACAGAGGCGACGTCGGGACGAAGATGGAGCATGAGCAAGTCCGCCTTGTGCCCGATGATGCTGTAAGTCGTGCTTCGACCGGCATCGGAATCAACTAGCTCTTCTGCGCCTCCAATCACATCCCTAGCCTCGGCAATCGCCTTCTCCCGCTCTTGCGGTGACAAGCTCTCCCAGGCGCGCCGGTCGAGGGATCGCAGGTCATGGAGTGCGAACCAGCCTTCGAGGGTCTCCGGGGCGCTCATCCGGCGGCGATCCTCTCTCGCAGTCGATGCTCTGCGTCATAACCGATGACGGTCTCCACCATTGCCGCGACATTTTCGATGGGGGTGTCCGGGAGAACCCCATGCCCCAGGTTGAAGATGTGTCCGGGTCGACCGACGACGCTTTCCAGGATCTCGGCAGTCGCGGACCCAACGGCGGCCGGATCGGAACGGAGGAGGGCCGGGTCGAGATTGCCCTGAATGACCTGCTCAGGGCCTAATCTGCGCCACGCCTCGCCGAGGGGGAGACGCCAGTCGACCCCATAGCCGGCGGCCCCTATCTCGGGAAGCAGCTCCAGCAGATGAACCGCCCCCGGCGCGAAATAGATGGCCGGCACGTCGAGCTCCGCCAGGGCAACCCTGGCCGCGGGGATCGCGTACTTTCGAAACTGCGCCGGGGTGAGGAGGCCGGCCCAGGTGTCGAAGAGTTGGACCACGTTCGCGCCGGCTTCGACTTGGGCCATGAGATAAGTGGACATGGCCCTGGCCAGCACCATCAGAGCCTCGGTCGGGTCGGCGGCGTGGAAGGCGAGACGGAAGTCGGGAAAGTGTTGAGAACCGCCGCCTTCGATCAGATATGCGAGCAGGGTGACAGGCCCACCCGCGAAACCGATCGTCGCCACCTCGGGGTCTAGCTCTGTCCGGACCAGCCCAATCGTCTCGGCGACATGACCGACTTGGTCGACACGGAGCTCCCCCAACTCGGCTATCTGCCCGATCGAGTGGGGGTCCAGCTTCGGCCCGGGATCGAACTCGATCGGCACGCCCATTGCCGCCAGAGGGGTCATGATGTCGGCGAAAACGATGGCGGCGTCGAGGGGGAAGCGTCGGAGCGGCTGGAGCGTGATCTCGGCAGCGACGGCCGGAGTCCTCACTGCAACGTCGAAAGAGTGGCGGCTGCGCAGCTCCCGATACTCGGGCAAATAGCGCCCGGCCTGACGCATCATCCAGACCGGTGGTCGGTCGAGAGACTCGCGCCGCAGGGCGGCGAGAAGTCTCATGCGCCTGCCTCGACGATCGCTTCGGCCAGGGCGTCGATGGCCAGATCGAGGGTCTCGTCGAGATGAGCCTCCATGAGGAACCAGGTCTCGAATGGCGACGGCGGGAGCAGCACACCGCGGTTCCATGCGGCATGGAAGAAGCGAGCAAACAGATCCTGGTCCAGAGAATCGAGGTCGTCCCAGCACGACACCGTCTCGAGGCCGAGGAACACACCAACCATGCCTCCGACGTGATTGACCAACCCGGGTGATCCCGTGGCCGACATCGCCTCGCTGAGACGGTTTGCGATCGTTTCTCCTGCCCGCTCGAAGTCGTCATACAGACCCGGGTTCGCTGCCAGATGACGCAGGGTGGTCAATCCGGCTGCAGTGGCGAGCGGATTGCCGGCCAGAGTGCCCGCCTGATAGACCGGCCCATCGGGAGCGATCTTTCGCATGAGGTCTTCTTGGCCCCCGTAGGCCGCTCCTGCTGTCCCCCCGGCCATGACCTTGCCCAGCGCCGTTAGGTCCGGCATCACGTCGTATCGCTCCTGAGCCCCGCCGAGGGCAACGCGGAACCCGGTCATCACCTCGTCGAAGATCAGTAGCGCCCCATAGGCGTCGCACAACGTGCGCAGGCCGGAGAGAAACCCTGGTGCTGGGTGAACGCAGCCCATGTTCCCGGCCACGGGCTCCACGATCACGGCGGCGACATCGTTCCCGGAGAGCAGTGCCGACACTGAATCGAGGTCGTTGTATCGGGCGATGAGGGTGTCGGAGACGGTGCCCGGCGGCACGCCGGGGCTGGACGGCTCACCAAAGGTGGCCAGGCCCGATCCGGCACGGACCAGGAACGGATCACTGTGCCCGTGATAGCAGCCCTCGAACTTGACCAGTGCCTGCCGGCCAGTGGCGGCACGGGCGAGTCGGACCACGGAGGCGGTTGCCTCCGTCCCGGAATTGACCATACGCACGACGTCGATCGAAGGCACGAGCTCGCAGACCAACTCGGCCAGTTCGATCTCGGCCGTCGTGGAGACGCCGAACGAGGTGCCCCGGTTGAGAGCCGCGCTGACGGCGTCGATGACCTCGGGATGGGCGTGGCCCAAGATCTGAGCCCCCCATGACGCGATGAAGTCGATCGGCTCGTCGCCGTCCACTGTCCTCAGCCTGGCTCCGTTGCCCGACGCGACAAAGACAGGTTCCCCGCCAACCGCCCGGAATGCCCTCACCGGGGAGTTGACCCCGCCCGGCATCACCTCCTTGGCGCGGCGGTGCCACCCACTCGTGAGATCGACTGCAGCGGCTGCGATGCTCATCCGCCCTCCTCGACCAGGTCGGAGGCTTCGATGGCGAAATAGGTGAGGATGATCCCGGCTCCGGCCCGGGCGATACCGGTGAGCGATTCCATCATCACCCGCTCACGATCGATCCACCCCCGAGCAGCAGCCGCCTCGATCATGGCGAATTCTCCGGACACCTGATAGGCGGCCACAGGGACATCGACCTTCCGGGCAACCGCATTCACGACATCGAGATAAGGCCCCGCGGGTTTGACCATCACCATGTCCGCCCCCTCGTCGAGATCGAGCCGGACCTCACGGATCGCCTCGCGGGCGTTGGCCGGATCCATCTGATGGGAGCGGCGATCGCCGAAGGCCGGAGTGGACCCGGCGGCGTCCCGGAAAGGCCCGTAGTAGCCAGAGGCGTACTTGACCGCGTACGAACAGATCACCGTGTCGGTGTGCCCGGACTCGTCCAGGGCCGACCTGATGGCTCCGACCCGCCCGTCCATCATGTCCGAGGGGGCGACGATGTCCGCCCCCGCCTCGGCATAGGCGAGTGCCGCTCGTGACAGAAGCGGGAGCGCCGCATCGTTGTCGACGATCTCCCCCTGCAGCGGGCCGCAATGACCGTGCGTGGTGTACTCGCAGAGACAGACATCGGCCCAGCGCACGAGCTCGGGAGCGGCCGCGGCCACGGTCTCGAGCGCCTTTGGGACCGGGCCCGAAGGGTCCCACGCGGAAGAGCCAACATCGTCCTTCTCGTCGGGCACCCCGAAAAACATGATCCCCCCGACACCCGCCGCCTCGGCCTCTTTGGCAACGCTGGCCACCTGGTCGACGGACATCTGGGAGTGACCCGGCATCGATTCGATCGGCGTCCTCACATCGACACCAGGGACGACAAAGACCGGCAGCACGAATTGTGATGGATGAAGACGCGTCTCGGCCACCGTGCGACGAAGAGCGCCTCGCATCCGCAGACGTCTGGGTCGAACAAGGGGAAAGGCGCTCATGCGGTCTTCTCCAGGTGGTCGGCAAGGGCCAGGGCCAGGGCTTTGTGTGACGGACGCGTCGCGACGGTGTCCGGCGGGCGAACTCGGGCCACGGCGGCACCTGTGGTCTTGCCGATGACACCCACAACCACATCTTCGAGATCCCGGGTCATGAGCCAACCCTGAACGGCGGAAGGGGAGGCGAAAGAAACCGCTTCGACCGGGGTCATGTCCGGCGCCGTAGGAACGGTGCGATAGACGACGTACTCCTCGACATGGGTAGTGAGTTGTCGGAGTTTCTGGGATGCGGCCAGATCCGACCCGCCCGCGTGAGGAAACACCACTCGAGCCCGTTGGAGTCGATCGGCGACCGTGTCGATGAGCGCCATCAACCCCGACCGGCCGGCTGCCACCACCCGGCCGCCAGATCCCGTGACCGCGGCGGCAGTCGATTCGCCCACCGCGGCAACCTCCACCTCGGGCATCGTCTGCTCTGGCCAGAGAAGACTCACCGTCCGCGGAGACGTGACCAGCAGGAGGTCGGCATCGGCCGCAGCCTCCCTAGCATCGGTCAAAGCATCATCGCCAGCAGGTTCGACGCGTAGACATGGGATCGGCACTGGCTCGAGACCGCGGAGGGCGTATGCCGATGCGACCGAATCGAACCGATCCGTGGTTATGGCGACACGGGTCACAACCCCAGCTCCTTTCGCGCTTCGCTCACGACCTCGTCTGGGCTCGCGCCGTGAACGACTGCACGACGGGCGCCCCTGTCGTCGGCGACGAACACTTCGAATCGGATCTGCCCTGACTCACTGGTGGCGAGGGCGCCGAGAGATGACCGACAACCCGCCCCCGTCTCAGCCAACAGGGTCCGCTCCGTCATGAGAAGAGAGCGAAGCGCAGGGTCGTCGATCGTCGCCGCCAACTCTGCAGCGGCGCTCCCGGAGAGGGCCTCCACGGCCAGGGCTCCCTGACCAGGGGCGGGGACCATTTCCCCGGGATCGAGGCGCTGCTCGATCGCGTCCGTCCGGCCCAGGCGGGCA
>Ga0190271_10002451_pt1 | contig 11258 bp, 6 predicted proteins | sample Popmic356T_FD_133747 | JGI IMG/M metagenome (GOLD analysis project Ga0190271, IMG submission 133747) | Populus adjacent soil microbial communities from riparian zone of Weber River, Utah, USA - 356 T | ecosystem: Environmental > Terrestrial > Soil > Riparian zone | place: USA: Utah | collected...
CAGCCCCAGGTCGACATCAGCAGCGCAGCACCTCTCAAGGGCCGCCCAGCCGCTGATCGCCGAGAATCTCACTAAACGCCGAACGCGAAGACCCGACACAGCCCTAAATCAGCAGCCTCCTAGAAGGTGGACACCGGTTCGTCCGATGGCGACGAGCCGGTCTGAGCTCGCGTCTCAATCGGATGGATTGGGCTTCCGTGGAGTCGCGCACCGACAAGTCCTCCTCCGTCCGTCATCGCCCGCAGAGCCTCACCGACACGCCGCTCAGCGTCCCCGGACCGCCCCATGCGCTCCCACAACGCTGTCAGCACAGCTACTGCCAAACCCTCCAGCCGGCGTTCCCGCTCAGCACGTTTTGCGCCGTACTGCCTGGGCATCGAAGGCCGACTGCCGTGCTGCCTGCCTCATCGACTGCTGAGTCAACACCGTCTCCTCCTCGACGCCAGTCCTTCATTCAGCCCTAAGCCGCTGCTGACGAGCCCGGCGGTCACCACACAGATCCCGCCCTGTTTCGCGTACCCCCGGCTGATTTCAAGATCCGATGTGCCACACACCCCATGCACCGCCGGAAGTAACGGGGCCGAGGTGACCGCACCGGAAGCATGTACCCCTTCGGGTGGGTGTGACGATGAGCATTCACAAGCTCACGGCGGGATCAGGTTATGACTATCTCACTCGGCAGGTCGCCGCTTTGGACGCAACCGAGAAAGGTCATACCGGGCTGGCGTCGTACTACACCGAACGCGGTGAGACCCCGGGAGTGTGGATCGGCTCCGGGATGAGCGGGATCGACGGCCTCACTAGCGGCGACCCGGTGACCGCTGAGCAGATGCGAGCGCTGTTCGGCTGCGGTCTGCACCCGCTGGCCGAGCTGCGGCAGCAGCAGCTGGAAGGACCCGACCTCACGCAACGCGACTACCAGGACGCGGCCAGGCTCGGGGCGCCGTTCAGGATCGTTGATAGTGATGTCAGCCCGTTCCGCCTCGAAGTGGCAAGACGCTTCGCGGCGATCCAAACGGCGGCCGGCCTTCCCGCCGGCGCTGGGCTGCCGGCTGCTGATCGGGCGCGGGTGCGAACGGAGGTGGCCCGTGAGTTTTTCCTCGCCGCGCATGGCCGGGAGCCGACTGATGCTCGGGAGCTGGCGGGACAGATCACCAAAGACTCCCGACCGAAAGCACAGACGGTCGCGGGCTTCGACCTGACGTTCTCCCCGGTGAAGTCAGTCTCGACCTTATGGGCGGTCGCGGATCCGCAGGTAGCGGCTGTCATCGAACGGGCCCATCGCGCCGGCGTGAAGGCCGCGCTGACATTCATCGAGCAGCATGCCTTGTTCACCCGGACCGGGCCGCAAGGCATCCGACAGGTCAACGTCCGAGGTCTCGTTGCCGCGACGTTCACGCATCGGGACAGCCGGGCCGGAGACCCGGACCTGCACACCCACGTCGCAGTGGCCAATAAGGTACAAACCCTCGACAGACGCTGGCTCTCACTCGACGGCCGGGTGCTGTTCAAAGCCAACGTCGCCGCCTCCGAAACCTACAACACCGCGCTCGAGCACCAGCTTCGCGACAACTTAGGGGTGCGGTTCGCCGAACGCCCCGGCACCGACCCAACGAAGCGGCCGATCCGGGAGATCGTCGGCGTCGACCCCCGACTGAACCAACGCTGGTCGACCCGCCGCGTCCACATCGACGCCCGGCGCGGCGAGCTGGCCATCCAATTCCAAAAAGATCATGGCCGCCCGCCGACCCCAGTTGAAGCGTTGCACCTGGCGCAACAGGCGACCTTAGAAACCCGCGACGCCAAACACGAACCCCGATCCCTGGCCGATCAACGCGCCACCTGGCTCAGCGAAGCTACAGCCGTGTTGGGTAGCGCGGAAGCCGTCGCCTCAATGGTGCGAACGGTGCTGACGCCGCCGGCCGAGACCGCTCCGATCGCCGGCTCACACTGGATCGCACACACGGCCGATCGGATCCTGACCGTTATCGAGGCGAGCCGCTCGAGCTGGCAGATGTGGCATGTCCGGGCCGAAGCACAACGACAAGTCCGCACCATCGACGTGCCCGCCGCCGGTGCCACGGCGCTCGTCGATCTGTTGGTCGATGAGGTGCTCGATCGTCGATCTGTGGCCCTGAGCGCGCCGCACGACGGCATCGCGGAACCGGAGGCGTTGCGTCGGGTCGACGGGTCATCGGTGTACTCCGTTTCCGGTGCCGACCTCTACACGTCGCAACGGATCCTCGAGGCGGAACAGCGCATCGTCACCACCGCCGGACGACGCGACGGGTCAGCTGTCGACAAGTCAGCGGTGGATCTGGCTCTGCTGGAGATGGCGGCGAACAAAACGGCCCTAGATCCCGGCCAGGCCGCGCTGGTCCGGCAGATGTGCACCTCGGGTGCCCGGCTACAGCTTGCGATCGCGCCGGCCGGCGCCGGCAAGACCACCGCCATGCGCGCCCTGACTCTCGCCTGGACCCAAGACGGCGGCCAGGTGATCGGCCTCGCCCCGTCCGCGGCCGCAGCCGCAGTCCTCGCCGAGCAAACCGGGATCCGCGCCGACACACTCGCCAAACTCACCTGGTCGTTGCAGCATGGCGACCTGCCGGACTGGGCGGCAGCGGTCGGACCGTCGACACTGGTGATCATCGACGAAGCCGGCATGACCGACACCTTCACGCTTGACACCACCGTCCAGTTCGCCATCAATCGAGGTGCGAGTGTCCGACTGATCGGTGATGATCAACAACTCGCCGCGATCGGCGCTGGCGGCGTCCTCCGCGACATCACCCAAACCCACGGCGCCCTGCATCTGACCGAGCTGCACCGCTTCGCCGACCCCGCCGAAGCAGCAGCATCACTCATACTTCGGGAAGGTAAGCCTGAGGCGCTCAACTTCTACCTTGATCACGGCCGTGTCCATGTCGGCGACATGGCCACCACGATCGAGGATGCGTTCAACGCTTGGGTTTCCGATCGGACGGCAGGGCTCGACGCGATCATGCTCGCCCCCACGCGCGAGCTGGTCGAGCAACTCAACCGCCGTGCCAGGGCGCATCGTCTGGACCACTGCGCTGCCACAGTCGAGGTGGCGTTGGCCGACGGAAATTGGGCCAGCGTTGGAGATATGATCATCACCCGACGCAACGACCGCCGACTCCGCCTCACCGCCACCGACTGGGTCAAAAACGGCGACCGCTGGACCATCACCCACGTCGCTGAACAAGGTGACCTGACCGTGCGGCACACCCGCAGCCAGCTGACCGTCCGGCTGCCTAGTGACTATGTGCGGGAGTCGACCGGTCTCGGCTATGCCAGCACCACCCATGCCGCCCAAGGCGTCTCCGCCGACACGATGCACGGCCTGTTGACCGGGCAGGAGTCCCGCCAGCAGCTGTACACCATGCTCACCCGCGGCCGGCACGCCAACCACCTCTACCTCCAGGTGGTTGGCGACGGCGACCCCCACAGCATCATCCGACCCGACACCATCTCACCGTGCACGCCGACCGAGACGCTGCAGCAGATCATCGCCCGCGATGAAGCGCCGGTCTCCGCCAGCACCGTGCTGCGCGAGCTCAACGATCCGGCGGCCCGGCTCTTCCAGGCGGTGCAGCGCTACACCGACAGCCTCCACGTCGCAGCCGAACAGCTCCTCGGACCCCAGACCGTCGCAGAGCTCGACCAAGCCGACCAATACCTCCCCGAACTCACTGCTGAACCCGGCTGGCCAACCCTGCGAGCCCATCTGCTCGCCCTCGCTGCCGAAACCGAGCAGCACCCGCTCCGCCACCTGCTAACAGCCGCCAGCGGACGCGACCTCAGCACTGCCGGCGACATGGCCGCGGTCCTCTACTGGCGCCTCCCAGAGCTCACGCCTACCGACCCAGGTCCGCTGCCCTGGCTCCCGGGCATTCCAGAAACGCTCCGTGCCCATCCCGTTTGGGGGGCCTACCTGGCAAAGCGATTCCACCTGATCGCCGACCTCGCCGACCAGGTTCAGGATCGCGCCTGCCAAGGTGACGCCGAGCCAATCTGGGCACCACCAGGAAGCCGCCCAAGCACCGCCCTCATCGGCGAAATCGCAGTGTGGCGGGCCGCCAACGGCATCGATTCCCAAGATCCGCGACCAACCGGCGGAACCCAACTCGAAACGCTCCCAGCACTCTGGAAACAACGCCTCGAGCGCGATGTCGCGCTTGACACCTACCCACCAGCAGATGCGAGGGCCAAGAAGCGACAGGCAGCAAACACCCCACTTAGACGCCGGCACGACGACAGACAGCGCCTGTACCAAACTCGTGGTCAACGTCCGAGCGGGCCAGCCGCAGCAGGCCGCTAACTCCCCCCGTCGAGCTGCTGTGCAGGGCTCTGGCTGGCCCGATACATCATGACGCGGCGCCACGGCAGCCGACTGCCAAGTCGGGCTCTATCAGGGTCAAGGCCGGCTTCGCCGGCCTGCCGATCAGTTCTTCGGCAGCCTGCCGAGTGCCCGATAAATAGCCACCGATAGGAAAGATGCACCAGTCCGTGTAGTCCCTGATTGTCGCGAGCGCAGGCGACATGATCACCGGAAGCAGCAGACCGGTGAGTACGAAGGTTAGGAACGCGCGATCCAAGTCGATCTTGCCACCGAAGATCAACGTCTCAGCCGCCGAAGGCAGTATCAGCCCGCTCTTCGTCTGCGTGGACTGATCCGCCGATTCCGGCCGCGCCAGCAGTTCATCTGACTGACTGGACCCGAGAAGGACCTCCTTGAGGTGGTCCTGCAGCTCCGGAACCTGAACGGCCCGCTGGAGCGACCGGGTCAGGGCGGTCATGTGAGTATCGCCGAAGGCCTGAAAGAAGGACTTCCAGACCTGCTCCTGCAGCCGGGGCACCTGGACAGCCCCGGCGAGGGCGCCCACTTGCCCGCCTTGGCCCGGTCGGTGATATCGCCGGAGGTCAAGAATAGCGTGTTCACCGCCGTCTGGGCCAAGTCGGCCTCGAGGTGGGTACCGCCGATAACTGACATCCCAGCCGATACCTCGGTGTGCAGATAGCACCGGGTGGCGGTTCGACCGACGCGCCGTTGGCAACGGGCCCCCGCTTCGTCTGCGCTAGGCAGCGTCTTGCTCGGCCACAGCGCTCCGCGAACGATCGCCAGAGCCGTGTGAACGGGCTTAGGGGTGCAGGCAAGGACTGGCATCTTCAACAAAACGAGGTAGCGATGGAGGATCGACTGCTGTATCGGGTTCCGAGGTTGCGGTGATCTTGAACATTAGCCGATCAAAGGTCTACGAGCTGTTCGGTTCGGGCGATCTTGACTCCGTCAAGATTGATCGCATTCGTCTGGTGCGGAGCTCTGATCTACGCACCTATGTTGATCAGCTCCACTCTGTCGACAACTCAGCCTGACCGTTGCTGAGTGGTTGACTTCCCAAAATGTCCCGTCGGAATGCGTTCGACGTGTCAGCATCGGCTGTGAACATCAACTGACCGCGGCTGATCCCATGAGCTGTAATGCCTCGGCGGCCGCAGGCCTTTCGAGGAGCTGGTCATGCGATTAATGATCATCGTCCAGGGACGGTGGGTTAGCCCCGCACGCCAGCGTGGGCTGCTGTGAGTACCACGAAACGACGGGGCAACAGCGAAGGCTCTAATCCCGTCCAGCGAGCCGACGGCCGCTGGCAGGTCCATATCCGCCACGGATGAGGACGGGTCGAGCCGCCGGCACACCGTCTACGGCAAGACTGCCAAAAGGCACGAGACAAGGCCGCGGGGGTCCGGGCTCGGCTCCGCGCCAACTTGCCTGCGAGGGATCGCAAGATCACCCTCGTCGAGTTCACGGCCGAATGGATTGACTCGTCGCTAGAGGCGTCGGATCGGAAAGCAACCACGAACCTGTACGGCACGATGGCGCACACACATCTCGGCCATGGCGTCGGGGTAGCCTTCGGCCTCCAACGGGCGGGCATCGCCTTGGAGCGCGGCAACGCACGGCGGCGCCAGCGTCAATGCGGTCGTTTTTGCGCCCACCGCCGCGCGAAAGCTGGCGCACCCGCGCGGTCGCGGTCGTAGACACGTCGACGACATCTTCGCCGCGGGCGAGCAACCAAGACGTGAGGTGGCGGCCGAGACCTTCGGCGTTCTCTACTGCCCAGCGCCGCTGCGGCCACTGTCGCGCCCAGGTGAGCAGGCGTCGGTACTCGCCCAGCGTCGCGTCGATCCGAATCGAGGCAACTTCGTGGTTGGCGTCCGGGGCGATCGCCGTCGCGGTGTGGGTGCTCTTATGCGGGTCGATACCGATCAGCATCATCGGGTAAAGGGACCGCGGCTGACAATCCGACTTCGAGATATCCCTTCGCCAGCGCCTCGTCGTCACGCCTCTGTGAGTCAAGCCGCGAACGGACACCCGGCGGGGCGACACACCCAAGGCGAGCCAGCCACGAGGCGGCAGAAAGTACTCGAGTCAGCCCGCCCAGCGTCCTAGCGAGACGCTACGGGCAGCTGACCCGACCACGACATCGCTGAACCCAATACAAGTCGGAAAGTATTGGCGCAGCAGGCCGTTGGACGCTCCTATGTTTGTCAAGCCGCTCTGGCCAGCTCTTCGGTAGCCGTGGCGGCTTGCATGAGGCGGTAGAAGCGTCGGGCGAGGATGCGCTTCAGGCTCCGTCGGACGTCACGGTGGGTCTTGCCCTCAGAGGTGCGTTTCTTCTCGTAGTTGCGGGACTGTTCATGGCAGCGAGACGTGTGATCGCCACGGTATGAAGGGCGCGGTTGAGGTTGCGGTCACCCATCCGGCTCAGCCGGTGCCGGGTGCGTTGGCCGCTGCTGGCCTCCAGCGGGGCAGCACCGGCCAGGGACGCGAACGCTGCCTCGTTGCGAACGCGTCCGCGGTGAGACCAGCTGACCAGGAGCTGGGCAGCCACGACGGGTCGACGCCGGCTTCGCCCAGCAACGTCGGCCCAGCTGGGTGCTGGGGCACGAGCGCCGCCAGTTCGATGTCTAGCTCGGTGGCTTGGTTGGTCAAGAACCGGACACGGGCGGCGATCGAGCGCAGAGTGCGGAGAGTGACTCGATGCTCGATCGTGGCGGCGGAGGCACTGGGCAGCCGGTCGATTCGGTCGAGCTGTCTGGCTAGCCCGAGGCCTCGCAGGTCGGCTCGGAGGTGCTCCGGGGCGACGACGATCAAGCTCTTCAGTTCGTTGATCGCCTTGGTCCGACTCACCAAAACCCCTTGTCGAGCCGCGAGTACCTGCCGGATCGCTTCACGGAGACCGCGCTCACAAGGAGTGGCCTGATGGGTTTGGGCGAGCGCCGTCTGCACCGCATGGATGGCGTCAATCCGGTCGCTCTTGGCGCCCCGGCTCCGCTTCTTGTTCTGGATCTCACCGTCGCGTTGGGTCCGGCTACCGCCTGCCTGGAGATCCCGAAGACCACATAGGCAAGGAGCGCCGCGAAGGCGGTGTAGAGGCCGTACCCACGGAGGAGTAGGCCAATGCCGACGGGACAAGCAGTGCCCGGACGGAAAGGCCGGCCATCACGTTGACCGCCAGCCACTTCCGCTAGTAAGGCAAGGCGGCAACCAGTGGACGATGGGGAGATAGCGGGCGATCCCTGATGGAGACGCGCTGGTCGAGGCCCGTGCTGTCATCTCAGCTTGTCTCCGTCCGTTCCATATGGCCGTCAGCGCAATCCCCCGCTTCGCCTCGTGCAGCGGGGGTTATGAACGCTCCCTCGTCATCTCGCTGCCGCAACCCGCGGACATCGCCCCGCCCGGTGTGAAGAATTCAGGCGGGCGCCAGCGCATCTTCGGGAATCAGCGCCTCCTTCCACCAACCGGGAGGAGTCGGCCGATCGCCGAACGTCGGTTCGATAGTGGATTCTCCCTCGATGACCATCGCCTGCGCGACCGTCTCCGTTTGGCGAGCCACGACAGCTTCCTTCGTGACATTGAACACCGTGAGATCCTGTGTCTGGACGACCGGTCCGTCGTAGACAGTGTGCAACTGCTGGAAAATACCCTCGACCAGCGGCGGCACAAGCAGCGTGTGCCACAACCCCGCCATCCGCGGCTCGACGAGCGAGAACACCTTCCCGGCCATCCGAGGCACCGTGTGAATCCCCGTGATCGCTTCGAACTGCTCTATCGGCTTGCCCGTGAGGCCGGCAAGCATTTCCGCTGAAGGGAAGCACTCGTGGATCAGGAGATCCACGCCTCCCTCGGACGCCCGTACCAGGGGCCAGCAGGGACGCGTGTCACCGGAGTGCACGACGCTGAGGCCCGCGAAGTCGATCCGGTACCCAACGGCGCCGTCAAGCCCGTGCACCACAGGAAACGCGGTGATCGTGACCCCGCGATCCTCGTAGACGGTATGCGTCGTCGAGGCGCCGAACTCGGTCACGCGCATCTCCGCGCTTTCGTTGCTCGCGTGCCCTCTTGTCGACTCCGTGTCCCAGGCGCACGACTCGGCGATGCATTCGACGGCACGCTTGGTTCCGAAGCGTGGTTCCGACCCGTTGGGGCCCCACACATGAAGCGGTCCTACTCTCCCGGCCTTTCGGAAGCTCCCGAACAAGGTGATCAAGTCGGCCGTGTGGTCTGCGTGCAGATGACTCAGGAAGACCTTGTCCAGCCCATTCACGGGGAGCTTCAGGCACAGGAAGTTCGCCAAGGACCCGCTGCCCACGTCGAACAGGAACATGTCACGCTCGGCGTTGCCGACCTCGACGAGCACGCTCCCCGACGCCTGGGCGCGAGTTGGGGGCGGGTTGCCGCTCCCGAGTATCGTGACGCGCATCTCTCCGTCCCGCAGCTCCTCCCACAGCGGGACGAATACCTCGGGATAGGGGTGCGCGGGCGTCCCCACGACAGGGGTGGTGGTCATCGCCAGCGTTCCACCCATGTAGGTCAGCTCGGGCAGTGCCAAGTGATCATCTCCACTCATTAAGAAGCTCCTTCCTGATCATCGGTTGAGCCGTAGACGCAGGCTTCCTCGGTCAGAACTCGACCGGGACCTTCATCGCCTTCGCCACTTCGTAGGTCGCGTCGAACGTGGCTGCGCGGTCCCATGGAGCGTCCGGTGCATCGCCCCGGAGCTCTCGATAGGCGTGTTCGACGTTCATGTAGAGCCGACCCGGTGCGCGCCACGTCGCCCACGGACCGAGGTCGATCCGCTTCGCGGCATCCAGCGAGCTGAGTCCCTCCGTGAACGCATCCGCCGACCGGTCGCGGACGTGGTGCAGGTACGCGCGCATCTCGTCGATCCCCTCGACGCCGCAGACGGGGCCATGCCCGGGGACGATCACCTTCGGGTTCAGCCCCACGATCAGGTCGAGGGTCCGGAACCACCCGTCGTACGAGCCGGCCCACGCGATCGGCGTGCACTGCTGGAACACCACGTCGCCGGCGAAGACCACGCCGTCGGACGGCACGTGGACGATCACGTCTCCGACGTTATGACAGGGCCCGACATAGATCACGTGCACATCGGTGCCGTCAAGGTCGACGACGTGCTTGTCATCGATCAACGTCGTCGGCATCGTGAGTTCCATCATGCGGAAGTCGTAGTCCTCGAGCAGTTGCCGGCCCATCGCGGCTAAGCCGATGTGTCCGGCCTCGATGAACGTCCGGAACTGTGGGTTCGAGGCGGCGCCAAGCAGCTTGAGCATCTCCGTGGGATCGGCGACCTCTCGCATCCGTTCCGGCATCGAACGGTGCGCGACGATCTCCGACCGTCCGAAGAGCTGGTTGCCCGCGACGTGGTCGATGTCCTCATGCGTGTTGACGACGTACTGGGGCATTCCAGGCCACACCGAGCTGAAGAGGTCGATCATCTGGTGCGCGTGGGGGAGGTCCGACTGTGTATCGACCAGCAGGCCGTCCCCGATGTTGACGAGGCCCGAGTTGGCGTCACAGACGCGGTTCTTCTCGTTCACGACCGCGAAGCAGTGGTCGCTCACCTGTTCCAGTTTCATCGGGAACCGGCCCGTTGTCGGCGCAGGGGCACCGGGCTGCTGGTACTTGAGCAGTGACGCTCGCACCGGCCAGCGGCTCGGCAGCAGACCCTGCGGCTCTTCGAAACGGGACCGCAGCGTCCCCAGCCCCTCGATGCCGATCTCGATCTCCGCGCCAGGGTTGATGAAGTCGCCGTGGTCGAGACCCGTACAATCCGGGATAGTGCCGAACCCCATTACGGAGCCCGGCGCGATCGGCGCCATCACCCGGAGCCAGGCGAACACGTCCTCGGCCTTGTGGGCGATCTCGGACGTGGTTCCCTCGTACCTCAGGTGCTCGTTCACTCGGACCGACACTTTCAGGTCGTAGGGATCGCCGACCTCGTCGGGCGTGACGAGGTAGGGACCGAGCTGGTTGCCATTGGCCATGTCCTTCGTGAGGCAGAACCCGCCCACCATCTCTGGGACCTGCACGTCGCGAGCCGACACGTCGTTGAAGATGCAGAAGCCGGCCACCGGCTGCTCCTCGTTCCCGTAGACGACGGCGAGCTCGGGCTCGATATCGAGGCGCGCCGTGTACGGCGGCCAAGGGACGGTCGCGCCGTCACCGACGATCGAGTTCATGTTGCACTTGTAGAACGAAAGCTGTTCCGGCTGGCCTGGCACCGGCTCAGGTTTCGGCCCGGAAACGGCCTTCGCGAACGCCATCAACAGCGGCGCGGTCCTGGGGTCGTCCTTCTCGTGGACGAACAGTGTCGTTCCCGAGTTCTTCAGGTGCCGTGGCGTTAGGCCGAAGTCGAACAGCGCCGCGACCTCGACCGGCTCGAACAAGCGCACCGCACCAAGCGGGAAGCGCTCCGCTGTCCCCAGCTCCTCCAGGTGTTCCTCACCCCAGGCCAACAACTCCTTCGCCGCCTGCTCACTCTCCGGGAGATTGGCCAGGTAGGAGCGGCTATCGGTCAGCTCCGGACGTGGCCGACCATATTTGCGTTGGAGCGCGGAGAACGAGACGGCGTGGTCGCGAACAACGACGCCGAACTCTGGATCCACCGAGGTCTCGGATGTGAAGCGAATGAGTTTCATGGGTGGTCCGGCCTTCTGGTTGTCGTGAATGATCAAAATTCGAGCGCGAGGTCTTTTGCCTTCGCGAGGTGATACATGTCGTCGAAGATCTCCGGCAGCTCCCAAGGGGCATCCAGCGGCTCGTTGCGGAACTCTCGGTAGGCCCGTTCGACGTTGATGACCAGTCGTGCCGGGGCCTTCCAGTCGGTGTACGGGCCGAGCTCGATGCGCTCCGCGGCCTGCTTGGGGGTGAG
>Ga0190271_10002452_pt1 | contig 11256 bp, 8 predicted proteins | sample Popmic356T_FD_133747 | JGI IMG/M metagenome (GOLD analysis project Ga0190271, IMG submission 133747) | Populus adjacent soil microbial communities from riparian zone of Weber River, Utah, USA - 356 T | ecosystem: Environmental > Terrestrial > Soil > Riparian zone | place: USA: Utah | collected...
ACCTTGTTCTGGCCGAAGTACTGGGCGGCCGAGGGGCTTGCGCACGCCAGAACCGCCACGAGCGACAGAGCGGCACGCCACCACAGGAGCCGGAGCGAACGAGACATGACACCTCCCGCTGCACCTAACGAGACGTCCAACATTGCAGGACACGAGGTGTGTTGCAAGTCCTCTGCCGCCTTCGCAGTCCCGCGACGTGGCCTGGAACGCCGGCGCCGTCACCCCTGCAGGACGTGCGTCAGGGCATTGGGAGGCGTACCCCTGGCACTACTTGAGCACGTCGTCTGCGGACACGACCGTGACGGGACCGAGCTTCGCCGCGCGCACGGGACCCTCAATCGTCTTCAGATCTCCGGCGATGACGACGATGACGCGGTCAGGCTGGATGTGCTGCCGGGCGACCCGCTGCACGTCGGCGGTCGTCACCGTCTGGATCTTCGGCACATATTCGTTGAAGAAGGACTCCTGCAGGCCGTACACGACGAGGTCGATGAGTTGTGCCGCCATGCCCGTTGTCGTCTCGAACGCACCCGGGAAACCGAGGGCCTGCAGGTTGCGCACGCGAGTCAGTTCATCTGCCGGTGGTGGCGTGGACATTCCGGTGAGTTCGTTGAAGAACTCGACCAGTGCCTCGCGTGTCTTATCGCTCTGCACACCCGCAAGCGCCAGGAACGGGCCCGCCTCCTGGCGCATCGCGAACTGTGAGCCCGCGCCGTACGAGTATCCGTTCTTCTCCCGAAGGTTGAGGTTCAGCCGTGACGAGAACGAACCGCCGAGCATTGTGTTGGCCACGTCGATGGCGTGATAGTCCGGCGTGTGGCGCGCGACACCTACCGACCCGATCCGGATTTGTGACTGCGCTGCACCGGGCTTGTCGATCAGGTAGACCTGCCGTGCCTTGACCTGAACGGCGGCTGGCAGGACAGGCCTCGGCACGGCGCCGGCGTTCTTCCAGGCGCCGAAGACCTTCTCGAGTGCCGGCATCACGGCCGCCGCCGTCACATCACCGACGACAAGGATGTGTCCGTTCGACGGCTGGTAGTGCGCCGCGTGGAACGCGCGGAGGTCGTCGACGGAGAGGGCCTTGTTCGTGGTCTCCGTCCCCAGGGCACCCGTGCCATACCGATGCGTCGAACCGTAAAGCAGGCGGCTGAACGCCGCCGTGGCCAGCTGCGACGGATTGTCCTTGAGCTGCAGCAGCGACGTCAGACGCTCACCACGCAGGCGTTCGAGAGCGTCCTGGGGAAACGAGGGCCGTAGCGCGACGTCGGCCATGATCGGCAGGGCCGCGTCGAGGGTAGAGACCAGCGCGTGCAGGCGCACTGACGACGCATCGAAGGAGCTGCTCGTGGAAAGCGACGCGCCCAGTGAATCGATCGCATCGGCGAGTTCGAGGGCGTCGCGCGCGCCAGCCCCTTCGTCGAGCATCGCCGCTGTGAAGTTGGCGGCGCCGAACCGACCGGTCGCGTCGGCGGCGGCGCCGGACCTGATGATGAGGCTGACGTCGACGACCGGCACCTCGTGCATTTCCACGATCCAGACGGGCAGGCCGTTCGACAGCGTCTGCTTCTGGATGGCCGGGATGCTCAGGGCGGGTGCGTTACCGGTAGCTGGTGGCCTGGAACGGTCGGGCCCGGTCTGTGCAGCGCCGATGGTGGTTGCCGTCAGACCGGCGAGGGCAGGCACCAGGAGGCGCATGCGCCACGACACCCGGGACTTCAGCGGATTGATCGTCATCGTCGTCCTCACTTCGCCGCCGGCACGACAGACAATTCGAGGCGCCGACCGGCGGGAAGCCAGCGTTGCAGCACGGCCTGAACGTCGGCCGGCGCAAGCGCCTGATAGCGGCCGAGATCCTCCGCGAAGTAGTCGGGATTCCCGGTGGCCATGAAATAGGCGTTCAGCTGGTCCGCCTTGTTCGCTACCGTCTCCATACCGCTGAAGAACGACGCCTCGATGCTGTTCATGACCCGCGTCATCTCACGTTCGTCCGGGCGCGAGGTCCGGAGCTTGTCGAGTTCCTCGTCGATGATCGCGGTGATGCGTGCCAGCGACGCCTCCGGTGTCAGGTCCGACGGGCGTGCCGTCGCAACGATCATGTAGACGGAGCCTTCCTGCGAGGAGTCCTGTACGGCCGAAACGTCCTGCGCGATCTGCATGTCGTAGACGAGGCGCTTGTACAGCCGCGAGTTCTTGCCGCCGGTCAGAATGCCGCTCAGGACATCCAGTTCCGCGTCACCGGGTCGGTAGAGTGCCGGCGAATGCCAGGCGAGGTAGATGCGGGGCAGCTGCACCTCGTCGGTAAGCGTTTCCTTGATGACGCCGGACAACTCGGCAGCCGGCACGCGGAGGGGCGCAACCGCAGCGCCCGGCTTCACATCGCCAAACCAGTGTTCGACCCGTCGTCGCGCGTCGGCCAGGTCGATGTCACCTGCGACCACGAGACTGGCGTTGCCCGGCGCATAGTAACGCTTGAAAAACTCGACGACATCATCGTGCGTGGCGGCCGAAAGGTCCTCCATGTAGCCGATCACCGGCCAGTGGTACGGATGGTCCTTCGGGTACAGCAGTTCTGTCATCCGCAGATAGGCCTTGCCGTACGGCGCATTCTCGTAGTTCTGACGCCGCTCGTTTTTCACGACATCACGCTGGCTGTCCACGATCTGCGGCGTCACGACGTCGAGCAGGTAGCCCATACGATCGGATTCGAGGAACAGCGCGAGGTCGAGCGCGTTCGACGGCACCGTTTCGTAGTAATTGGTGCGGTCGGAGGTGGTGGAGCCGTTGTTCGACCCGCCGGCGCCCTCGAGCAGCGTATCGAACAACCCTTCGGCCACATGACCCGAGCCTTCGAACATCAGGTGCTCGAACAGGTGCGCGAAGCCGGTTCGGCCCGGCCTCTCGTGCGATGACCCGACGTGATACCACACGTTCACGGCCACCTGAGGCACGCTCTTGTCCTGATGCAGGATCACGCGGAGGCCGTTCGGCAACGTGAACATCTCGTACGGCACGGTCAGCCGTGCCGGCGCCGTCGGCTGAGCCGTCGCCGGCCGTGGCGCAACGACGAGGCTGAATCCGACTGCGAGGGCGCAAAGGGTTGTGAGCGGACGGGTCGTGCGCGAAAGCGGCATTGGGCTGAGCATTCCGGTGCTCCTTCGTGGGACAGTCTAGCCGAAGGGAGGAGCCAGCTACCGCAGGAGCCGGGTCGGCCTGCTGGCCGCTGGCTTGTAGTCTCCTCTCCCTTCTGTCTATCCTCGCCTCGATGTTCTCGTCCCGTCTGCCGGCGCGTCTAAGCCCAAGCGTCCTGAGCCAGGCCGTCAGTCACGCGCGGGCCGCTGGCAGGGTCCGCTTCGACCTCACTGAAACCAATCCGACCGTGGTGGGTCTCACTGGTCCGACAGGCGTCGTGGAGGCCCTTGTCGACCGGGCGGCGCTGACCTATGAGCCAGCCGCGCTCGGCACCGAAGCGGCGAGGCGCGCCGTGGCAGCCTCACGGGCGGTGGATCCGGCCCGCCTCATGCTGACGGCGAGCACGAGCGAAGCCTACTCGTTCCTGTTCAAACTGCTGTGCGACCCGGGTGACGAGGTGCTTGTGCCGCACCCGAGTTACCCGCTGTTCGACCTTCTGACGGCCCTCGACGGCGTACGGCCGTCGCCGTACCGTCTCGATGCCGCCGGTGGCTGGTGTCTCGATCGTGCGAGCCTCGACCAGGCGGTGTCCGCCTCGACCCGCGCCGTGCTCGTCGTGAGTCCGAACAATCCCACGGGTTCGATGCTGCACCGCGACGATCGTGAATGGCTCGTCGCCTTTGCGCGTGTGCACGGGCTGGTCCTGATCTCGGACGAGGTCTTTGCCGACTATCCACTCTCACCGGGGCCGGAGGTGACCAGCCTGCTGGGTGAGGAGCGGGTGCTGACTTTCACGATGGGCGGGTTGTCGAAGTCGGCGGGGCTGCCGCAGATGAAGCTTGCGTGGACCGTGGTCAGTGGGCCAGACGAACTCGTGGCGTCGGCGCTCGAGCGGCTCGACATGATTGCCGACACCTATCTCTCCGTGTCGACCCCGGTGCAGCTGGCAGCCCCCGCGTTGCTCGAGGCTGGACTCGGCATTCGTGCGGCGATTCATGCGCGGGTCAGGAAGAACCTCGAGACCCTTCGTGAGACCGTGCGCCGCGCGCCGGCGCTGACGCTGCACGAACCCGGAGGTGGCTGGTCGGTGGTCGTGCGTGTCCCGGCTATCCTGTCGGAGGAGCAGTGGGTGCTCCACCTGGTCGAGGCCCATGGGGTGCTGGTGCATCCGGGCTTCTTCTTCGATATCGATACCGGAGTGCATCTCGTGATCAGTCTGTTGCCCCCGCCTGACGTCTTCGAGAGTGGCGTATCGCGCATTGCTGACGCGGCGTCAGGGCCTCTATCGTGACGGGCCGGCACGCTGGTGTGAACGTGCCGCTGTTCTCGCTGCGGTCCGAGCGGGGGTGGGGCATTGGTGAACTGCCCGACCTCGCGACGTTCGCGGGCTGGATGGCCGAGGCTCGGTTTGATCGCCTCATGCTGCTGCCGCTCGGTACCATGCCCCACGGCCAGACCTCGCCTTATTCGGCTGTGTCGACGCTGGGCATCGATCCGATCTTCATCAGCCTTCCTCACCTGCCCGACTTCGAGGGCGCCGGTGGCGTTGCCGCGCTGTCGGGCGACGCGCGGCAGGCCATTGCATTGGCCCGTCAATCGAAGGTCGTCGCCTATGAGATGGTGCGGGTGGCGAAGGACGAAGCCCTGCGGCTCGCGTTCAACCGGTTCGTGGCGGACGAATGGTTGCCAGGGACGCCGCGCGCGACGGAACTGGGCGCGTATGTCGAGCGGGAACGCTGGTGGCTCGACGACTATGCCATCTTCGTTGCGTTGCGCGAGGCCCACGGCCGGGTGAGCTGGCGCGACTGGCCCGTGGGGCTCGCCGCGCGTCAGCCCGTCGCGCTGGCGGCGGCGCGCCGGGAGCACGCGCGCGACGTCCTCTTTCATCAGTACGCGCAGTGGGTCGCTGAAGGGCAGTGGCAGGGCGCCCGGGACCTGGCGCGGCATCACGGCATCAGCCTCTTCGGCGATCTGCCGTTCGTCGCCGGGACCGACAGCCCGGAAGTGTGGGCGAACGCCGGCGAGTTCCGCCTGGATGTGTCGGCCGGCGTGCCGCCGGACGCGTTCAGCGCGACCGGCCAGGATTGGGGTTTGCCGACCTACAACTGGGAGGTCATTGCCACTGGCGGCTACGCCTGGCACCGACTTCGCGCGCGCCGCATGGCCGCGCTGTTCGATGGCCTTCGTGTCGATCATGTGATCGGCCTGTTCCGCACGTACGGCCGGCCGCCCGGTGGCGAGCCGTTCTTTACGCCGGCCAGGGAATCCGACCAGATCGCCCAGGGCAGGGCGGTCATGCGCGTGCTTGCGGCGTCGGGCCTTGTGCTGATCGCCGAGGACCTCGGTGTCACGCCGGATTTCGTCCGCGAGTCACTGGCGGCGCTCGACGTTCCCGGATGTAAGGTGATGCGTTGGGAGCGCGACTGGGATGCGCCCGGCGCGCCGTTTTTCCGCCCTGAGTCCTACGCAGCCCGGTCCGCGGCCATGACGGGCACGCACGATACCGAGCCGCTGTGCACCTGGTGGAGCACGACGTCAGAAGAAGAGCGTCTGGCCTTTCTGCGGGTCGTCGACAACCCGAACGACGGACCGTCCACGCCACCGGCCTGGTCCGATGCGTTGCGCGATCAGTTCCTGCGTGCGGCGTACGCCACCGGGTCGGCCGATCTCTTCATGCCGTTCCAGGACCTGTTCGGGTGGGCCGACCGCATCAACGTGCCCGGGACCGTCGGAACGCACAACTGGACCTGGTGCCTGCCCTGGACGGTCGAGCGGTTGCGCGACCTGCCGGAAGCCCTGGAGCGCGCCGCCTTCCTTCGGCACCTGGCGCTGGAGACCCGACGCGGGGCGTGAGAGCGCGTCGGCGCCTGGCATACACTTACCCCTTCCAGCCCGAGTCCCGGTCGGAGTGAGAATGAGCAGCCCGAACTACCTGATCCGCGAATACCCTCTGCAACAGGGGGCCCTCGAAATTGCCTATATCGAGGAATTCTTCAACGAGTTTCAGACGCGCAAGTCTGCCTCCGAGATCATCTCGAGGCTCGAGGGCCGCGAGTTCCAGATTCTGATGGCGGAAGCGCCATTGCCCGACGACAGCGGTGCGGTCGTGCCGGTGTCATACAAGGTCTCGCATGAACTCCGTCGCGAAGAAACCGACCCGAAGCTGGCCGATCTCGTGGCCCGACTGGGCGACACCGTCGATTTCGACAACGACAAGGTCCTCTACAACTGGCTCGGCGCCACCCGGCTCGACTGGCGGGGGCAGGGACATTTCCGTGCGCTCACGGAGGAGCAGGAGCAGTGGGCCGTCAGTCAGGGCTACGACACGATCCTCGTGAAGACGAAGAATCGCTACTACGACATGCGTGGCACGCTCGACAGCCTGCAGTTCAATGTGATCAAACTCGAGTCGGCGTCTGACCCGCTCGACTCGAAGGTGTACCTCGGGAAGCGGCTCGGGATGTTCGTGCTCGACGCCCATCGCAGTCAGCGTCAGGTCACGCGCGTCTGACGCGCCTGCCATCGAGACAGGTCCCGTTCGTGTTCACACGCAGCGCCCACACGCAGTCACGCCGCCTCGCATCCGTTCAGACACCTGTCATCCCGGTCGTGGGTCGATGGATCGCGGCGACGCCAGGCACGATCTCACTCGGGCAGGGCATCGTGTCCTATGGTCCGCCGCCGGCCGTGGTTGAGGCGGTCCGGTGTTTCGGCGGGACGATCGACGATCACCGCTACGGACCCGTGGAAGGGCTGGCCCCGCTCGTCGCCCTCATCGAGGACAAGCTCACGCGTGAGAACGGCATCACCGTCCGCCCGCAGAGTCGCGTCGTGGTCACGGCCGGAGGGAACCAGGCGTTCATGAACGCCGTGCTGGCGATCGCCGACACCGGCGACGAGGTCATCCTGCCGGTGCCGTTCTACTTCAATCACGAGATGGCGATCGTGATGGCCGGCGCAACGCCGGTGCCTGTGCCGACCCGGCCGGATCTCCAGATTGATCTCGACGCCATCATCCAGGCCATCACGCCACGCACCAGGGCCGTGGTGACCGTGTCGCCAAACAATCCCACCGGAGCGGTCTACAACGAGACGTCGCTGCGTGCGGTCAACGCCCTCTGCCGCGATCGCGGGCTGTTTCACATCCACGATGAAGCCTACGAATACTTCACCTACGGTGTCCCCCATTTCTCCCCGGGCGCGTGCGATGGAGCATCGCAGTACACGATCTCGCTCTATTCGCTGTCGAAGGGGTACGGAATGGCGAGCTGGCGCGTCGGGTACATGGTGATCCCAGAGGCCCTTTGGAATGCCGTCAACAAGATTCAGGACACTCTCCTGATCTGTCCACCGGCTGTGGCCCAACGTGCGGCCATCGCAGCTCTGACCGTGGGGTCCACATGGGCCACCGATCGGCTCGCCGGACTGAACGCCACCCGCGAACGGATGCTGTTGGCTCTCACCGACCACGGGATGCCGGTAGACGTGACAGTGCCCGATGGGGCGTTCTACTTCTTCATGCGCGTCCATTCGTCCATGGATCCGATGACGCTCACCGAGCGGCTGATCCGAGAACATCAGGTCGCCGTGATGCCGGGATCGGCGTTTGGCGCGACCGGCTGCGCCATTCGTGTGTCCTACGGCGCGCTCGACGCCGACACGGTCGCCGAGGGACTGGCGCGACTGGTGGCAGGCCTGCGTGCGATAGCTGGCGCTGCCGGGAGCTCGCGGCTGTGAAGGTCGTCACCTGGAACGTCAACGGCATCCGGGCGCGCGCTGATCAACTGCATGAGCTGCTCGCCACCGAGCAGCCCGATGTGGTCTGTCTTCAGGAGGTGAAGGCGTCGGTCGAGAAAGTACCCGAACTGCTGGCTTCCGCCGACGGGTACTCGTGTTACTGGCACGGGGCCGGGGGCTACTCCGGAGTCGCCCTTCTGGTGCGTCACAGTTTTTTCACGGAACGGCCCGCATTCAGTCACCCGTCCTTCGACATGGAGAACCGCATTGTCGTGGCGGACCTTGGGCCCCTGAAAGTGGCCTCGATCTACGTCCCGAACGGCGGGAAGGACTATGACGCGAAGCTGCGCTTCTGCCAGGCGTTGCACGCCTGGGCCACCGAAACAAAGGAACTCGGCCAGTCGCTACTCCTTTGTGGCGACCTCAACGTGGCGCGGGAAGAACGGGACGTGCATCCCAAGGAACGCAAACCGAACCAGATCGGCACGCGGCCCGAAGAGCGCCGGTGGCTCGCCTCGATGCTCGACGAGAATCTTGTCGATGTCGGCCGGGCCCTCGATCCGGATAACAATGAGCTGTTCACCTGGTGGGCCCCCTGGCGCAGTCTGCGGCAGCGCAACATCGGCTGGCGCATCGACTACGTGCTCGCCAGCCGCGATCTCGCGGCGACAGCGGTGCGGGCCGAGTCGCGACGCGAGTTCGGCACGAGTGACCATGCACCCGTGGTCGTCACATTCGGCTGAGGCGAAGGCAGGTCTGTCATGAGCTTGCGACTGCGACTGATCGTCGTCTTCTTCCTGCTGTCGGTTGTGCCGGTCGGCGCCGTGACCTACTACACGTACTCGAACAACGCGCAGGCGATTCGCGATGCGGCGGGGTTCGAAGCAGAGCTCCTCGCTGGCGAGTTGAGCCAGCGCATGCGGACGGTCACCGCTCAGTTGAGCCAGCGCGTCGAAAGTCTCATGGCGCTGCAGACGACGGCTGAACCGACGGCCCCCACGACGACGGCAGCGCCAGCGGCGCCTGCGACCCAGGCCTCGGCTGAAGCGGAGCAGCTGGCCGCGCTGGCCAAAGTGGAAGAGGAGATGGCGCGGAGGCTCGGCGAATACGCCGGGATGCTCAAGAACATCACCGTCGACTACGGCCGCCGGGGTGGCGGCGGCCGGCGCGGCGGCGGGCCGCCTTCGGGCGATGGCCGCGGCGGGCGTGGACCCGCTGCAGGGTCGCCCCCGGGAAGTCCTGGCGGTCCGCCCCCCTCCTCACCGACCAACGCGGCCGCAGCACCGTCAACATCCGGTCCAGGTTCAGAGCCGCCCCAGAACAGAGGGCGCGGCGGCCGGTTCGGTGGTCCTGCCGACGGTGGACGCAACGGCGGGCCAGGATCCGGCCGGGGACCAGAGCCAGTCACGGATCCGAACGGGATCCGGATCGATCTCGGACAGGTCAGACGCGACTTGTTCGAGGAACTCGTTCCGGATCGCGAGGCGTTCGACGCGATGACCCCGGAGCAGCGGCAGGAGATCTTCGCGAGGATCGAACAACGGATGCAGGGCGTGCAGCAGGGGATCGACATCCTGCGAAAGGAACTGGAGTCGCGCACGACCATCGCCATCGCCGAAGTCAGGACCCAGGGCGCCGCGGAAAACGCTGCAACCGCGCAGGCCGGCGCTGCTCAGCCAGCCGCCACGGCGCCGGTCGCGGCAGGGTCCGGTTCTGTCACCCCGACCGCGCCCGCACCTGCGCCAGCGGTGCCGCCGGCCCGCGCTGCCGCGCCAGCGCCCACGGCGCCAACTCCGCCAGCCGCACCTGCGGCGCCAACGCCACCCGCGCAGCGGTCGTCGACGGCACTGTCCGGCGGCCGCCTGGCCGTCCGCGTCGAACGTGACGGCGAGGTCCTGGGTGAGGTCGGTGCGGACATCGACCTGAACATGCTCCTGAAATCGGTGTTCGAGACGACGTCGCGTGATCGCGGCGAGGTGCCGTTCGCTGTGGGGCAGGCCGGCGAGATCTACACGCCGACCGACGATGACCGGGCACAGATTGCGGCCCTGCAGACCACGGCCGTCCGGCACGACACCGATCCCGGCACGACGATCCTGGCCGACTGGATCGTGGCAACCACGACCGGCCCGACCGGGTCCGGTCTGAAGTTTGGCATTGCCCGGCCCGTGGGCGACGCGTTGCGTGATCTGCAGCAGACCTCGGCGCGGAACGCCGCACTGGGTCTTGGGTTCATCGGACTCGCCCTCATTGCCATCGTCCCGCTGTCAGGACGGCTGACGCGCAATCTCGATCGGCTGAGCGAGGGCGTCAACAGCATCGCGCAGGGTGACTACGCGGCGCGTGTGCAGGTGCGGTCGAATGACGAGATCGGCCGCCTTGGGCGGGCCTTCAACCTGATGGCCGCCGACGTCGAGAAACACCAGCGCTCGGCCGTCGAACAGGAGCGCATCCGTCGCGAACTCGAACTTGGCCGACAGATCCAGCATGACATGCTGCCGCAGGCGCCCCTGCGTCTCGGGCTGACGGAGGTGAAGGGCGTATCGGTTCCGGCTCGTGAGGTCGGCGGTGACTTTTTCAACTACTTCCAGTTGCATGACGGCACGATCGCCCTGCTGGTCGGCGACGTCTCAGGAAAGGGTGTCGGCGCCGCGCTGCTGATGGCGAACATCCAGGCCGCGCTCCGCACGCGGCTGGCGCTCGGGCAGGATCTCGCCTCGCTGGCGCAGGAACTCGACGTCGACATCGATCGGACGACGCCGGGACCCGTCTACGCGACGCTGTTCGTCGGCATCCTCGATCCGATCAGCCGGCATCTGCGGTGCGTCAATGCCGGGCACAACCCGCAGTACATCCTCCGAACCGAACGTCGGTTGGATCGGATGGAGTCCACCGGGCGTCCGATCGGCCTGTACTCCGGGGGCGGCTACGCCGAGCAGCACTTCGATCTGTCCGCCGGCGACGTCCTGTTCTTCTACACGGACGGCTGTGTCGAAGCCGAGAACGCTGCGGGAGAAATGTTCGGGAACGAACGCCTCGAAGAGGCGTTGGCCGCCACGGCCGGCCGCGGCGCCGACGAAGTGATTGTCGCCGTGGAGGCTGAGGTCAGCCGCTTTCGCGCCGGCGTCGAACTCCAGGACGACGCCACGATGATGGTGGTGAAGGTCGGCTAGCGCGCGGCCTGCTTGCGCCTCAGCAGTGGATCGTTCAGGAATGTTCCGAACGGGACAAATGAGGCGGCGATCGTTCGCAGCCACTCGCCGGCGCTGAAGCCGCGTCCGGGCAGGGCCACAACCATCACGCCCAGATACACCAGGAATGCGATGCCATGCAGCATCCCGACGGGCGGCACGAGCCGAGGGTCGCCGCCGACATACTTCATGGGCA
>Ga0190271_10002453_pt1 | contig 11252 bp, 10 predicted proteins | sample Popmic356T_FD_133747 | JGI IMG/M metagenome (GOLD analysis project Ga0190271, IMG submission 133747) | Populus adjacent soil microbial communities from riparian zone of Weber River, Utah, USA - 356 T | ecosystem: Environmental > Terrestrial > Soil > Riparian zone | place: USA: Utah | collected...
AGCCGATCGAGATGGAGGGCGGGACGACCTTCCACTTCGTCACCGACGGCTTCGACGCCGCCTACGCACAGGCGCGTGAGACGGCCGGCGACGACGGCGTGGACATCGCGGGCGGCGCGTCCACCGTTCGGCAGGCGCTCATCGCCGGGGTCGTCGACGAGCTCACGCTCGACCTCGCCCCGGTCCTGCTCGGGTCCGGCGAGCGGATCTTCGACGGCGTCGAGTCCTTCGGGCTGGAGCCCGTCGAGGTGCTGCATTCGCCGCTCGCGACGCACATCCGCTACCGCCGGGCGAGCTGAAGGCCAGCTCCGACACGTCTACCGAGAATCCGGGCGGCCGCGGAGACGTCGCTCACCCGAGCCAGTTGGTGAACCCGGCACCGCCGGGGGCTCCGGCCGGTCCTGGGCCGCCGCCGTTCGCCGACAGTGTGAGGCTGGTCGGCTGGGGGACCGTCGAGACGACGACCACGACGCCTCCTCCTCCGCCGCCTCCTCCGCCGCCCCCGGGGCCTGGGCCGCCGTCGCCGCCGTCGGCAGAGATCTGCGCGGGCGCGGCGGCGCTCACCGAGCGCGCTGCCACGATCACGACACCGCCGCCGCTTCCACCGCTGGCGCCGGGACTGCCGCCGGAGTTGCCGCCGCCGGCCCCACCGGTGACCTGGTTCCCGTCGAGGGTGCGGCCCGACAGCGCTTGCACTGCGGAGTCGAAGATCTGGGCGCCCCCAACGTTGACCGCGGGGGCGGTGGCGTTCCCTGGCGACCCACAGCCGCCCCTCCCACCGCCACCGCCCAGCGAGTTGGTCGTAGAGCCGCCGGCGACGCCGCAGAAGCTGAATCCGCCGCCGCCCGAGCCGCCGAGCGTCCCGGGCGCAAGAGCTGGAGCTGCGGCGGCGGCGGTGGGACCGTCGACACCGTTGCGGGCGACGGCGGCGCCGGCGCCGAGCGTCAACGTCCCCGCGACGAAGATCCGGTAACCGCCGGGATCGAGCGTCTCGCCGGCCGCGATCGTGAGGTCGTCGTAGTACATGTCGCGCGACAGCGTCGTCGCACTGTCGATCGTGACGTCACCGTCGGAGCCGTCACCGAACATGGAATCGACGCCTGTACCCGTCGCCCCGGGCGGCCCCTCGGCGCCCGCCGGTCCCTGCGCTCCGGTGTCTCCTTCGTCGCCCTTCGGCCCTTGTGCACCAGCCGGAAGCTCCCCGGCGCGAAAGTCGTCGTGCTGCAGGGTCCCGTCCTTGACGTCATCCGTGGTGATCGCCCCGGTGCGGATCTCGTGCCCGCGGAGCGAATTGTCCCTGATGTCCGCCCCGGTGATCGTCCCGTTCTTGACGTTCTTGCCGGTGATCCTCACCGCTGCGTACGAACTCCCGCCCAGCGCGATGAACACCCCGATGGTGGCCATCACGTTCGCGTACGACAGACGCTCTCGCATGCCCGCTCCTTCTATCGGGGGGGATCGCCGGACCGGGGGCAAGATCGATCCGACCGATGTCAATTGCGAAGCATCTCATGTCTCGCGCGGCTTGCCTCCTCCGGCTCGGTCTCCGAATTGGGGACCGGCGGCGAGCCCGGGCGCCGCGTCAGCCGCTGGGCGTATCCGACCCGGAGGCGCGGGATTCCATCTGCCGCCGGCGCCACGGCCAGACGCCGTCGATCTCGACCTCCAGCGAGAAGCTGAGCAGGATGCGGATCACGACGATGATGCCGAGGACCGCCACGCTCTCGAGGGTCGGGTCGACGATGATCGTCCTGACGATGTCGGCGACGATCAGCACCTCCAGGCCCAGCAGGATGCAGCGGCTCAGGTCACGGCGCAGATCGGGATACGCCCTGTGAATCGTGTCGGCGCGCCGCACGCGCGAGAGGAAGACGACGAACGCCCCCGAGCCCGCCGAGCACCATGATTCCGGCGCCGACTGCCTCGACGACCTTGACGACGTCCGAGATCGTGTCCTCATAGGTCACGCGGGGAACCTTCCGTGCGCCCCGGAATGATGCGTTCTCGGTCTGTCGTGATCACGGAGTGCCAGTGCACGCCCCGGTGTCGCCGTAGGAGGTCGAGTCCGAGCTCATAGGGCGGCGACCACCCGTCGGCGCGGATGGCCCGGTGGAGCACTCGATCTGCCAGGTCGGCGCGCTTGACGGTCTGGGCGATACCGGCGCCCGGGCCTCCGGCGCGTGCGATGAGGTCGACATGCGCCAGATAGGTCCGACTCGACCGGGCATCCGCCCCGTGCGCCAGGAGCCTGAGCGCTCGGAGCTCGTCGAGCGAGAGGCCCTCGGCGAGGAGCGCCTCCTCTGAGATCGAGGTGTACCGGAAGACCTCGTGCAGCCACCCGGTACCGCGCGCGGTCGCGGAGACAGCGGTCACGACCCTCCGAATGTGGTCGAGGAGCAGCCCCCCGTGTTCGTCGCGCTGGCCACCGTGACAACGCTCGGCCAGCGCCTGTGCGCGCGCCGCGTCGATGCCCGTCGGGTCGTCGCCACGTGTCCGGCCGTTCATCCGAGCACAGGCGCCGGGCCGGCGCTCCAGTCCGTCACGGCGCCCCGATCCCTTCGGCGGCCCACGCTTCCGCCTGCTCGCGCTCCCGGTTCGGGAACAGCTTCAGCTCGCCGGGGATCGACCAGCCCGCGGCCGTCACGAGTCGGCGAGTGCTCGGCGAGTCGGTGACGACCGCGACGCGGTCGAACGAGCGCGGATGGGCGAGCCCGAGCATGGCGTCGTGCCATGCGCCGCCGGCGGTGTAACCGGTGAAGCGGTCGTCGAGCACGTGGATGAGGCGAATCCTCGGATGCTGCTCCAGCGCGTGCTGGACCGCCGGCGCGGCGACCGTCTCGTAGTCGGCGGCCTCGACCTCCCCGATCGCCTCCAGCCCGACGACCTCGTCGGGAAGCCCCTCGATCAGCGCGATCATCGTGCCCCTCAGCCCGCGAGTCCGGCGGACGCCTCCTTCAGGCCGGTCTTCAGCTCCTCTGCGGAGGCCTTGTCGATCTGGGACGTCGAGATGCGGATCGCGTTGGAGAGCGCGCTCGCGACGGCGTCGGCCCCGGCATGCTCGTGGATCGCGATGATCCCCGCCGAACCGGGGGGGAGCGCTTCGTCGAGCTTGTCGCCGATGCCGGCCTTCGCGCGGTGGCGCGCGAACTTCCCCGCCAGCCCGCCGACGGCGGCACCGACAGCGGTCGCCGCCAGGAGCGGCGGGGCGAGGAGCCCGATCACCACGCCGGCGCCGGCACCGACCTTGACTCCCTTGCGCCCGAGGTGGTCGCCGGTCTCCTTGACCTGGACCTGGCCCTCGGCGTCCTTGACGACGAGCGCCACCCCATCGGTGACGATCTCGTCGTCGCCCGCGAGCTTCGCGTAGGCGTCGAAGTCCTGCTGGGCCAGGTCGGGGATGAGGTAGACGGCGATCAGGACGTCCAACTGCTCGTTGTCACTCATGGGTTCCTCTTTCGCCTTCGTCTCAGGCGCTCGCGGCGTGGGCTGCCAGGGCCTGAGCGGCGTGCTCGTGCAGTGCGCTCGCGTCCTCCGGGCTGAGATCCGGCGCGACGTCGAAGACGACCTGCTTGATCTCGCCGGTGAAGGCGAACGGCGCCTTGTCGGCATAGCTGCGGTCGACGACGAGCCCGTTGTCGCGTCCGATGTCCATGCCGGAGTAGCCCGAGAAGCGGCCCGGGACGGTGTGCTCCATCCGCCCGCTTGCGACCGGCCGGCCTTTGACGAGCAGCGTGACCTGACCGCCCGTCGCAGGCTTGGGCGCGTCGGCGGTGAACACCAGCTCGACGTCGACCTCGCCGCTCGGCAGCGGCTGCTCGGCCGCTTGCGTGTACTCGAACACGCCGAGCATCGAGTACGTGTGCTTGAGCTTCCCGTCCTGCACGAACAGTGTGAACCCGCCGAGATGGTCGGCCTCCGCGACGATCACTCCCTCCGCGCCGCCCTCGGGAATGACCAGGTCGGCGGTGATCGTGTACGAGTGGTTGTAGATCCGCGGGATCATCCCGCTGGGCACGTTCTGGATCTCGCCGCGGTACACGGACTTCGACTCCTCCGGGAGCGGCGGCACCATGCCGAAGAAGGACGTGAGCCCGCCGAGCAGCGGCAGGACGTGGTTGCGCTCGGCCTCCGCCCAGAAGGCCTCGCTGAGGTCTTGCACCTTCTCGGGATGGTCGGCCGCGATGTTCTTCGACTGCGTGAAGTCGTCCGGCAGGTAATAGAGCTCGATGGGGTCGCCATCGGGGTCCCAGCCCGGGCCGAACTCGCGGAGCACCTCCGGGTCGAGCGACCAGGGGATCCGCGGCAGCCGCTGGCTGAGCAGCCAGCCGTCCTTGTACATGCCGCGGTTGCCGAGGATCTCGTAGTACTGCTGCGTGTGCCGCTCCGGCGCACCGGCGTCCGAGAACGAGTCGGCGAACGTGACGCCGTCGAACGGCTGCTGCTCGACTCCGTCGATCGCGTCGGGCATCGGGATCCCCGCGAGATCGAGGATGGTGGCGCCGACGTCGTTCACGTGCGTGTAGTGGCTCCGGACCGCGCCGGCGTCGCCGATTCCGTCCGGCCAGTGCACGACCAGCGGGTTCCGCGTGCCGCCGAGATGCGACGCGACCTGCTTGCCCCAGTCGAACGGGGCGTTGCCGGCCCACGCCCACCCGGCTGCGTAGTGCGGGGCGAGCTGCTCGTCGCCCCAGGCCTCCAGGCCGCCGTGCTTGAAGAGGAGCCCCATCTGCTGCTCCGGCGTGAGCGGGATCCCGTTCAGCGTCGTCATCTCGTTGAACGTGCCGGTGAGCGTGCCCTCCATGCTCGCGCCGTTGTCGCCCCAGATCCAGATCACGACCGTGTTGTCGAGCTCGCCCATCTCCTCGACCGCGTCGACGATCCGGCCGACGTTCCAGTCGGCGTTCTCGGAGTAGCCCGCATAGACCTCCATCTGGCGGGCGTAGAGGCGCTTGTGCGTCTCGTCGAGCGAGTCCCACCTCGGGAACGCATCGTTGCGGGGCGGCAGCTCCGCATCGGCGGGGACGACGCCGAGCGCCTTCTGTCGCGCGAACGTCTCGTCGCGCATGACATCCCAGCCCCGGTCGAACTTGCCGCGGTACTTGTCCGACCACTGGCGCGGCACCTGGTGCGGCGCATGGCTGCAGCCGGTCGCCACGTAGGCGAACCACGGCGTCCTCGGCTTCTCGGAGCGGATCCGATGCAGCCAGTCGATCGTCTTGTCCCCCAGATCGTCCTGGAAGTAGTACTGCTCGCCGTCCTTGGCCTCGGGAACGCCGATGATCTTCTGGTTCTCGGCGATCAGCGGGTCGTACTGCCCGGCCTCCCCGCCGAGGAAGCCCCAGAAGTAATCGAACCCGAGACGCGTCGGCCAGCGGTCGAACGGCCCCGAGAACCCCTGCTGGTCGTCCGGGGTCAGATGCCACTTCCCGAACCCCCCCGTCAGGTAGCCGTTCTCCTGCAGGATGCGCGGAAACGGCGCGCAATCGTGTGGGATCGTCGCATTGTACCCCGGGAACGGGCCGGAGAACTCGCCCACCATGCCGAAGCCGACCCGGTGGTGATTGCGCCCCGTCAACAGCGCCGCCCGGGTCGGCGAGCAGAGCGCCGTCACGTGGAAGCGGTTGTAGCGCAGCCCGCTCTCCGCGAGCCGCGTGTAGTTCGGCGTCTGGATCGCACCGCCGAACGTGCTCGGATTGCCGAAGCCGGCGTCGTCGATGAGGACGAGGAGCACGTTCGGCGCGCCCTCGGGCGGCTCGACGTGGGTCGCCTGGTTCCAGTCGGGCGCCGAATCGGCGAGCGTGCGACTCGTCGTGCCGGCGAAGGGCGGCCGTCGGATCGGGAGCCTGCTGCGGTCGATTCCTGCCATGAATCCCTTCCTCTTCTCTGGAGGCTCAAGCTTCTGCCTGACGCCCTGGTCTCGGTGGTGACGCCACGCCGGGGCTCGTGAACGCTCGATCGATGCTCTCGCGGCCATCGTCGCGCCGCATCATCCCGACGGCATGAATCAGTCGGGAGGTGCGGCTCGGTGCCATTGCGATCGCTGCTCGTCGTCCAGCGCCTCGAGCGCCGCATCGACGTCGTAGCCGAGCGCGAGCGCGAGTCCGGGTGCGGCGGACACCACGCGGGCCAGGCCGATGGTCGGTGCCACGGCGATCAGCGTTCCGACGATCTCGTCGGCTCCGGCACCTGCGGCGAGCGCCATCTCGATGGTCGACTGGGAGGCGCCGGGCGCCGCGTCGACCGCGAGCGACGCGCCCAGCCGCACGAGCGCGTGCGTCTTCTGATCCAGCCGTGATGCGTCGACGGTATCCCGGGACATGCCGAGCACGGACGCGACGAAGCGCGCATCGTTCAACGCAAGGCTCCGGAGCGTCGCCTTGTAGTCGGCGGTCTCGAAATCGCCGGCATCCTCAGGTTCCCCGCGCACGTGCACGCCTTCAAGAACACCCGATGCCGCGTGCGGCGTCATCGTCCCGATGGCATGAGTGTCGTCGGATCGCTCCGAACGTCAGAGCAGCCCGACGTCGCGCGCCCGCTCGACCGCCGCGGTGCGTGACGTGACGTCGAGCTTGCGATACACCGCCATGGCGTGTGATTTCACCGTGTGGCGCGACAGGAACATCCGCTCGCCGATCTCCGGGAAGGAGAGGTGGGTGCCCAGATAGGGGATCAGACGAAGCTCCGCCGTCGTGAGGGTCGACGCTCGCGGCGCTTGAACGCGCATGTCCCTCACCGTGGCGCGTAACTCCCCGGCGTCGGAGACGAGCACGCCCAGGTCCGGGCGCCGGCGGATCAGCGCGTCGATCTCGCGGAGCATCGTCCTGGCTCCGCCTGCATCAGCGAGGGTCAGGTACGCCCGGCCCAGCTCGAGGCGCGTCTGGACCGCGAGGTGCGGCAACGCGTACGTCAGCCCGGGTCGGAGACGTTGCGCGCGGGCGAGGTGCGCATCCGCGCTCTCCGGCTCGCCACGGTGGAGTGCCACACGGGCCGCCACCGCACAGGCGAGGGCGCTGGTCGGGTACTCGTCGATCCGCGATCGGCTGGTGATCAGCGTCGCCCGTTCGGCGAGCTCTTGTGCTTGAACCCAGGCGCCCCGCGCCACGGCGATCGCAGCACGTTCGGCGAGCGCGACCGCGACGGGCTCGGGCGCGTCCAGCTCGAGACCGGCCTCGACCGCGTCGACGAAGAGATCGTCGGCCTCGTCGATCTCGGCGTCGAGCAGCTTCGCCAGCGCGAGGAGCAGGAGCGCAGTCGGCCGGAACTGACTCCCACGGGCGAGCGACCGGGCTGCGAGTTCCGCGTCGGCGCGCATCGTCGCCACTCCGGCCCGGCAGAGCAGAGCGCTGAGCAGCGCCCGCCACGAGTCCAGGGACGAGCTCCCGTCGTACAGCGGGCCCTCATAACGGGCACGGCCGGCGGCGTCGGCCCACCGCTCCGCCTCCGCCGGCCGGCCCTGAACTGCTGCGATCAGGGCCCCGAGCACCGCCACGGCGGCATTGCGCTCGATTGCGTCATGCTCGTCCAGCCAGCCGAGCCAGCGCTCGGACGTGGCCAGGCGGCCGCTCTGATACGCGGGTTGGGCGCAGCCCTCGACCAGGCGCGCCACGCGGTCGACGTCGCCGGCGTCCTGCGCGTACCCGATCGCCCGCTCCGGCAGCTCGTTCGCCTGACACCAATCCGCCGCGCGGGTCAGAAGCAGCGGAACGAGTTCCGGCTCGGCGCGCTCCAGCTCGGCCCGGAGCAGCTCTCCGAAGAGATGGTGGTAGCGGTACGACTCGGGCGTCCCGCCCAGCGGCGCGAGGAAGAGATTGGCGTCGGCGAGCGAGACGAGGATCGCCGCGGAGCCGCGTGCGTGGAGGACCGCGTCGCAGAGCGGTCCGGACATCTGCTCCAGGACCGCGGTGCGCGTGAGAAAGCGATACTCCGCCGGCGAGACGTGGGCGAGCAGCTCGGCTTGAAGGTAGTCCCGCACGAGCCGGTCGCGGCCGGAGAACGGGGCCGCACCTTCGGCGTCGGCGTCGGCGCCGCGGGCCCGGATCGACAACGCGGTGAGGTAGAGGCCGGCGGACCAGCCCTCGGTCTCCTCCGTGAGCTGGGCGACGCGCTCGTCCGGCAGGTCCACTCCCGCCGCCCGCAGCAGCTGCTGCGCCTGCGATGCATCCATGCGGAGGTCGCGTGGGCCGATCTCCGCCACGAGGCCACGCGCCCGCAGCGTGCCGAGCGGCAGCGCGCCTCCGCCTCGCGTCGAAAGTGCGATCTGCGAGCCTTCGGGAACGTGTCGCGTGAGCGCCGCGATCGCGTCGAGGCACGCGGGGTTCGCGAGCAGGTGCAGATCGTCGAGCACAAGGACCACCGCACGGTCCATCGCAGCAAACGCAGCTCCCAGGCGCGGGACGAGAACGGCCTCGACGGAGACGCCGGGTGTCGCGAGCGCGTCGAACACGGCGGCGTCGAGCGGCGAGACGCGATCGAGCGCGGCCGCCACATAGGCGAGCAGCACGATCGGATCGTTGTCCTTCTCGTCGACGTCCACCCAGGTGAACGCCCGGCGCGCCGTCGACGCCCACTGCGCCAGCAGGGTCGTCTTCCCCCAACCGGGGCCGGCGGACACGTAGATGACCGGGGCGGCGTCAGGAGCTTCGAGCCGCTCGATGATCTCGGTACGGGGCACGCTGAAGCCACGGAGCCGCGGTGCAAGCAGCTTGGACTCGAGCAGCTCGAACGGGACGGACGACGCGCCCGTTCGCGTCGCGCTCCCCGGCGCGCCGCGTTTCGTCCGGCGAGGCGACGATGAGTGGGTGTCGGTGGTCACTTCCCGCGCTTTCGCAACACAAACGCCGGCCACGCGAGCGCGAACCGGCTTGGGTCGTATCCCGCCTATGTACGGCGACCCTATCCCACTCGAGACCCCCGCAGGGCTTCTCCGTACGCGAAGCGGAGGCGGCAGGTCGTACTTCCCACGGGTCACCACGCCGTAGTCCGGTTCCCAGGTCTGCATGGTGGAGCGGTTTCCCGGCGTACTCGCCGCTCCTATGTTCGGATCGTCAGTTCCGAACCCACAGCCGCCCGGTCTCCGGGTGAGCGGAAAGGGGCCCTCGTGTCCTCCGTCGCCAGCAACGGACCCAGTTCCACAGCTCCGCACACGACCAGTTCCCCGATGGCGGCGAGCGCAGCCGCGCCGTCCACCTACGACGGGGTCGGTTGGATCCTGTTCGCCACCACCATGTTCGCGATCGCCGCAAGCCTCAACGTCATCTGGGGCATCGCAGCCGTCTCGAACTCGAAGTTCTTCGTGGCCGACGCCACGTTCATCCTGAGCGACCTGAACACCTGGGGCTGGATCGCGATCGCGTTCGGTGCGCTCGAGCTCCTCGCCGCGGTCTCGATCTGGCGTGGCGGTGCCTTCGGGCGCTGGTTCGGGATCATCGCCGCCGGGCTCGGAGCCCTCGCCGCGATGATGATGATCCCGGCGTATCCGCTCTGGTCGCTGACGCTGGTCGGCATCACCGTCCTGGTGATCTTCGGCCTGGCGATGTACGGCGGCGATCGGGACCTGACCCGCTAGCAGCCGCACCTCGTCATCTCATCCCCTTCGCGCGATGCGCCGATCGGCGCATCGCGCGAGCCTGGGGTCGTCCGCAAACGAAGGAGGATGCCATGGCCATCGGCCCGGTCCAGCTCATCGTGCTCGGCTTCGAGCACCCGGAGTTCCACGGCGAGATCATCGCTGAGTTGGAGCGACTGAAGGAAAGCGACACGGTGCGCGTCATCGATGCGCTCGCGGTTCACAAGGACGCCGACGGAGAGATCGAGGTGGCGCACCTCAGCAATCTCTCCAAGGACGAGGCGATCGAGCTCGGCAGCAAGGTCGGCGCGCTGATCGGTCTCGGCATCGAAGGCGAGACGGGCATGGAGGCCGGCGCGGAGGCCGGCGCAGAAGCCGGCGCCGACGGCATCACCGTGTTCTCGGATGAGGACGCCTGGGATGTGATCGAGGAGATCCCGAACGACTCCGCAGCGGCGCTGATCATGCTCGAGCACCACTGGGCGGTGCCACTCCGCGACGCCGTCGCGCGCGCCGGCGGTCACCGCATCAGCGATGGGTTCGTCAGCCCGCTCGACCTCGTCGAGATCGGCCTCGTCTCGGCGGAGCAGGCTCGCGAGCTGCACCGCCTCGAGTCCGGCCCGCAGAAGACCGCCTAGCCCGACCACCGAGACAAGGAGCACAACATGTTCGCATCCCGCAGAGTCGCCCGCCGCACCTCACGCCGCGTCGCGCGGCGGCGCTGAGCTCAATGCCCTGCGCGCCGGCGGCGTCGCCGCCGGCGCCGCAGCGGCCGCCCGTCGGCGTGGCCGCCGGGGCCGAAAGTAGGGTGGGCCGGCGGCGGGTGCACCGGGCACCGGCCAACGAAAGGACTCGGACATGCCCCACGGCCCTGACGCCGGGAACGCCAGGAGGGCAGCCGGCCTCGCCGCCTGCGCGGTACTGCTCGCAGCGCTGATGGCGGCCGTCGCGTCAACGGCGGTCGCTGACGCGGCGTCGGTCGCGTACGTCGACAAGGGCGAGGTCTGGCTCGCCTCGATGGACGGAGCGAAGAAGACGCGCCTGGCGACGCCCGTGGTGAACGGCGACGGCGACACGGAGGAGTGGCTGGACGTCGCGCAGTCCGACCGCGGGCGGATCGTGGCGGTGCGCAACAAGCCGGGGCGGAGCTCGCGCCTCTCGTCGTTCAAGATCTGGGAGCCCGGCGGGAGCTCCACCGTCGAGGGGCCGCTCAACGCCCCGGGCGGCTGGAGCGTGTACGAGTATCCGCTCGGCCTGGACATCTCCGCTGACGGGTCGCAGCTTGTCTACGGGTACTCGAACGAGAGCGACTGCTGCCCGGTCGACTCCGCTCGTGGGACGTACGTGCGACCGGCGACCACCAGCGCGCTCGATCCGACCGACACCGTCGGCCAGATGCGCCCTTCGCTCTTCGGCGCGCGGATCGTCTCGCTCGAGGACGCTTCCTCTCCGGCGGTCGTCAACGTCCAGGACGCGGACGCCGGCAACACCTTCACCCAGTGGTTCGACAGCTCCGGGGTGGGACTCGACCTCGAAGGCGTCGACGTTGCGGCCGACGGGCGTCTGGCGGCGCTCGGGTACGAGGCGTACAGCGGCGGCACGCAGACGGTCGGCAAGATCAGCGTCCTCGCGATCCAGGGAGTGGATCAGGCGCCCGCGCTCCCTGCCGCCGTGGACTGCTTCCTGC
>Ga0190271_10002454_pt1 | contig 11252 bp, 9 predicted proteins | sample Popmic356T_FD_133747 | JGI IMG/M metagenome (GOLD analysis project Ga0190271, IMG submission 133747) | Populus adjacent soil microbial communities from riparian zone of Weber River, Utah, USA - 356 T | ecosystem: Environmental > Terrestrial > Soil > Riparian zone | place: USA: Utah | collected...
CAGGAACATGCCGTCGGCCACCAGCTTGTCTCGCATCGCCTCCACGATGCCCAGCTCGACCTCACCGATCTCGAGAGGCACCGAGCGGCCCCCGGTGCTGATGTTGGCGCGGGGGTCGCTTCCTGTCGGCACGCGCCGGAAGGCGGCAGCCTTCCCGTCGCGCTCCAGGATGCGACCCTCGAGCAGGAAGATCCGGGCATCGCCGTCCTCGCCCCCGTCGACGAACTCCTGGGCGATCGCGTACCCGTCCTGGAGGACCGCCTCCGTCATCTGGGCCAGGTTGGTCTCGTCCGAGCCCTCGATCATGAACACGTTTCGTCCCTTGGCTCCGTACAAGGGCTTGACGACGCAGTGGCCGACCTCGTGAACGAACTGCTCGATCGCCGCCGGGTTCCGGGTCACCAGTGACCGTGGTCTGACCTGCTCGGGGAACTCCTCAAGGTAGAGCTTGCTCGTCGCCCGGTGCAACGATATGGGGTCGTTGACCACAGTCACACCCCGAGCGCTGAGCATCTGGCCGAAGACCACGCCCAAGGGACTGGCCCAAGACCGCTCGTGCAGGTCGTCAATCGACTCATTGCGGAGGAAGAGGGCGTCCAGGTCGTCCATGACGACCCGCTCCGGGTCGGTGTCCTTGACCCGCTCCATGAAGGTCTTGAGCGTGTCCCCGTCGTTCCAGCGGGCGGCGTGGGCCCGGGCGACGAACGGCCCGTCGCTGCCGAGCTCGAGGTCGCCGACCCCGACGTACCACGTCTGGTGGCCGCCTTGGGACGCCGCTCTGGCCAAGCGCGTGGTGGTGTACTCGTCCACCTCGGTGGCGATGTCGTTGACCAGAAACGCGACTCTCATGCCGGCACGCCCCCTTCGTACAGGTCGGTGACCGACGCCCCGGCGCGCAGCCGGGCGAGTCGTTCCTGGGCGCCGGGGACGTCCAGCCAGCGTGGCCTGATCCATGGTTCGACGAGCACGCCACGATCGAGCAGGTCCTGGACCAGGGGGATGTGATCAAGGGCGAGCTTGCCGACGAGCAGGACGTCCAGCCGGCTCCCCTCGGCCAGCGCTTCGAGGATGCGCGTGATCCCGCGCAGGTAGATGGCGTCCTTCACCGAGCCGCCCCCGACGACGACCCGGATGGAGATGGACCACGCGGTCCGTGCGGGGATGCCGTAATCGGCTCGCAACCACCCGAAGATGTCCAGGAAGTCGGCGCCGTCGAGCATCCGGCCCACTGCCAGTACCCGGGCGGCGAGAACCCGAAGGCGCCGCGGGTCCAGCCCACCGACAAGGTACTCAGCGAGGACGGCGAGGCCCTCCTGGGTCTCGTCGTAGCCGGGAAGGCCGATGGTGAGCAGCTGCAGCGGCTGGCGGGCACCGTTCTGGTAGGTGACCACGTGGGTGCCCACCTCGTGATGCAGCAGCGGCTCGACCCGGTCGGCCCCGAACACCGCGGACTCGGGAATGAGCAGACGGCCGAAGGACACCATCAGCTCGGAGATGTCGTCGCGGACGTCCACCCGAACCGGAAAGTCCGGGTAGACCGCCCGGTACCGCTTGAACTCCTCTCGCGCCGCCTCTGCGAAGACGCCGGCCGTGACGGTCTGGGTGTTGGGAACCTGCGGCGGGATCGCCTCGAGCAGGTCCTCCGCGGCGTGCACGAGAGACTCCGAAAGGGAGCCGTAGAGCTGCAGGGAGCCGTACACGAAGCGTGAGGTGTCACGGTCCTCCAGGGCAGTGATCTGTCGGGCGATCTCGTCCCGCTTCGCCCGGAAGAGGGCGTGCAACGCCGGGTCGCTCACGTCCTCCAGCCGGAGGTCATACAGGTCACGACGGAGCAGGTCCGGCTGGAACTCCAGCGGCCGCAGCCGCAAGGTCGGGGTGGCGCCGAAGTCGCTTCGTTCGAAGTCGCTCCACGCATCCTGCGCGTTGACCGGCGTGACGTGGACCAACGGGTTCGCGGTGCGCTCGATCTCGGTGAGGCGGGCGTCGATGTCCAGGGCGGGACCCAGCTGTTCGATCGTTGACATTCTTCGAAAGTACCCATTCTGGGCGACCGAGATGTCTCGCGGTGCCCACCGTTCTCCAAGAGCAGGACATCAGCGAGAAGACGGCCACCGCCCGCCGCGCGTGGAAGGGCACGGACAACCACGCCGTTCCGAGCGCCTCGCCGCCCCGCCTGCGGTCCTTGAATCGTTGACGATGCCCGAGCGGTGGGTGTAAACCGGCTCCACCAGGCTCCGACCGGGGCCGTCAGAGGCAGGGGCAGTGCACATGGAGAAGTCGAAAAGTCTGAAGATGCTGGGAACGCTCGCCGTCGCGGCAGCGCTCGCCGTCGCAACATCACCGGCGATGGCTGCCGCAGCCCCGTCCGGAGCACCGGCGTACACGTGCGCCGGCGGCGAGATCCCGTCCGGGAACTACGCCAGCATTACCGTCACGGGCTTGTGTTCCGTGGCCGAGGACGCGGTCGTCACCGTTGACGGCAACGTCGACGTGGCCGCCGGTGCGATGCTCGATGCTCAGACCGTACCCTCGACGATCACCGTCGGGCGCAACGTCACCGGGGCGGCTGGCTCCCTCGTCGGCCTCGGCTGCCAGCCGCGTTCGGCCACGAACCCGCCGAACTCAGCGCATGACTGCTTCGACGAGGAAGGCAACCCCACCGACGGGGTCTCCGACATCACCGTCCACGGGAACGTCAGCATCACCGACGCCGACACCGTCCTGCTGAACGGCATCACGGTCCACGGGAACGTCTCGCTGGTCGGCGGCGGCTCGTTCATCCCCTGGGCGATCAAGAACAACGACATCGCGCGCAACCTCACGGTGAGCGACGTGACGGCCGAGTGGGTCGGTGTCATGTTCAACGACGTCGGTGGCAACGTGACGCTGACCGACATCTGGGTGACCGAGACCCACCCGGGAGCCGAGATGGCCGTCTACGTGGTGCGCAACAACGTCGGGCGCAACCTCGGCTGCTCGGGCCTCGGACCGAACATCTCCTGGGGCTTCTCACCCCTGCGGAACGTCGTCGGACACAAGGCGACCGGGCAGTGCGCCGACGGGGTCTGACCTCGACCACCTGACGCCCGTTCGCCACCCGCACGTCAGCGGGTGGCGAACTCGCGTCTACCGGGACGCGGAATCAGCCGCCCATGGCGACGGTGCCGTCCGACAGCGTCGGCGACATGATGCCGAAGAGGTTCCCGTCGGGGTCGAAGAGGTAGCCGCCACGGCCGACGCCCTCCATGTCCTCCAGCGGTGACGCCTCGCTCGCACCGAGGGCCAGGGCGCGCGCGAACAGCTCGTCCACCCCGTCCTCGACGCCGACCACGATGTTGCACCCGTTGATCGGCGCCCCCGGCTCGGGGGACGGCCCGTCGCGCTGGGTCAGCCCGCCGTTGATGCCGCTCCCCGGAGCGTCGATGCCGATCGCGCCCTCCCCGGTGTCGATGACCCAGTAGGGCACCTCACCGAAGCGCGCGAAGGTCCAGCCGAACAGCTCACCGTAGAAGTCGATGAGCGACTGGGGATGCGACGCGTGGATCTCGAAGTGGACGACGAGGTTCGCCATGGGTGCCTCCTTGGACCAGGTGCGCCCACGCTACTCGCGCACCTCAGCGCACGGCATCCTCGTACGAGCGTGGGTCCTCGATCGGCTCGACGTGGCAGATGACGTCGATGTCGGGAAACTCGGCGACGAGCGCGTCGGTGATCTCCTCGACGAGGTCGTGCCCGCGCTGAACGGTCCACGCGCCCGGCACGAGCAGGTCGAACTGCATGAACCGCCGGTTGCCGGCCTCACGCGTGAGGAGCCGGTGCCACATCACCTCCGCCGAGGTGAACCGGCCCAGCACGGCCCTGATCGTCTCGTTGTCCTCCTTGGGCAGCGAGACGTCCATGAGTCCGGCGGACGCACTGCGGATGAGCCGCCACCCCGTCACGAGGATGTTCACCCCGACCGCGAACGCCACGACGGGGTCGAGGCGCTCCCATCCCGTGACCACGACGAGCAGCACCCCGACGACGACCCCCACCGAGGTCCACACATCCGTCATGAGGTGCTTGCCGTCGGCGGTGAGGGTGATGGAGCGGTGCCTGGCCCCGGCGCGCAGCAGCACGACCGCCACCAGACCGTTGACGAGCGAGGCCACCACCGAGACACCGAGACCGATGCCGATGTTCTCCAGCGGCTGCGGGTCGAGGAACCGCTCGATCGACGTCGCGAGGATGACCGCCGCCGCGACGAAGATCATCAGCCCTTCGAGGGCCGCCGAGAAGTACTCCGCCTTGCTGTGCCCGAAGTGGTGGTTCTTGTCGGCGGGCATGATCGCGACCCGCAGGGCCACGAGCGCCACGATCGCCGCGACGAGGTTGACCACCGACTCCGCGGCATCCGAGAGGAGCCCCACGGACCCGGTCACCTGCCACGCCACCGTCTTGAGCGTGATGGTGACCACGGCCGCCGCGATGGCGAGCCAGGCGAACCGCGTCAGGTCGACGGGCTCGGCGCGCTCGCGCGGGCTCGGGTGGGTCACGAGCCCATTGTGCTCCCGGCGCTCAGCGGCCGAAGACCCGCACCAGGGTGTCGGCGGCCTCGTCGAGGTCCCACTCCATCGTCGACGGTCCGACGCCGAACTCCGTCCACGACCAAGCGGGAACCTCGGATGCCGCCCACCGTGGCGTCAGCGCGAGATGCTCGCGTTCCATCGCGCTCACCCGGCGCTCGTTGACGTCGTCGACGTCGCGCTCGACGTGGATGCGGAACGCCGTGGTGTGCGGGGGTGAGGGACTGATCCGGATGCCGTGCGCCTCGAGTCGCGCTGCCAGCGCCACCGCCCGCTCGTGGTACTCCGCCATGCGGGGCAGCTCGCGCTCCAGGCCGCGCAGGGCGGCCACGGCATACGGCAGGAGGGTGAAGAGCGTGCCGCCCATCCGGGTGCGCCAGAGCCTGGCCTCGGACACCTGCTCGACCGGGCCGGCCACGGCCGCACCGGCCAGGCCGCCGAGCCCCTTGTAGAACGAGACGTAGACGCTGTCCGCGAGAGCCGCGATCTCCGCGGGGGAGTGCTGCAGGTACGGGGCTGACTCCCAGATCCGCGCCCCGTCGAGGTGCAGTGGGATGCCGCGCGCCCGGCAGGCCGTGCTGAAGGCGACGAGCTCGTCCCAGGTCGGCAGGAGGAACCCCGCATCGCGCAGTGGCAGCTCGAGCAGCGCCGCACCGAGGGGACCGGGGATCGCGGTGAGGTGCTCGACGGCTGGCACCGTCGGCCCGTCGGTCAGCAGGGCGAAGTCGAACCCGTGCAACAGCCGTGGCCCGTCGGCCTCGCTGCGCAGCAGGTGCGACAGCGAGGGGATTGCCACCCGTCGCGACCCCTGGGCGTCGCACCACACGCGCAGCATCGACTGCTGGGCCATCACGCCGCTCGGGAAGACCGCAACCGCCGGCTTGCCGAGCAGCACCGCCAGGCGCGACTCGAGCACGGCCACCGGACCGTGCTCGCCGTAGCGGTCCCACCGTGCGCTCTCGTCTCCGGGCTCCGCATTGGCGACCACGTCGGCGAGGTCACGCAGCGCGTCAGCCGGTGCGTCCGGCATCCGACCGGGGAGCCAGCGGGTCACCCCGGGCTCTGCGGCCCGGGCCCGCTCGGTGAGCGACTGGGGTTGGGGCGGCTCCGTCACCATGGCGCCATCCTGCACCGTGGGGCAGCCAGCGCCTACGGTGGGCGAGGTCGTCGCCGGCGGTCGGTTGACGCGAAGAGGAAGGACGGCCGATGAGCAGGCGGTTCGAGGAGCTGGACTGGCAGGCCACCGACATGGGGGAGATCAGCCTGCGTCGCCGGCTCGAGCCGATGCTCAAGGTCGACGTCTACGAGGTCAAGCTCGGCGAGGAGTTCCTCATGTCGAGCCTGTTCCCCGTCGCCGAGATCGAGCTCGCCCGCCTGGGGCTGGCGGCGTTCGACGGCGACGCGCTGGATGTGCTCGTCGGCGGGCTCGGTCTCGGATACACCGCGGTCACCGCGCTCGAGGACCCGTCGGTGCGGTCGCTGACCGTCGTCGAGGCACTCGCACCCGTGATCTCGTGGCACGAGCGACGGCTGCTGCCTGACGTCGCCGGCCTGACCTCGGACCCCCGCACCCACCTCGTGGAGGGTGACTTCTTTGCGCTCGCACGTGGCACGGCGGGTTTCGGCGAGGGCGCCCCCGAGCGCTTCCACGCGGTGCTCCTGGACATCGACCACACCCCGGGTCACGTGCTGCACCCCAGTCATGCCGCGTTCTACAGCCCCGACGGGCTGCGCGCCCTGCGCCGACACCTGCACCCGGGCGGGGTGTTCGCCCTCTGGTCCGACGAGCCGCCGGACGAGGCCTTCCTGGTTCTCCTGCGCCGCGAGTTCACCGCTGCGCACGGGCACCTCGTGCCCTTCCCCAACCCGCTGACGGGCGGAACGTCCTCGAACGGGGTCTACGTCGCGGTGGCGTGAACCGCCGCGACCTCATCCGCGCGGGGTGATGCCGCGCGGTGGCCGGTGAAACCACACTCGGGTGACCGGGAGTCGGTCGGCGCGACAGGAAGGCAGTGACGTGGGCAGCAGGAGCACCTCGAGCAGGCGATCGGCATGGGGGCCCATCACGGCAGCGGTGCTGGCCGTCACAGTGCTGGCAGGCTGCTCGGGGGAAGGCATCCCCCGACCCACGGTGACGGGTTCCGTGGACGGCAGCGCGCTGCCGTCGGTGACCGCGTCCCTTCCGGACGTGACCCGGTCCCCGCGGCCATCGGACGCCCCGACCACCGAGGCTCCTGAACCGACCACCGAGGCTCCTGAACCGACCACCGAGGCTCCCCAGCCGACGGAGACGGTGGCAGGCCCCACCGAGACGGTCACGGCGACCCCCGACCCCGAGCCTGTCCCCACCGAGACGGTCACCGAGACCCCGACACCGACTCCGACCGAGACCGTCACGGCCACGCCCACCCCGACGCCGACCGTCACCGCGGAGGCCGCCCCAGCCCCCGTCGAGGCCGAGGACACGGGCTCGCCCTGGCTGTGGTGGGTGCTCGGCGCAGGGCTGGCCGGCCTGGTGGCATTCCTCGTGCTGCGCTCCCGCAGGCGTGCGGCCTGGAATGCCCAGTTGGCCGAGGCAGAGGCCGAGGCCGACTGGTTCGCCCGTAGCCTGCTTCCCCAGCTGCAGCAGGCCGAGAGCCTGGACGCCCTTGCCGGAGGGTGGCACGTCGGCGGTTCCGAGCGGGTCGTTGCCGTGGAGGACCGGTTGACCGGTCTCGAGACCTCCGCTCCTGACCAGCCCGCCGCGACCCGCGCGAGCGAGGTCCGCGACGCGGTGCGGGCTGCGCGCCTGGGCGTGGAGGACCTCATCGTGTCCGGGGACGCCACGGCATCGGCGCGCGTGCTGGGGTCGCTGGAGACGTCGCTGGCGGCGGTCCTCGACCCGCCCGCGCCAGCCGCGCCGCCCGCGCCACCCGCCTGAGCGGCGCCCTCACCCCGCGGCGTCGGCCGCCTCGCGCAGCCAGGCGACGACCTCGGCGTCCAGGTCGTCGATCGAGGCGACCTCGAGGTGGTGCATCCACGTCGTCCGTGCCGGGTGCACGACCTCCTTGAACCGCGGTGACTCCAACCGGTGCGGCAGGGCGAGGGACAGCACGAGCTCGGCTGCGGCATCACCGAGGTACCGGCGGGGCCGCCAGAGGAGGGCGAAGACGCGGCGCCGTCGCAGAGCCACCTGGCTGACCGTGGTTCGCTCCGTGACATCCGGGTGTGAGCTCGTGAGGGCGTCACGCACGCGGGCGAGCGCTGCCGTGCCCACGACGGACCCGGCCATGAAGTCATCCGCAGACGGTGGGGCCCCTGGCGCGTCGCTCACACACCACAGTGTCCGCCCGCAGCTGGGCGTGCGGCGCGGGTGTGAGCGAAAACTCCGCCTCGGCGCGGTGCACTCGCGGCCGGACGGGAGGACCATGGATCCATGGAGGACATCGTGGTCACCACTGCCGTTCCTGCACCCCCAGCGGAGCCGACACCTGCCGACGCTCCCGAAGGCGCCGTCGTGGGCGGGGCCACCGGGGCCGTGATCGCCGCCCTGGACGGCGCGCCCGCTGACGGACCGCTCCTTGACTGGGCTGCCGACGAGGCCGCCCGCCTGGATGCTCCCCTCCGCCTGGTCACGGCGGTCGACCCCGGGATCCAGCTGACCCCCTACGACGCGTTCGCCGGTGGTTCCCCCAGCCTGACCGAGCAGCTCGACGCCGACGCGAACCGCCTCCTGCAGGCAGCCGTCGCTCGGGCACGAAGTCGCCACCCGGGCCTGGACATCGCCACCTCGGTGCCCTGGGGGGCGGCTGCCGCCGCGATCGTCGGGTTGTCCGCCGGTGCGCGGCTCGTCGTGGTCGGCGCCCCGGCGCGCGGTCTGCTCGATCGCATCCTGCTCGGTTCGGTGGCGTTGCCGATCGTCGCCCACGCCCCCTGCCCGGTCGCGGTGGTCCCCGCGGACACCGTGGTCACCGACCCGACCCACATCGTCGTCGGCGTCGACGGCAGCGAGAAGAGCGGTCGTGCGGTCGAGCTGGCGATGGACATGGCCGAGGGGGCGGCTGCTGAGGTGACGTGCGTCATCGGCTGGAACCTCGAGGTCCACGAAGGAGTGGTCGTCACGGAGCCGTCGAGCGAGCGGTGGGCCGCTGTGGAGCAGCGGTACGCGGCTCGAGCCCACCGTGTCGTCGACCCTGCTGCGGCCCGTCACCCCGACGTCCGGGTGCGGGTCGAGGTGCGGCACGGCACGGCATCCACGGTGATCCGGGAAGCGGCCGCGGAGCTGGCTGCCGACCGGGTCATCGTCGGCAGCCGAGGGCTCGGCGGGTTCCGGGGCCTGTTGCTCGGCTCCGTCAGCCGGCGCGTGCTGGAGCACGCGGGGCGCGTCGTCGTCGTCGTGCGCTGACGCACCGACGAGCGATCCTCCTCGGCAAACCGGGACTCGCCGACGATCCTCCCTGTTCAGCGAGCGTCGAACCCGCTATTTTCAGGTTCGACCAACGGAGGTGTGGATGTCGACTGCCGCGACGACTCGGGTTCCGCCATCCCGGGTGCTCCTCGTGGCGAGCTTCGGCGCGTTCCTCGCCTTCCTGGACGCGACGATCGTCAACGTCGCGTTCCCCTCGATCCGCGAGTCCTTCACCGGGACGACGATCGCCGAGCTCTCCTGGGTGCTCAACGCCTACAACATCGTCTTCGCGGCGTCCCTGATCCTCTGCGGCCGGCTCACGGACCTCGTCGGCCGGCGTCGCTCGTTCGTCACCGGGGTCGCCGTGTTCACGGTCGCCTCCATGCTGTGCGGCCTCGCGCCCACCGTCGAGCTGCTCGTGGCCGCCAGGGTCGTGCAGGCCTTCGGTGCGGCGATGCTCGTGCCGGCATCGCTGGCCCTGGTCATCGCCGCGTTCCCGGCCGAGCGTCGAGCCCACGCCATCGGCATCTGGGGTGCCTCGGCCGCAGTCGCCGCTGGTCTCGGCCCGCCCATCGGCGGCGCACTCGTCGAGCTCGGAGGCTGGCGCTGGGCGTTCTTCGTCAACCTTCCCTTCGGACTGGTGGCCGTCTGGGCTGCTCGCCACGAGCTGGTCGAGAGTCGGGCCCCGGGTCGGCGGATGATGCCCGACCTCGTCGGCGCCGCCCTGCTCGTGCTGGCGCTGGCGATGCTCAACCTCGGCATCGTCAAGGGCAGCGAGTGGGGCTGGACGAGCCCTGCGGTGCTCGGTTCCTTCGCCGCCGCACTCGTCCTCACCGCCCTCTTCGTGCTGAGCTCGCGACGCCACCGCGCGCCCATGCTCGACCCCCTGCTGCTCCGCCTGCCCTCGTTCCGGCTCGGGTCGCTGGCCACGATCGTCGCCGGGTTCGGCTTCTACGCCTACCTGCTGACCAACATCCTGTGGCTGCAGTACGTCTGGGGCTACGACGTGCTGCGCGCGGGCCTCGCCCTCGTGCCGGGCGCCCTCGTCGCGGCCGTCGTCGCAGCCCGCCTCGGGCCACTCGCCAACCGCTACGGCTACCGGGTCTTCGTCGTGCCGGGGGCCCTCGTGTGGGCGGCCGCCTACATCTGGTACCACCAGCGCGTGGGCCTGGAACCGGCCTTCTGGGCCGAGTGGATGCCGGGGCAGGTGCTCAGCGGGATCGGTGTCGGGGCGACCCTGCCCCTGCTCGGGAGTGCGTCGCTCGCGGCGGTTCCGGGCGGTCGGTACGCCACGGCATCCGCGGTCAGCTCGAGCGCCCGCCAGCTGGGCGGGGTGCTCGGCATCGCCCTGCTGGTCGTCGTGCTCGGCGACCCCACCCCGGCCACCGCCGTCGAGTCCTTCCGCGACGGCTGGATGCTCTCGATCGTCGCCTTCCTCCTCGTCGCGCTGCTCGCGGCCCCCCTCGGCCGGCTCGAGTCGGTGCGTGAGGACGAGGACGACGGTGACCACCGGCCGGCCGTCGTGCACCCACCGGCCGCCCCGGAGGAGTGGGCCGTCCCCGCGGCCTCGATGACCGTCGCGTCCGCAGGCGCCACGATCCCCACCGACCTCTCGGACCTCCCGTTGTTCGCTGCCCTCCCTCAGAGCGCGAGGCACCGCCTCGAGCGGGCCGCCAGGCTGGTCGACGTGCCAGCGGGAACGGTGCTGATGCGCGCCGGGGACCCGCCGGGCTCGGCCTTCGTCGTGCGGACGGGCCGACTCGAGGTGCTCGTGGGGGACACCATCGTCCGCGAGCTCGGTACCGGGCAGGTGCTCGGCGAACTCGCCCTGCTCAGCGGGGAGCCTCGGTCGGCGACGGTGCGCGCCCGCCGTGACACCACGCTCACCGAGATCCCTCGCGACGCGTTCGAGAGCGTGCTCGAGACCGACCCGTCCGCTGCACGGTACGTGCTCGGCCAGGTGGCCGAACGGCTGCGGACGGTGGGCACCACCATGGCGCCGCCTCCGCCGGAGCGCGTGTCGGTCATCGCCGTCGTCGCCTTCGGTACGGCGGTGACCCCTGCCGAGGTGAGCGGTGTCGCCGCCGCGGTGGGTGACCGGCTGGGCCAGCACCTCCGGGTCGCGACACCGGGCGTCGTCACGCCTGACGGGCTCGCCCGGGCCGAGCGCGACCACGACCGGGTCCTGCTCGTCGCGACCACCTCGGCGTCCCCGACGCAGGCACAGTGGCGCGAGTTCTGTCTTCGGCAGGCGGATGCCGTCGTCCTCGTCGCGCGCGGCGACGAGGAGGTCCCGAAGG
>Ga0190271_10002455_pt1 | contig 11252 bp, 8 predicted proteins | sample Popmic356T_FD_133747 | JGI IMG/M metagenome (GOLD analysis project Ga0190271, IMG submission 133747) | Populus adjacent soil microbial communities from riparian zone of Weber River, Utah, USA - 356 T | ecosystem: Environmental > Terrestrial > Soil > Riparian zone | place: USA: Utah | collected...
GACGATCGGGCAGCGCTCGCCGCCGATCGTCTTGCGATACCAGACCCACGCTTCGGGATTGATCGGCTCGCCCACCGTGCCGAGCAAGCGCAGCGACGACAGATCGTGTTCGGCCGGATAGCTATCGCCCCATTTGACGAACGTGCGAATGGCCGTGGGCGCCGTGTAAAAGATCGAAACGCGATGGCGCTCGATGATGTCCCAGAACCGATCTTGGCGCGGTTGGTTGGGCGCACCCTCGTACATCAGCACCGTCGCGCCGTTGCTGAGCGGTCCGTACACGATGTAGCTGTGTCCAGTGACCCAACCGATGTCGGCCGTGCACCAGTAGATATCGTCGTCGCGCAGATCGAACACGTATTTGGTCGTGAGGTGCGCGCCCAGCAGATAACCTGCGCTGGTGTGCAGCACGCCTTTGGGCTTACCCGTCGTGCCCGAGGTGTAGAGAATAAACAGTGGGTGTTCGGCCGGCAGCGCGGGCGCTGCGTGTTGGTCCGAGCTGCGTGCGACCAGCTCGTGCCACAGGTGGTCGCGGCTCGGTTTGAGATCGATCGGGGTGCGCGTGCGTTGGAGCACGATCACGTGCTCGACGCTCGGGCAATGCTCGAGGGCCTTGTCGACTTGGGCCTTCAGCGGCACGACGCTGCCTCTGCGGTAGCTGCCATCCTGCGTGATGATCGCCTTCGCGCGCGCGTCGTTCATGCGATCGGCGATAGCCTCCGCAGCAAAGCCACCGAACACGACACTGTGAATCGCGCCGATGCGTGCGCACGCCAGCATCGCGATCGCAGCCTCGGGCACCATGCCCATGTAAATACCAACGCGGTCGCCGCGCTGGATGCCGAGGCTCTCCAAGGCATTGGCGCAGCGTGCGACCTCGCTCAAGAGCTCGCGGTACGTCAGCGTGCGAATCTCACCGGGCTCGCCTTCCCAGATGATGGCCGTCTTGTCGGCGCGTGCGCCGTTCACATGTCGATCGAGACAGTTGTACGCGAGGTTGAGCGTGCCATCGGCAAACCACTGCGCGAACGGCGGCTTCCAGTCGAGGATCTGTGTCGGCGCCTTGAACCAATGCAAGAGCTGCGCTTGCTCCCGAAAGAAGCCTTCGGGATCGGCGATGCTGCGCTGGTAGAGAGCCGCGTATTGCTCGTAACTGGCTGCGACCGCGCGCTTGGCAAACTCGGCGGGCGGCGGAAAGACTCGTTGCTCGGTTGACAGCACTTCAATGGACTGTTGCGTCATGTCGAACTCTTTCCCTGTAGTAGTGAGCTTGCAGACTGGGGTTGTCGGTGGCCACGCGCGTCACGCGCGAGTTGCGGGAGGCGAGCCCGATACCCTATGTTCGAATCGGGCCGACCTATCATGGCGACTGCTACATGCGCGTTTTCGCCGCACCCACAGCTCTTGAGAGCGCTGCAAGGGAAGTACCAAACACTGTATGAGCTGCGCGTGCAAGGCGCGCCCTCGGCCGTTCCGCGTGCGACCTTCGCGGCACTGGCTGCTCAGTTCCCGGGCGCATTGCGCGAGCTCGACAAGCTGCCGCTGCAGGTCATCGAGCTGCGTCTCAGGGCCCTCGAGGCGGTGCTCTCGGGAGCTGCGCCCGCTGAACCGTGGATGCAGCTACAGATCGCGTATCACGGCTTCATGCGCGCGGTGCTGCGGATCCGTCGCGCGCTGATTGCACTGCGGATCGAACACTTCGAGCCGGCGCAGGAGTGCCTCGAGCGCGTCGCCTATATTGCCGCGCCAGGTGAGCCCGCGCGTGGCCGCTTCGACGCCGAGATGCTCCGGGCCATCCACCGACCGCCGAACGGCCGGCTGAACCCCTGGGTGCTGGAGCAGGTCGCGCTCGACCATGCCGTGTCCGCGGACGCTGTGGAGCGTGCGTTGCTGGGTCCGCTGGGGGCGCTGAGTGGTGCGCCAGGTTTACGCGGTGGAGTGCCCGGCTAGCCGCGGGACATGTGCGCTCCCCTAGTGGACACTAGGGGGTGGTCGTTCTGTCCCTATTCGGCTCCAGAAGCGAGCACAGATTCAGACATGTGCTTGCTTCGTACACACGAGGCTGTTAGCGTCACAACACTGTGCGTGAGCTGATGCGTGCATTCATGCTCTGGGCACTGCTGGCAAGTCCGAGCAGTCTCTCCGCACAGCAGTTAGTCAGCACCGCGAAAGTGGGCGTCCGCCAAGCTGCCCGCGCGCACTCTAACGCCAAAGAAGGGCCCGGCGTAGGCTCCGGCAAAACTTCGCGGTCGGGCTTCCGAGTCACGTTGCGTCCGGAGCCGGGACTCAAAGCGCTCGCGTCGAAGGTGGCGCGCGTCTTGGCGCTGCGCGGCGACATCACGGTCCGACATGGTCCAGCGCCCCCGCCGGGGCTGCTCGAGGCCGTGCCCGCTGGTGATGTGGCCTTGGCGCGCGCGGCGGACGCGAGCATCCAGCTCGTGATGGGTGCACCACACGGCGTCTCGTACGCGGCCCGCGTGGAGCTGTCGCCCAACGGCCAAGGTGATGAACGAGCGCTCGCACTTGCACTGGAAGCGCTGCTCGATCGCACTCTACAAGGAGAGCGCACACAACCTCTCGCGCTACCCCTCGCGGCCGAGGCCGCGGGCACAGACACGCCAGCCGATGCTTCGCCCGATACGACAGAGCTACCTGACGCAACAGGGCTCACGCCTGCCGACGAGCTTGCGTCCGCGAGCAGCGATGCCGCGCCCGGCGAAGTCTGGACAGACGCAGGCGACTCCGCACCTTTCTCGGTCGCACCCGCGCCCGCGCCCGCACCCGAGATCGAGACTCTGCCGTCAACGACCGCCGGTATGCCGGCTCAGTCGATGCCCGTGCCAGATCGCGCTCTACCGGAGCAGTCGCCGCTCGGGCAATCACACCCGCTACGCGACGACAGCGAAGTCCTCGCGGTATCGCCCGAGCGACCCGAGCGCATGCTGCATGTCGATCCGATGCTCTTCATCGCGGTGTACGGCGGTGCTTCTTCGGAGAGCGAAGCGTTGCGTACGGGCATCGGCATGGGCGGAGGCTTGTGCGTTCAGGGCCAGTGCCTGCGCCTGGCCGTCGAGTATCCGTTGCCCATCAGCCTGGAAGCTGGCGGCGGCGACGTGCGCTACCGCTACACCACGTTCAGCTGCAGCTTTTACAGTCGCCCCTTTCAATGGGGCCGGCTTACGCCGGCTGCGAGCATCGGGCTCGTGTCGCGTATCGGGCACTTCGAACGTGATATGGGTATCACGGCCTCGAGCGCCGGACTTGATACAGACCTGGGTATCCGCGGAACGCTCGAGAGCGCGTACGCCATCCTCGAGTCTGTCGACGTCGTGGCCGAGGCGGGCGTGGACTACGCCCTGGACCGCTGGACGACCGGACATGGGGAGACACAGCTGCGCCGCGGCGTGCGTACTTCTCCGTGGCTGCAGGCCGCCATTCGCATCCGCCCGCATTAGTTTCACTGTTGCTCACATTGAAACAGCGCCGTGTCGTTATGGTGCTTTGCGCAATGGACTGGAAAACCACAGCCCGTTGAGCGACCAATCCCGGAAGAGTTAGCCATGTCAAAGCTGCCCCATACTCCTCGGGACCCGCTTCCCGACCTGTTGTCCGCTCATGCGGAGGAGGATCGCGCGCTGCTAGCCCGTGCGGCCAGCGGTGACGAAGCCGCCGTGCGCAAGCTCTACCGCAGTCACGTCGGCAAGCTCCAACGCCACGCGGCGCGAATTCTCGGGGTCACAGACCCAGACGTGGAAGACGTCGTTCAACAGGCCTTCCTCGCGGCGCTCGATGGCGCCGCGAAGTTCGACGGTCGTTCGAGCGTTCAAACGTGGCTTTTCGGGATCGTCACTCGGCGCGCGCTCGACGCAGCGCGGGCACGCTATCGCCGCCGCCGCTTCTCCCGAGTCTGGGCTTCGCTCGGATTGGGAATGGGAGCTGGCGGCGATCAATCCCCTCCAGATCATGCATATCAAGCAGCCAATGAAGTGGAGCAGATGCTCTCCTCGCTGAGTCCTCTGCAGCGTGTCGTGTTCGTCATGCACGACATCGAGGGCTACACATTTTCCGAGATCTCCGGCCTCACCGATGTTGGAATCTCGACGTTGCACGGGCGCCTACTCGCGGCGCGTAAGTGCATCGATGCCACGGTCACGCAGCATGCCCAAACGGACAACGCTGCGAGGCCTGCTCGGGGGCAAGACGATGCATAGACAAGACCCTTCGGAAGGTCTGATCCTCGCTCCAGCGTGGGAACGCGTGGCGTGGGCGTTGCGCGAAGAGCCCCAGCTGCTCGACGACGTGGCGCGTGCGCGTATGGAGCGCAATCTCGTCGACGCATGGCGGGCACGCAGCGCACGCGCGGTGGCGCTGCCAAGCGGCAAGCTGCAGTTTTCGCGAGCGATGCTGATCGCATCGGCACTGGCGTCGGCTGCGTTTGGCGCGCTGTGCGTCATGTTCTTACCGACTGATCGACACGAGCTCGCCGCCAACGCGACCGAGGTTCCGGCGCGCTTCGACTTGGTCATCGACGATGGCTCGGTGCAGTCTGGCTATCTCACCGAGGGGCAGGTCATCGAAAGTGGCCGGCACGGTCGCATCGAGGTGGCGCTCGAGCAGAGCCGGGTCGACATCGCGCCCGACTCGCGGGTGCGCTTCGAGCGGCTCGGCCGCTCCGAGCTGCGCTTGTCGTTGATCACGGGTCGGGTCGAGGTCGCGTTCCATCCCGAGCGGGTCGGTGAGCAACACATGTCGATCGAGACGCGCTCGGCGCGCGTGCTCGTCGTGGGGACGCAGTTTTCGGTCGACGTGGACGGGCAGGGCAACACCAAAGTCAGCGTGTCGGAAGGCACGGTGCAAGTGGTTCCACGCGGGCAAGGCGAGACGCGCTTCGTCCGAGCACACGAGCAGATCGAAGTGCCGATCCAAGCTCCGCAGGAGCGCGAGCGCGAGGTGAGCGAAGTGATCAAGAGTCGGCTGCGCGCCGGTTCCGACGTCAGCGCCACGCGTGAACGCGCCGGTGCGGAAGCGGTCGAGCCGGAGGCCACACCGCTCGAAGGTCGCGTCATGCGTCGTGCACAGCACACGCGGGCCGATGGTGAGCTCGAGTCGGCGCGCGGTCTGCTGCTCGCAGGCAGGCACGCGGCCGCGCGCGAACGTCTGCACCGCCTGGCGCGGAGCGAGACGCAACCGACTAGCACGCGCGTCGAAGCGCTGGTTTTGATCGCGGAGTCATACACCTCGCAAGGCCAGATCCCGCGTGCAGCCGATACCTACCGCGACGCGGTGAACCTCGCGCCGCATCATCCGTCCGGCTACAACGCGCTGTTTGCGCTGGCGCGTTTGAACGAGCGTTACACGGACGATCGCAGTGCTGCGGGTGTCGTGTACCGCGAGTACTTGGAGCGCGCGCCGCGAGGTGCGCTCGTGTCACAGGCACGCGAGGCGCTGTGTCGCCTGGGCGACGCGTCGAGCTGCGAGTAGTCGGCTAACGCGACGCGTTAGTGCGCGTTGAAACCTTCCGAGCAGCACGTGCTCGGAAGTGAGCCGTCCGGACGCGAATCGGCCGCGAACCGACGCCAAGAAAGCACCACCGATTCCCCCTGGCCTGGCGTCCTTGGCGCCTTGGCGGGGTCATATCTGCTGCTCGCGTGCCGACGCGACCCGCCGCGGAGCTGGCTCGAACGAGGCCCCGCGGCATGGTTGGGAGTGCGTGCGGCTTACTGGTTGTTGAGTGGGACGACGTCCACGATGGGCAGGCGGCGGTGCTTGCCTCTTGGGGCTACGTCGATGTGGATGGGCGCAGGGCTCGGCTCTGGGCGAACGCTGGCGTAGGCGAGCGGGCTTTCGACCGGTAGCGCCAGGGGCTGCTCACGCAGTGCGTCCAGCAGGCGTGCGCGCGCCAGTTGCGCGGGCTGATAGAGCAAGCTCGGCCCCAGGCAGCGCTCGTTGGCGCATGCGCATTGACGCGAGCGAATCATGTTGCGCGCCTTCTGGGCTTGGGGCGAATTCCAGAGCTCGCGAAAGCTGCTTTCGCGCAGGTTGCCCAGGCGCGGGTGCATCGAGTCGGTGTCGCATACGGCGACATCGCCGTTGGCGTGCACCACCGCCGACAACACGCCGGCTTTGCATGGCACGACCTGCTCGCGCAGCGACAGCGCACGGGCTCGCGCCCAGCGCAGCACCGGCTCGGCGAGCCTGTCGCGCGTCCAGCGCACGCGATCGGCCCAGAGCGAGCGCACGCGCTCTTCGAGCGCGAGGAAGCGACCGACCTCGGGCGCGCGCAGCGTAGAGCGGCGGCGCTCGCCGTGCAGCATGGTGAGCCCGTGTCGATCGAGCTGCGGGCAACGGTCGTAGAGATAGCGAGACAGCCGCTCGATCTCTTCCACGTTCTCGTGGGTCACCGTCGACATCACGCTCAGACGCAACCGCGCATCTCTGCGCGCCAGTGCTGCGAGCCCGTAATACGTTTGTATGGCGTTGTCGAACGCGCGAACATCGCCGCGGAACCGGTTGTGAAAGTCTGCCGTGCCGTCGATCGACAGCTCGATCACCAGCTGCTTCAAATCGGGATTCTTGAGCAGCTGTTCGACGCTGTGGGTGGCGCGCGCGACGTGGTAGCCGCTGGTGCTGATCGACAGGCGTTTCAGCTGATTGTGGCGAATGAACTGCGCGCCGATCGCGGCGAGCTCGTCGCGCAGCAGCGGTTCGCCGCCAGTCATGTGCAGCGACTCGATGACGCCGAGCTCCTCCGAAAGCTTGACGATCTCGCTCAGCCGTAGATCATCGGGCCGGTTCAAGTTGGCGTGCACCGAGCAATGCTCGCACTGCAGGTTACAGGTGGAGTTCACGAACAGCACGATGTACGGCGGGGTCGCGATCGGCGTGATGCCGTGGGCGCGCGCCGCCAGCTGAAGGTGTCGAAGCGTTTTTTTCCCGAGCGACTCAGACATCGTGTGCCCCCGTCGATGAAGCCAAAGACCGCGGCCCTGCACCAAACGAACGCCCAAGGGTACCGCTTGCGCAAGCTGTGTCCACGCTGCACGTGCATCTAGGTCCGACGATTGGCGTGTGTGGCGCCGATGTACGCACGTTTCCTTTCATGTCGATCGTTACGTGCGTGCAACCTGCGCGCATTCAACTTGTCATCTACCTGTCGATGCCGCTCTCGTCTGTGGTGCTGCTCAGTGAGCGAGCCCGCGATTACGCCGGTTTGTCAGGAGTTGGAAGGCGGCGCGAGCAGAGCTCTTTTTTTCGGCTCGCGCCGCACGTTAGGTCGCGTGTCGCGTGTCGCGATTTGGCGGGCGAGTCATCGATACGCTTGGTGTAGGCTGCGAGTCGCTCATGTCAGCGGGTCTATTCATCGTCATCGAAGGCGTCGACGGCGCCGGTACTACGACGCAGGTTGCGCAGCTCACGGCGGCACTGCGTCAACGCGGACGCAGCGCGCGTGAGACGCGCGAGCCGTCGATCGGGCCCATTGGGGCATTGTTGCGTCAGTGCCTCACCGGGCGCTTCGTGACGCCGGGGCCGTCCGGGCCCACGGCACCCAACTGGCAGACGATGGCGCTCTTGTTCGCCGCCGATCGACTCGACCACGTCGCCGTCGAGATCGACCCGCTGCTCGAGCAAGGCGTGTGCGTCATCTCGGATCGCTACTATCACTCGTCGGTCGCCTATCAGGCGTTGACCGGCACGGGCGATCGCGCCCAGGCGATCGCTTGGATCCGCGAGCTCAATGGCCACGCCCGCAAGCCAGATCTGACGATCGTGCTCGACGTCTCGGCGGCCCAAACCGCGGAACGTAGGCGCCAGCGCGGTGGTGTCGAGCTATACGACGCGGACGAGCTGCAGGCGCGCCTCGTCGACTTCTACGCTCGGCTCGACCAGCACTTCCCAGGCGAAGCGATCGTGCACGTGCCGGGCGCGGCGGGCATCGACGCTGTCGCGGCAGCGGTCCTGGCTGAGTGCGACGCGCGCTGGGATCTTGGTCGTCCGGGCGGTTCGGCTGCACCATAGCGTTCACCCACGGCCTCACGCGTGTGGGTAGGGCTGCGTCAACGTGGCCGAGGGATGAGCGACCATGGATCGATGCTGGGCAAAACGCGCAGGGGTGGACGGGAGCCGCTGCTTCCGCTGGTTGCTCGGGCTCACGCTCGGGGTGGCTTGGCCGTCGGTCGCGGCAGTCGCAGACGATGTGTCTCCTCCCGCTCGCGCGCGTCCAAGCGCCGCGGCCACAGCTGCCGACTCACAGGTCCAAGGTGCGACGCCGCCTGCGCCCGCCGCCACGCTAAGCGCGCAGGACGCGCTGCCGAGACCACATGCGCAGCCGCCGCTGCCGGCTGGTCCGTCATTGCACGTCGACAAGCGCAGCCTCGACATGCTGAAGACCACTGCGCCCGCGCCGATCGAAGCCGGCGTGATCTCGCGCGCGGAGCTGCGCGCGGAGCTGGGGCGCGGTGTTGCACAGTTTCTGCGGCAGGTGCGCCCGCGACCGGTCATCGAGCGCGGCCGCTTCGTGGGCTGGCGACTGCTCGCGCTGTTTCCGGAGCGCCCCGACATCCACGTGAAGGCGTTGCGAGCGGGCGATACGGTGCAGCGCGTCAATGGTCGTTCGCTGGAGCGGCCCGAAGAGTTTCAAGCCGTGTGGGACAGCTTGGCGCAGGCCGACGAGCTCGTCATCGAGCTGCGACGCGATGCGCAGTCGACCAAGCTGCGCTACGCGATCTCGCCGTGACCTCGGCGTTTGAAGGACGGCGACAGCTCCGAAGGGCGCTACTTTTCAGCGGCGTCCCGCGTCCGCAAACGACAAGAGCTTCACGCCGAGCTCGCCTTCGATGTCGACCAGCTCAGCCTCCGCAAACGCTTGCCCCGCGACGCGCAGCGTGACGTGCTCACCGATGCGGCGGCCAGTCGCCAGCACGTCGCCCGGCCGTAGCCGTTGCAGCTCGGCGAGCGTCAGCGTAAAGCGCGCGACTTCCACCTGAAGCTCGATGTGGGCATCGAGTGCGAAGTCGCCGTGGCTCGGACTCTCGTGAAGCGCCGGCGCTTCAGCAGGGCTCAGGACGCGTCCTATCGTGCTCATGCGTGGTTCCTGTCTGCGGGTGAAACCTTCGATCGTGAGGGCTCGGTCGTCCACCACACACGTGATGCTGTCGCCACTGCCCGGCAGGCCTGCGATCAGCCGTCCGCGGAGCAAACCTGCCGCGTGTGTGAGCTGGGTGTCGTCGAGCATCACGGTGTCGCCTGTCTGCAGTGTTCGCAGGATCGACGTAGGCACGATCAGCGTGCCCGCGCTGGCGATCAGCGTGAGTGGCAACGGCCCCAGATCGCGCTCCACCAGCGCGTGCTCGCCAAGCGCGCCAGCCGCGCTGTGCCTCGGCTCGAAGCGCGTCTGCTCCGGCACGTACAGCCGTAGTTGCATGCGCCGCTCGGCCAGCCACAGCGCGATCGGCCACAGCGCGCAGGCTCCGATCGGAAGCAGGGACTCTGTGAGCGGCAGGGCCACGACGTCGCGCAGCGTGAGCGCGCCGCCCAGTGCTGCGAGCACGCGCGCCGCGACGTACGCGAGCGCGCCGCGCGACAGCTCATCGAGTGGTGCGCTCGCATAGGTCGCTGCCAGCGCGTCCGATTCGTCGCCGCCCAACGCGCGATCCACCAAGCGCTGCGCATCGGAGGCCGCGAGCTCGAGCAGCCAAGGCGCGGGCAATGTCGCATCAGCGCGCTCGAGCACGCACGCGACGTGGGCCGGCGCATGACCGAGTCGGCCGGCGATCTGCGCGGCCGGGTAGATCTCCACGCTGCCAGGCTCGACCCGGATCTCGACACCGAGCAGTGCGTGCAGCGCGCGCTGGGCCTCGAGCACGGCCTCGTCGTTCCACAGGTCGCGCACAGCCCGACTCAGCGCGATCTGCTGGCGGGTGAGCTTGGCCAAGCGTTCGTACGGGTAGGGGCGAGTCTGCATTGGCCGAGACGCCGACCATAGCGCACTGACGCAGGCGTACAGAGCCTGTCCGTCCAATCAGTACGAATTCGAACGAAGGTCCGGGCTCCACGCCGAGTGCAGCGACGCGATTAGCTCCGTCAGCGTGCAGTTTGATTTACGATGCCGGCGTGCCGGATCCACTCATTGGCAAAGAGATAGACAGTGGCGAATACATCGTCGTCGACCGTATCGGGTCCGGCGGCATGGGTTCGGTGTACAAGGCCGAGCAGCCGAGCATGAAGCGGCTCGTGGCGATCAAGGTGCTGCATTCACGCTTCGTGACGCGCGATGATCTCGTGGCACGCTTTCGGCGCGAAGCGCGCGCGATGAGCCAGCTCTCGCATCCCAATACGGCGCGCGTCTACAAGTACGGTGCGCTGGAGGACGGCGCGGTCTACTTCGTGATGGACTACCTCGAGGGCCGAAATCTCGCGGCTGAGGTGCGCGCGAATGGTCCGATGGTCGCGGAGCGCGCGATTCAGCTGATGGCGCAGGTGTGCGGCGCACTCGAGGAGGCTCATCGCGCCGGCATCGTGCACCGCGATCTCAAGCCCGAGAACATCTTCCTGACGACCCAAGGCGGCACGCGAGACTTCCCCAAAGTGCTCGATTTCGGGCTCGCGAAGATGAGCGAGGCGCAGATGGGGCGCGGCTCGATGATGTTCACGCAGCAGGGCATGGTGTTCGGCACGCCAGAGTTCATGAGCCCCGAGCAAGCGCAGGGCGAAGAGCTCGATCAGCGCAGCGACATCTACTCGCTCGCGCTGATCTTCTATGAGCTGATCACCGGCAAGCTGCCCTTCGATGCGAAAGCGCCGCTCGAGATCATGAAGGCACACGTGCGCGAGGCCCCGCTGCCAGTATCACAGCGCGTGCCTGGTAGGAGCTTCTGGCCCGAGCTCGAAGCCGTGATCGGCAAGGCGCTCGCTAAAAAGCCGGACGACCGCTACACCACGGCCGCTGAGTTCGGACAAGCGCTGCTCGACTGTGTGCGCGTGCTAGATGGCAGTGTCGACGAAGGCGCGGCACACACCTCGGTGTTGGGCTCGGCGGGCCCCGCATCGGGACTGCACAGCCCTCAAGCCATGGGTGCCGCGAAGCGCGCGCAGCGGACGGCGGGCGACGATACCGAAACCTTCGCGCGTACGGGCGTTTCAGCTTCCACCGCGCCCATGTTTCCGCGCTCACGCTGGCCGTCCTTGGCGCTCGGCGTGGCGATCGGTGTAGGAGTCGCCACAGCGGGCTACTTTGCGCTCCTCTGGTACGGTCA
>Ga0190271_10002456_pt1 | contig 11250 bp, 7 predicted proteins | sample Popmic356T_FD_133747 | JGI IMG/M metagenome (GOLD analysis project Ga0190271, IMG submission 133747) | Populus adjacent soil microbial communities from riparian zone of Weber River, Utah, USA - 356 T | ecosystem: Environmental > Terrestrial > Soil > Riparian zone | place: USA: Utah | collected...
CAGTTCGACGCCGAGATCTCCGACACCGAGGCCTACCTCGAAGAGGCGGTCGAGCGGATGAACGAAGTCTGGAAGATCTTCACCGAGATGAAGCCGAAGGACGTCGTCAACGACGAGACCGTCTTCCGTGAGCTCAAAGACCGCTTCGGATCGCCGTTCGGCTGGGGCGAGTACTTCCGCGGCGGCATGGGCGCGGAGGCCGTTCGCGACCTGCTCGAACAGGTCGACCTCGAGGCCGACTGCGAGGAACTGGAGCAGATCATCAACAGCTCCAAAGGCCAGAAACAGGCCCGCGCGGTGAAGCGCCTGAAAGTCGCTTCCGCCTTCCTCCACTCGGAGAACAAGCCGGACTGGATGATCCTCGACGCGGTGCCGGTGATCCCGCCGGAGCTGCGGCCGATGGTCCAGCTCGACGGCGGTCGCTTCGCGACCTCGGATCTCAACGATCTCTACCGCCGCGTGATCAACCGCAACAACCGCCTCAAAAGGCTGCTCGACCTCGGCGCCCCCGAGATCATCGTCAACAACGAGAAGCGGATGCTGCAGGAGGCGGTCGACGCCCTCTTCGACAACGGCCGTCGCGGCCGCCCGGTCACGGGCCCCGGCAACCGTCCCCTGAAGTCGCTCTCGGACATGCTCAAGGGCAAGCAGGGACGCTTCCGTCAGAACCTGCTCGGCAAGCGCGTCGACTACTCCGGCCGTTCGGTGATCGTCTCCGGACCGAGCCTGCGCCTGCAGCAGTGCGGCCTGCCGAAGCTGATGGCGCTGGAGCTCTTCAAGCCGTTCATCATGGCCCAGCTGGTCGAGCGCAAAGCCGTGCAGAACATCAAGGCGGCGAAGAAGATGGTCGAGTCGATGATCCCCGAGGTCTGGGACGTGCTCGAGGAAGTCATCCACGAGCACCCGGTCCTGCTCAACCGGGCACCGACCCTGCACCGCCTCGGCATCCAGGCCTTCGAACCGGTTTTGGTCGAGGGCAAGGCGATCCAGGTCCACCCGCTGGTCTGCCACGCCTTTAACGCCGATTTCGACGGCGATCAGATGGCGGTCCACGTGCCGCTCTCCGCCGAGGCCCAGGCCGAGGCGCGGATCCTGATGCTGTCGGCGAACAACATCCTTTCCCCGGCCCACGGGGCGCCGCTGGCGACCCCGACCCAGGACATGGTGCTCGGCATCTACTACCTGACCTACGGTCCGGACGAGGACGAGCTGGCCAAGATCGACGAGGAGCTGAAGGCCGGCAAGGGCGCCGGTCGCAACGGCTCGACGCCGAAGGTGAAGGTGTTCCGTTCCGCGCAGGAGGCCGAGCTCGTCTACGAGAACGGCGGCTGCAAACTGCACGACCAGGCCGAGTACCGGCGGGCCGGCAAGGAGCACTTCCTGACCACGGTCGGTCGGATCATCTTCAACGAAAGCATCGAGCGTGCCCTCGCCGATGCCCTCGAAGACGACTTCGATCCGGAGCAGTACGAGTTCGTCAACCACTCGCTGAAGAAGAAGGACGTCAACGAGATGGTCTCCAACCTGGTCGAGGCCTACGGCGCGCCGCCGGTCTCGCAGGTGCTGGACGCCTTCAAGGACCTCGGCTTCCACTACGCGAGCCAGGCCGGCATCACGGTCTCCAAGAACAACGTGGTCTCGCCGCCCGAGAAGGCTGAAATTCTCGAGCGCTACGAGAAGGAGACGGAAGCAATGCAGGGCCAGTACGACGACGGCTACATCACGGCCGAGGAGCGCCACGAGGCGGTCACCGCGCACTGGAACCGGGCCACCGACGAGGTCGCCCAGGCGATGGAGGACAACCTCGACGAGTTGAATCCGATCTTCATGATGGCCAACTCAGGCGCCCGCGGGTCGTTCAAACAGATCCGCCAGCTGGCCGGGATGCGCGGTCTCATGGCCAACCCGAAAGGCGAGATCATCGAGCGGCCGATCAAGGCCAACTTCATGGAGGGCCTCTCGGTTCTGGAGTACTTCATCTCCACCCACGGTGCCCGAAAGGGTCTCGCCGACACCGCCCTGCGGACGGCCGATTCCGGTTACCTGACGCGGCGTCTGGTCGACGTTGCCCAGGACGTGATCGTGCGCCAGGAGGACTGCAAAACCAAAGACCACATCGAGATGGTGCTGCGCAAAGACGACGGCTCGCTCAACGACAACCTCGTTGGGCGCCTGGCGGCGAAAAAGCTCGAGACCAAACGCGGTCGCGAGCTGCTCAAGCGCAATCACGAGATCACCCTGCCCGACGTCGAAGCGATCGCCGAGGCCTTCGAGGAGGAGGGGACCAAGATCCCGGTCCGCTCGGCCCTCAAGTGCGAGGCGGAATCCGGTGTTTGCCGCTCCTGCTACGGAGTCGCGCCGGCAACGGGGTTCACGGTCAACATCGGCGACGCGGTCGGCATCATCGCCGCCCAGTCGATCGGCGAGCCCGGCACCCAGCTGACCATGCGCACCTTCCACACCGGTGGTGTCGCCGGCCAGGACATCACCCAGGGCCTGCCGCGCATCGTCGAGCTTTTCGAGGCGCGTAAACCGAAGGGCCTGGCGCAGATGGCCGAGGCCGACGGCAAGGTCTCGATCGACGAGACCGACAAAGCGCTGAAAATCAATCTCACCGAGCCCAGCGGCGAGGAGCACTCCTACAGCTTCCCGCTGCGGACCCGGCTGCACGTCGCCGACGGCGACAAGGTCGAGGCCGGCCAGCAGCTCAACGAGGGCTCGCTCTACCCGGCCGACCTGCTGGCGATCCGCGGCCGCACCGCCACCGAGCTCTACCTGGTGGACGAGGTGCAGAAGGTCTACAGGGCCCAGGGCGTCGACATCAACGACAAGCACATCGAGTTGATCGCCCGCCAGATGCTGAAGAAGGTACGGATCGAGTCGAAGGGCTCGACCAGCCTGCTTCCGGGCCAGCTCGAGGATCGCGGCAGCCTCAAACGGCTCAACAAGAAGACGAAGGAAGACGGCGGCACGCCGGCCAAAGGCGAGGAGGTCATCCTCGGCATCACCAAGGCCTCGCTGGCGACCGAGTCCTTCCTCTCCGCCGCCTCCTTCCAGGAGACGACCAAGGTGCTCACCGACGCCGCCCTCGAGGGCAAACGCGACAGGCTCGTCGGCCTGAAGGAGAACGTGATCATCGGCAAGCTGATCCCGGCCGCGACCGGCCTCAAGCACTACCGCACGGTCGCGATCGAGCCCGCCGTGGCGATCGCCCCGCCGAGCGACGAAGAGCTGCTCGACGAAGACGAGCTGGCGGCCGAGCTCGGCGTCGACGGCGTCGAGACCCCGGTCGAGGGCTTCGGCCCCTCCTTCGCGGAGGAGCTCGAGGAGCTCGCCCAGGAGATCGAGTCCACCACTGAGGAGAAATAGCTGGGCGAGAGAGGGGTCGGGCGCCGACCCCTCTCTCGTCAAGTAAGTTCTCGCCATGCGGTCGAGGATTACTGCGCTTTTCGTGCTGATCGTCGTGCTGGCGGCGGCGCCGGCGCCCGCGGTTGCCGACGGCGGGGCGACGGCTGCCGCGAAGAAGGCCAAGAAGCGAGGCTGGGCGAAGCTGCGGGGCCAAGGCGGGTTCTCGATCAGGGCGCCGCGGGGGTACCGGCTGACGGCCAGCGGAGGCGGCTACGAGGTCGCCGGCCGGGCGGGGCGGATGACTCTGCTGGCGGTTAGCACCGCCGGCGCCACGCGCACGGTGGCCGAAGCGCTACTGGGCCCTGGCCTGCCGCCGACGCCGAACGCCGATCACTTCGGCCTGAAGCTGGGACTGAAGGACGGCGACAAGGGGGAGATCTATTTCTCCCGAGCCCCCACCGGGGTGGCGGTCGTCCTGCTCGATCCACCGCGGCGCAAAGGCAAGCCGAAAGCGAAAGGCAAGAGCGCGGCCAAGCGCCCTCTCGCCACTTCCTCGGCCCAGATCGGCAACCTCCAGCGGCGCCTCTTCGCTCGCATCGCCGGAAGCGCTCGCAACCTCGGCTCGGTGGCGCTGCCGGCGAGCACGACGCAGGAACAGGAGCCGCCGCTGGCGCTGAAGCCGTTCACGACCGTCGACGGCAGCGCCAAAGCGATGGTTCCCGATGCGCCGGGCTGGGTCGCCGGTGGCAGCAAAGGGATCGTCGAGGGCTACAACCCAGAACAGGGCAGCTACGCGTTTGGGGTCGCTCTGCCGATCAGCGAACCGTGGACGTGCTTCCTGCCGCCGTGCGCCGGAATTCTCTTGCCGTCGATGCCGGTTCAGGACGCTCTCAGGCAAGCGTGGCCGCTCGTGTTCAATCAGGCGGGCGGGAACGTCGGCAATGTGCAGATCTTCAGTGAAGTTCCGAACAGCGGCGGGCTGCTGGGCCCAGGATTCCTCTCCTCCGGGATGTTCCAGCTCAGCTTCCAGGCGAACGGCAGATCGGGGCTCGCCTACGCGATTGCCGGGACGACCATCATCGAACCCGGCCTCTGGCTCTTCTACTACAGCTACATCGCCGCCTACAACGGCGTCCCCGGCACGATCGGCGATGCTCTGCTGCGGACCTGGCAGAGCTGGGACCCGAGCGTCAACCAGGCGGAACGCCAGGCGCAGACGATCGTCTCGCAGCAGGAAACGACGCGGATCATCCAGTCGACCGGCGAGTACCAGCGGCGGGTCTACGAAAAGACCAACTACAACTGGGACGCCTACATCCGCGGCAACGACCCCGTTCTCGACCCGGTAGTGCCCAACGCGGTTGGCGAAGGCGGGCAGACGCTGGTGCAGGGCTCCGACGGCAAATTCTTCAACTTCGCCGGCAGCCAGTTCAAGAAGCCGGGCGAGTAGCACGCAAAAGGCCGGGACTTGCGTCCCGGCCTTTTTCATGCCTGATGTTGATGGGCCGATTTCCCTCCGTATAGGCGGGAAATCGGCCTATCGGCTGCTACGCGGCGAGGCAGAGGGCGAAGGCCGTGATGGTGGAGCCGGCGCCCGTATTGTTTTTCGCCTGGTAGAGCCAGCCGTTGCCGCTGGGGCGGCTCGAGGTCATCTCGACCCCGAAGTTGCCGGGCTGGCCGCCGCCGCCCAGCACCTGCTCGCCGGCGGCGCAGGTGACGCTGACGCTGCCGTTGTCCCCGGCGCCGATCGCCTGGGCGGCGCTGGTCCGGATCGTCACGGTGCCGAGCTCGCTCGAGTTGACGGCATTGGCCGCGAGCTCGCTGGCGCCAACCGCGTCCGTCTGGATCTCACTGGCGCCAACCGCGTCCGCTTGGATCTCGCTGGTGCCGACCGAGTCGGGGCCGAGGTCGTTGGCGGTCAGGGACTGGTCTACCACCTCGGACGAGGCGACCGAGTTGGGGCCGAGATCGTCCGCGGTCAGGGACTGGTCGGCCACCTCGGGCGAGGCGACGGCGTTGGCGGCGATCTCTTCGGCGCCGACCGCGTCAGCGGCGATCTTCTCCGCCCGGACGGAGTTGCCGCCGAGGTCGACGGTGCGGACGCTGCCGTCGACGATCTGGGCCGAGCGGACGCTGTTCTTGGCGACCCCGGCGGCGATCGCGCTGCCGGTGAGGCCCAGCATCAGCGCCACGCAGGCGACGATCATGGCGGGGGAGATGCGGAATGAGCGGGTCTTCTTGGTCATCGGAGGTTCCTTTCGTTGGTTTGTAAATCCGATGGACCAAGCTTCGGCTCGATCGCCCTCCGCAACTACGGACCCAAGGGGTGAACCTCTTCACCCCCCAGCCAGGGAGAGAGGAGTGGGGTGAGGGCGCTTCGGTTCACGAGCTTCCGTGAGACGGAGGCGATTCGGTGGCGGGAGGTGGGGGTCCCTCCAGCGCAGCGGCGCTACCTTTTTTCGCTCGGCCGGGCTTGGAGGCGATAGCTGTCGGGCTTCCAGCGAAAAAGACAGCAAGCAGGAGGGACCCCCACCTCCCGCCCCACGGACTGGCCACGTAGCCAGTCCTATAGATTCCCGCCATGGCTGCTGCCGACAAGGTCTGCGTGATCGGAGCGGGCGGTTCGGGCGTCGTTGCCTGTCAGGTGCTGAACGCGCAGCGGATTCCGTTCGACTGCTTCGAGAAGGGCTCGTACGTCGGTGGGAACTGGCGTTATGAAAACGACAACGGGATGTCGTCGGCCTATCGCTCGCTGCACATCAATACGTCGCGCCGGGTGATGGCGTTCAAGACGCTGCCGATGCCGGATCACTATCCCGACTACCCGAACCATTTCCAGATGGCCGCCTACTTCGACGAATACGTCGACCACTTCGGACTGCGGGAGAAGATCCGCTTCCGCACCGAGGTCGTCGGCGTCGAGCCGGTCGACGGCGAGTGGGAGGTGACGGTCGAGGATGCCGAGGGCAACCGCGAGACCGATCGCTACCGCGCCGTGCTGGTCGCCAACGGGCATCACTGGGATCCGCGCTGGCCGGAGCCCGCTTTTCCCGGTGCCGAGGAGTTCAGCGGCGAGCAGATGCACGCGCATCACTACCGCGAGCCCGACGTCCTGCCCGGCAAGCGGGTGCTGGTGCTCGGCATCGGCAACTCCGCGGTGGACATTGCGGTCGAGTCCTCGCGGATCGCCGACAAGACCTTCCTCGCCACCCGCCGCGGCGCCTACATCCTGCCCAAGTACATCAACGGCAAGCCGGTCGACGAGATCGCCAACCCGCTCAGCGCGAGGGTGCCTCTCGCGATACAGCGGTTCTTCGCCACCCGGGCACTTGGGGTCGCCTCCGCGGCCGATCCGACCGCCTACGGCCTGCCGAAGCCCGACCACAAGCTCTTCGAGGCGCACCCCACGGTCTCCTCGGAGCTGCTGCCGCGGCTCGGGCACGGCGACATCGAGGTCAAGCCCAACATCGAGCGCTTCGGCGGTGGGCGCACGGTCCGCTTCGTCGACGGCAGCGAGGAGGAGATCGACCTCGTCGTCTACTGCACCGGCTACAAGATGACCTTCCCGTTCTTCGACCCAGAGGTCTTCGCGGCCCCCGACAACCGGTTGCCGCTCTACCGCCGGGTCGTTTCCGCCGAGCGGCCGGGGCTCTACTTCATCGGCTTCATCCAGCCCTTGGGCCCGATCATGCCGCTGGCCGAGGCACAGGTCGAATGGGTCGCTGACCTCCTGGCCGGCCGGGTGACGCTACCGCCGCCGGGGCAGATGCGAGGGGAGATCGCGAGTGAGGAAGCGAAGATGCGGAAGCGCTTCGTCGCCTCTAAGCGCCATACGGTCGAGGTCGACTTCTATCCGTATCTGCGCGAGATCCGGCGCGAGCGAAAGCAGGTTGCGCAGCCGGCCTGACGACCCTGGTGCGCCCGCCCGGGGGGCAGGGGGGCAGCGGCATCGCGGCACCGCCGCCATGGGGACCGCGACGCGGACCGCGCGGCAGCTTCGGTTTCGGCCGGCGCTTGAAGCCGCCGTCGGAGCCCTCGGCCACCTCTGGCTCAGGCGCCTGGCTCGCCCACCAGACGAGCCAGATCGCTCCCAGAACCGGGATCTTCAAGACCACGAGGAGGAAGAAGATCGGCCAGAACCCCGTCACCCCCGTCAGTGTAGACAGTCGCTCAAGGGCCCTCGCTGAGCTCGCGCTCCAAGCCGCGCGCCCAGGCGGCCAGGGCTTCGGTATGGGCCGCCTCGAGGCCGAGATGCGGCTCGGTGGGGACGAGCAGGGTCGGCTCTGGCCGGTTTCGCGCCCACTCGTAACAGCTCTCGTCGAAGTTGTCGTCGATCCAGGCCATCGCCCGGCCCTCGCAGTACTCGTCCAGCGGTCCCAGCTTCCAATGGGCCGAGCCGAAGCGGGCGGCACCGTTGAAGGTAAGGAACGGCAGTTGTGGCAAACCGAGAATGTTGGGCAGATAGTCGTTCGCCCGGTCCTCCCAGCCGGTCGCCCAGACCAACTCGTAAAACTCGGCGAGCCACATCAGCCGCCGCCCGGCGACCAGCGAGATGCAGTGCATCATCCCGTCGACCAACTCGAACTTCGCATCCGCCTTTGGCGGCGGCTCGTCGAAGCCGAAAAGGCTGATCACCCCATCGACGTCAACAGCGAGGATGGGTCTACTCATTCTTTAAATCCTAGAGACAGTCTGAATCACGCATGAGGACGTGAGGGCGTGGCTGGCAAGAACGCAGGGAGCGAGGTGAGGGGAGCGCACTTACGTGCGTGACCCGATCCGAGCGACTGAGGACGCCGCCAGGCGCGCCCTCACGTCCTCACCACCTGTAATGAGCAAACGCCTTATTGGCTTGCGCCATGCGGTAGATGTCGTCCTTCCGCTTCCAGGCGCTGCCCTGCTGCTGAGTCGCGTCGAGGATCTCGCTGGCGAGGCGCTCGGCCATCGAGTACTCGCGGCGGGCGCGGGCGAACTGGACCAGCCAGCGGACCGCGAGCGTGCGGGCGCGGCGGGCCGGGACCTCGACCGGGACCTGGTAAGTCGCACCGCCGACGCGGCGGGAGCGGACCTCGAGCACCGGGGTCAAGGCTTTGATCGCCGCCTCCAGCGTCTCGACCGGATCCTCGCCGTTGCGCTCGCCGACGATCGCGAGGCTGTCGTAGACGATGCGCTCGGCCAGGGACTTCTTGCCGTCGCTCATCACCTTGTTGACGAGCTGCTGCACGAGGCGGTTGCGGTACCTGGCGTCGGGCTCGACCGGACGGATCGTGGCTGCGGAGCGGCGCGGCATTAGGAGGCCTTGACCCCGTAGCGCGAGCGCGCCTGCTTGCGGTCGGAGACGCCGGCGGCGTCGAGGGTGCCGCGGACGACCTTGTAGCGGACGCCCGGCAGATCCTTGACGCGACCGCCGCGAATCAGCACCACGGAGTGCTCCTGAAGGTTGTGCCCCTCGCCGGGGATGTAGGTGGTGACCTCCATGCCGTTGGTCAGGCGCACGCGGGCGATCTTGCGCAGGGCCGAGTTCGGCTTCTTCGGCGTCACGGTCGCGACACGGGTGCAGACGCCGCGACGCTGCGGAGCGGCTACGCCCTTCTTGCGACCCTGGCCCGACTTGAGGCCCGGCGTCGTGGTCTTCTTCTTCGGGCGCTTGCGGCCCTTCCTGACAAGTTGATTCGTATTCGGCACGGCCGCGCATAGTAGAGCAGTCCGGCAAGAACCAGCCCCGCCGCTGCCGCGAGCTCCGCGTAGAAGCCGTCTTCGAGCACCGCCGTGGCGCCCGCGAAGCGCGAGCTCTGGGCTCCGGCGTCGAGCCCCTGGGGGCGGTCGACGAGCAGGACCACGGCGAGCGCGATCAACCCCAGCGCGGCTACCGAAAGCCCCAGCCGGCGCCGATCGCGAAGGCCGGCGAGGACTCCGAGCATGGCGGCGAGGAGCCCCAGGGGCAGCAGCAGGTACGCGTGGGCGTCGCCGGCGGTCCTGACGTCGACGGTGGGGGGGTGGGCGACGCTGCCCAGCCCGGCGTAGCCCGGCTGGCCGATCTCGACCGCGCGATAGTCGAGGAACTGGGAAGCCGCGAGGCAGGCGCCGGCGGCGACGATCGCGGCGCCGATCGCGCGCTGGGGGGTGACGACGGCGCTGGCCCGGGTGGCGCCGCGTCGCGCCGCCAGCGCCGCCCGGCGCAGCCAGCGTTCGCCACCCGCGAGGGCGCGAAAGAACCTGGCCGCCGGCGGTCGCAGGCGGGGCCCCAGCCAGGCCGCTGCCCGCCGGGCCCGCTTCTGGGACCAGCGAGCCCCCCGAACGATCGCCGGGTAGGCCCGCTCCAGGCCGCGATTGGCCACCCGGTCGGCGCCGCGGCTCCACCTGGCGGGCGACTTTGCGAGCTTGGCGAAGACGAGGCCGATACGCCGCCGCGCCGCTGCTATCATCGCCGGTCGCTCAGGCAGTTTTTTCGCAGCATGCTTCGCCGGGCCCGCTGGGGCCCTTTTTTTGCGCCGGTTGCGCCGGTTGCGCCGATCCTGGTCAGTGCGGGGTCGTTTTCGTTTCATCGACATAACCACTTAGAGACTCAGAGAGACACTCACTTCAGACCATGGCACGCGCTTTCCCCCTAGAGAAGACCCGCAACATCGGCATCATGGCGCACATCGACGCCGGTAAGACGACGACGACCGAGCGCATCCTCTACTACACCGGCCGCACCCACAAGATGGGCGAGGTCCACGAGGGCGCCGCGGTGATGGACTGGATGGAGCAGGAGCAGGAGCGCGGGATCACGATCACCTCCGCCGCCACCGCCTGCGAGTGGAAGGGCCACCGCATCAACATCATCGACACGCCCGGCCACGTCGACTTCACGGTCGAGGTCGAGCGCAGTCTGCGCGTGCTCGACGGCGCGATCGCCGTCTTCGACGCCGTCGCCGGCGTCGAGCCGCAGTCGGAGACGGTCTGGCGCCAGGCCGACAAGTACGGCGTCCCGCGCTTCGCCTACATCAACAAGATGGATCGCACCGGCGCCGACTTCTTCTACTGCGTGCAGACGATGAAGGACCGGCTCGGCGCCAACGCGCTGCCGATCCAGCTGCCGATCGGCGCCGAGGATAATTTCAAAGGCGTCGTCGATCTGCTCGAGATGAAAGGCCTTATCTGGACCGACGAGCTCGGCGCCGCCTACGAGACGATCGAGATCCCAGACGATCTGAAAGACCAGGCCGCCGAATACCGGACGCAGCTGATCGAGGCCTGTGCCGACTACGACGACGAGCTGATGGAGACCTACCTCGGCGAAGAGGAGATCCCGGCGGAGCGTCTGCTCACCTCCCTGCACCGGGCCTGCCTCGACACCAAGGTCACCCCCGTCCTCTGCGGCACCTCCTTCAAGAACAAGGGCGTGCAGCCGCTGCTCGACTCGATCCTCTCGCTGCTGCCGTCGCCGCTGGAGGTGCCGCCGGTGACCGGCGTCATCGCCGCCGGGAAGGGCCAGTCCGAGGATTCGGAGGGAGAGCGCCCCGCTGACGACAGCGGCCCCTTCGCCGCCCTCGCCTTCAAGGTCATGACCGACCCCTACGTCGGCAAGCTCACCTACTTTCGCGTCTACTCGGGGAAGCTCGAGAAAGGCGGCCGGGTGCTCAACGTCAAGACCGGGAAGACCGAGCGAATCGGTCGCCTGCTGATGATGCACGCGAACAGCCGCGAGGAGATCGAGGAGGTCTACTCGGGCGATATCTGTGCCGGCGTCGGCCTCAAGGAAACCGGCACCGGCGACACGCTGGCGGCGCCGGACGCCCCGATCGCCCTCGAGAGCATCGAATTCCCCGAGACGGTGATCGCGGTCGCGATCGAGCCGAAAACCAAAGCCGACCAGGAGAAGATGGGCACCGCCCTCCAGCGGCTCGGCGAGGAGGA
>Ga0190271_10002457_pt1 | contig 11247 bp, 7 predicted proteins | sample Popmic356T_FD_133747 | JGI IMG/M metagenome (GOLD analysis project Ga0190271, IMG submission 133747) | Populus adjacent soil microbial communities from riparian zone of Weber River, Utah, USA - 356 T | ecosystem: Environmental > Terrestrial > Soil > Riparian zone | place: USA: Utah | collected...
GAGCGCGGGAAACTTGCCCTGGATGTAGAACAGGTTGTCGAGGAAGGCGTGCTTGAGCGCCTCCTTGCTCATGGCGACGCGGTCTTCGTCGATTTTCGGCGGCGAACTGCCGGCGACGGTCGGGAGGCTGCTGACGGGTGGGCTCACAAAATGCGCCTCTGGGTCGTTGTTGCGCGGAGCTTGCAAGATTCATGCAGGAAATCGCGAGGCATTTTGCCGCGATTACGTTGCAATCTGCACCGCGGCGAAGCGCCGGTGGAAATTCCGGCTCCGCGGCGGTGCAGTGCGTGCGTTACCGGCTCATCTCGTACGCCTGCATGATGGTGGCGTACTTGGTCAGCATGTTCGGCACTTCCCAGTCCGGGAGTTTCCCGGCGCGCAGATATTTCAGGAAGTTTTCAGTGACCTGCGTGAAATGCGCCTCGTGGCCGTTGTGATATTTGCCCGGCACCGTCACGACGAATGAACTTCCCTCGCTCTTGATATCGATGCCCGGCCAGGTCTTCGCCACCTTCTTGATCGCAGCCCGCAGTGCCGCCTCATGAGCTTCCGCCGACACGGACGCGCTGCGATCGACGTACAGCACCGGCTTGTAACCCTGCTCCGCGCCTTGCCTGATGGTAAGCGTCGCTTGAGTACCGCGCATGACCGAGAAGTGAGTATCTCCCGCGCCGGGCGGAGCCTCGAACTCCCAGGTCACCGACACCTTCGCGTGCACACCTTTCAATGTGTAGGTGAATTCGCCATTGGCCGGCGCCTGCAGCACACCGTCTTTGACGTAGGCATCGAGAAACGCCGGAAACTCTTTGGCACCGGTCACGCGGCCGAACTGCTCGAGCGAGAGCGGCGTCGCCCATCGCCGCGCGTTCAGAACCTTCGCATCCGAACGCGCGAGCGTGACTTCGGGAAATGCTTCCCACTGCACGAGGTCCACGAGGTGCGTCATCACATCGACGATTCCGGCGCCCTGCTGCTCGGGATCGAAGAACCATTGCGGCCGCTTGAGCTGCGCTCCGGCTACCACCTTGGAGAAATTGTGGACGCTGATCTTGGTGATCGAGGGGTTGTCAGGCGTGCCCTGCTCCAGCGTGCCAAACAACTTCGGCTGCTGCGACAACGCCCGCTGCAGCATCGTCGTGATCTCGAAGCGCTCGGTCATGATGTCGTACAACAGCACGCCCTTTTCTTTCGCCTTGGCGAAGTCCGCTTCGAGTTGCGGAAAGTCGCTGGGCCTGATGACCATGGGCTTGTCGGCGAGCACATGGAAGCCGGCCTCGATCGACTTCGTGATGTACTCCGTCTTGCGCGCGTTATTGCCGGAGATGACCATCACGCTGGGGACTGCAGTCACTCGAGCGGTTTCCAGACCGCTCTTGACCGTGAAGGGCCGCGACTCGAGCGCGCGCTCCAGGTAATCAGGCCCCGTTGTTACGATCTCGTTCCACTGCGTGGGATTTTCGGTACGCGAGTTGAAGCCTTCGATGCGCTTCAGATGCTGGGCCAGATCGTCGCCGGCCGGCGCGAATACGCGCACGTCGGGCGACACGCGCGGCAACATCGTTTTCTGCACGAGTGCCGCATGAAAATGCCCTGGATCCAGAGTAAAGAGATGCACGTCGCTTCCTTTCTTCACCACATCAGCGGACGCGAAGCCCGCGACACATGCAAACGCGGCCGTCACCACGACGGCCGCTCCATTGCGGAAGGTAGTCATACTTTGTCCCGACGGTTCAGGCCTTCGCCAGGTGCAGAGCGCCGTAAGGTGCGCGTTCGCCGCGCGTGAGCATGGCGTTGGCTTCGTCGTCGTTCTTGAAGCGCTCGGCTTTCGGATCCCATTCGAGCGGCCGGCCCAGCTTCATGGCGATCCAGCTGACGATGCAGGCGCTGTTGCTGCGATGGGCAACGTGCGCCGGCGCCAGCGGTTGCTTGCGCGAGTGCACGCTCTCGAGCCAGTTCTTGTGGTGCGACTTGCTCACCGGCAGGTGCACGGAGAGTCCGTTCGGGTCGAGCAGCTTCTCGTCGCTGGCCGCGAGCGGCGGCATTTCCGCGCCCTTGGCCTTCGGATCGCTGGTGGTGGCGCCCGTGCCTTCGCGCGTCACCCAGATCCAGCCTTCATCACCAAAGAACTTGAGACCGGTGTTGTGCTTGTCCGAAACGTTCACGACGACATTGCGGGGATACTGCAGCGTCACGTCGTAAGCGCCGTGCACGTTCCAGATGCGGTCGGGATCGGGGAACTCGCCCTTGCCTTCGACTCGGCCCGGGCCGGTGTCTTCGAACTGCAGAGCCCAGTGCATGGTGTCGTAGTGATGCGAGCCCCAGCCCGTGATCATCCCCAGGCAATGCGCCTCGTGGCGCAGCCAGCCCGGACGGCTGTAATCCGCCTGCGGATGCACGCGCATCTCGGTGTAGTACTTGAACGGCGTCGGGCCTAACCACTGCCCGAAATCGAGGTTCGCGGGAATCCCGATGGGCGGCGCATCCGGCGCGGTGGGGTCGGTGGGCAATCCGATCTCCACGCGCTGCACGTTGCCGATGCGACCGGAGCGGATGAGCTCGGCGGCACGGCGGAACTGTTCCCAGGAACGCTGCTGGCTGCCCACCTGCAGGATGCGTCCATGGCGCTTCACCGCGTCACGCAGGATCACGCCCTCGGCGTGCGTCATGGTGAACGGCTTCTGTAGATAGACATCCTTGCCGGATTCGATGGCGGCAAGCGCCACTTCGGCATGCCAGTGATCCGGCGTGCTGATGACCACCGCGTCGATGTCTTTGCGCGCGATCAACTCTCGATAGTTGTCGAAGGTGCGGATCTGCGGCGGCGTCATGCCGCGGTCCGTGTACGACTTCTCGATGATCTTGACGCCGTCGGCGAGCCGCTTCGAGTCGAGCTCGCAGATCGCGACGAAGTCGGCGAGTTCCGACTTGATGACGCCGGGCATGTCGTGGCTCTGCGCGATGCGGCCGCAGCCGATCTGGCCGACGCGGATGCGGCTGTTGGCGCCCCATGCACGAGAAGAGATGATGAGTGGCGCAACCGCTGCCGTGAGCAGCACATTGCGTCGCGATACGGACAGCTTGTTCATGGCGATCGAATCCGTACAGTCTGGAAGGGACGCCGAGTATAAGCGCCGCCTTGGCCGATCCAAATTAGACCAAAGGAACTCACTCGTACCGGAGAGCCTCGATGGGGTCGAGGCGCGACGCCTTGCGCGCCGGGTACAGCCCGAACAAAACACCGACGCCCGCGCTGACGGCCAGCGCCGCCACCACGATCTCGGTGCGCGTGACCATCGTCCAGCCAAACTTCTGCGCCAACAGGTACCCGCAGCCGACACCGAAAATGACACCCAGCGCACCACCGATGGCGGCCAGCACCAGGGCTTCGACCAGGAACTGCGCCATGATGTCCGCAGGCTGCGCGCCGACGGCCATGCGGATGCCGATCTCGCGCGTCCGCTCGGTCACCGAGACAAGCATGATGTTCATGACCCCGATGCCTCCCACTACCAGTGAAACCAACGCGACCGAGAACAACAGGGTCGTGACCGTGTCCTGGGTCGAGGTGAGCATGCTGGTCATCTCCGCCATGCTGCTGGTGGAGAAATCGTCTTCGTCATCGGGCCCGAGCCGATGCCGTTCGCGCAACAACGCCCCGATTTCCTGGCGAGCGCGCGGAATGGCTTCCGGCGACACGGCGCTCACGAAGATGCGTCCGGGCACGAACTTGCCAAGCCCGCGCTGCATGCGCGTCTGGAAGGCGGACAGCGGAATGAAAATGACGTCGTCCTGGTCCGAACCCATCGCGTTCTGACCCTTCTTCTCGAGCACGCCGATGATGGTGAATGGCGCGTCGCGAATGCGGATGATCTGCCCGATCGGATCGACGCCAGGACCAAACAGGTTTTCCGCGGCCGTCTGGCCGATCACGGCATTCTTCGCCGCACCCGCCTGGTCGGAGGCCGTGAAGATGGCACCGTTCGACACCGCCCAGTTGCGGATCGTGAAGAAGTCGGGCGTCGTTCCCGTGATCTGCGTATTCCAGGTGTTGGTTTCCGAGATCACCGGTTGATTCGCGTTCATCTGCGGCGCGACCGCGGCGACCGAGGACAGCTCGGTCTGGATGGCGCGCAGGTCTTCCCAGGTGATCGTGGGCTGTGAACCCTGACCGCCGCGACCGCCCGGACCCTGACTCGATCCCGAGAACAACATTACGATGTTGGTGCCGGCGCCTTCGATCTGCGCGCGCACGCGTGACTTCGCGCCCTCACCGATCGATTGCATGAAGATGACGGCGCCGACACCGATGATGATGCCGAGCGCGGTCAGAAATGAGCGCATCTTGTTTCGCGTCAGCGCGATTCCCGCGAGACGCAAGGTTTCACCGGCAGGTATCACGAGGCCTCCTTGAGCACGGGTTTCTGGCGCTCGTCGCTGACGACGCCACCGTCCTTGAGCAATAGCTTGCGCGCGGCATATGCCGCGACGTCCGGTTCGTGTGTGACAAAAACGATTGTCATCCCCGACGCCTGCAGGTCCGTGAGCAGTTTCATGATTTCGATCGTCGTGACCGAATCGAGATTGCCCGTGGGTTCGTCGGCAAGTATCAACGGCGGATTGGTGACCAATGCGCGCGCGATCGCCACACGCTGCTGCTGGCCGCCTGACAACTGGGACGGGTGGTGACCTGCACGATGCGAAAGTCCGACCCGGTCCAGCGCTTCCTTGGCGCGCCGGTGACGTTCCGCAATGGGCACCTTCGCGTAGATCAATGGCAGCTCGACGTTCTCGGCCGCCGACGTGCGCTTGAGCAGGTTGAAACTCTGGAACACGAAGCCGATGAACTCGTTGCGCACTTTCGCGAGCTCGATGCGCGAAAGCTTGGCCACGTCGCGATCGGCCAGCAGATAGCTGCCACGCGATGGCGAATCGAGGCAGCCGAGCAGATTCATCAGCGTCGACTTTCCCGAACCCGACGAGCCGGTGATCGCCACGAACTCGCCACGCTCGATGGACAGGTTCACGTCGTGCAATGCGGCGAATTCCGTGTCGCCGGACTGGTAGATCTTGCCGAGGTTGCGCAGTTCGATGAGGGCCATTAAAGAATTCTGGGGCCGCGCTGCTGCTGTCCACCGCGCTGGCCCTGGGAGTTCTGGCCTGCAACGCCAACGATGATGGCCTCGCCTTCCTTGAGTTCTCCGCCAGTGACTTCCGTCACTCGCCCATCGGTGAGGCCGGTGGTGACTTCGCGCGGCTCCGGTTTTCCACCCGCCAGTACGTAAACCGTGCGTTTGACCACCGCGGGCGCCGCCACGTCGTCATCGCCGTCGCCGTCGCCGTCATTCCTTCGACGCCGGTTTCCCTCGCCCGCCTGCACCGTGCCGGTGGTCGCGGGGGCCGCGCCGGCGGGCGCACCCTCCGGGCGGAAACGCAGCGCCGTGTTAGGCACCGCGATCACATCGCGGCGACGGTCGGTGACGATGCTCACCGTGGCGGTCATGCCTGGTTTGAGCTTGAGGTCGTCATTTGCGACATCGATGACGGCGTCATAGGTGACCACGTTCTGCACGACCTGCGGCGCGTTGCGAATGTCGCGGATGGAACCGCGGAACGGCTCGCCTGGATAGGCGTCGACAGTGAATGAAACGCGCATGCCCGGCTTGAGGCGCCCGATATCGGATTCGGCGACGTTGGTGTGCACCTCCATCTTCCGCAGATCCTGAGCGATGGTGAAGATGACGGGCGCGGACAACGAAGCCGCCACGGTCTGACCCACGTTTACTGCGCGGGAGATCACCACGCCGTCGGTGGGCGACAGGATGTCGGTGTAGCGCAGATTGGTCTGCGCCTGCTCGAGTTGCGCCCGTGACTGCGCCAGCTGCGCCTGGGCCTGGTCGACGGCCGCACGCGCGGAGCGCGCCGTGGCCACCGCGTTGTCGCGCTCGGTTTCGGAAATGAGCCGCTGCTCGTAAACCTCGGAAGCGCGCTTGCCCTGGCGCTCTGCATCTTCGGCGGTGATGGTGAGACGGTGCACGTTCGCGCGGGCTGCCATGACATTGGCTTCCGCCTGGACCACCGCCGCGCCAAACAATGCCGGATCGATCTTGGCGATCTTCTGGCCCTTCTTCACCGGAGAGTTGAAGTCCGCGAATAATTCCTGGACTCGCCCCGACACCTGGCTGCCGACATCGACGGTGACCACCGCCTGCAGGCTGCCCGAAGTGCTGACACGGGAAACGACGTTGCCGCGCTCCGCCATTGCTGTCTGGTATTCCGGTGCATCGCCGCCGCCGGCCGTGCATCGATAGAGGAAAAACGCTGCAGGAAAAATGATGAGCGCCAGCCAGATGAGGCGTGCGCGGGACAGTTGTTTGAGCAATTTCGTATCCGATCTGACGTGACGCGCTCGTCGCGCACAAGTGTAGATCAGTCAGGGGCCGCCGCGTTCCCCTAAAAAGTTATCGATCGTTGTCAACCGCGAAGGGCTATCGGCGTTAGCTCGGGCTTGCCCATCTGACCTTTGTGATAGGCCATGACTGAGCCACTTTTCAGCATCGGCTCGATGTCTACGGCGGCAAGGGGCCGGCTGTGCAGATATCCCTGTGACTGGTCGCAACCCAGGTGCTCCAGCATCTCGAACTGTTCCGGGGTCTCAACGCCTTCGGCCACCGTAGTCATATCAAAGGCCCGGCCCAGCGCAATGATGGTCTCTGCCACCGTGCGCCCCGCACCGGTCGAGGTGAGGCCACCGATGAAGCTGCGGTCAATTTTCAGCATGTCCACGGGCAGCTCGGCGAGGCGGCTCAGGGATGAGTAACCGGTGCCGAAGTCATCGATGGCAACGCGGATGCCCGACCGTCGCAGCACGCGCAACTGCGAGACCGCCGAGCTCACATCATCGATCAGCACACCCTCGGTGATTTCGATGTCGATGCCAACGTTTTCATTGCGCCACTCACCCACCAGGTCGAGCAGGTGATCGGCAAACGCGCGACGGCGAAGCTGCACCGGAGAGATGTTGACCGCCACGCGTCCGGTGGTGAGACCCGCACCATGCCAACGGCGCAGATCTGCGGCGGCCTGCCTGAGAATCCAGTCGCCCAGCGGCACGATGAGCCCACTGGTTTCCATCAACGGCAGAAATGCACCGGGCATCACCAGGCCCGCTTCCGGATCGCGCCAGCGAACCAGCGCTTCGAGACCGCGTACCGCGCGAGTGCGCACGTCGACTTTAGTCTGGTAGTGCAGCTCGAATTCCTGGCGCTCCACCGCGCCGCGCAGGCGGTGCTCCATGGTCATGCGCGACACCATGGACGAGCTCAATTCCAGCCGGTGCGGCAAGTATTTTTCGCCGGTGCTCTTGGCGCTGCGCAAAGCGGCTTCGGCGTTCTGCACGAGTGCGTTGGCGTCGTTGCCATTGTCGGGGTAGCGGGCGAATCCGCTTTTCACGTCGACGGGAATTCCGCGTCCATCCACGTTGAATGGCGCGCGGAATATTTCGACCACCTGCTCCTGCATCCAGTGCACGGCTTCGTCTTCGTCGCCGGCGGCTTCCATGATGAGGCCAAACGTGCCGCCGCCGAAATGCGCCAGCAGCTCGGTCGAATCCAGGTGGCGCTTGAGTCGATCCGCCACCTGCTGCAGCAGCTGGTCACCGACGTGCCGGCCGAATGAGTCGTTGAAGGTAGATAGGTGCTCGATGTCCAGCACGGCCACCGCCGGCGTGCCGCGCCGGCCGATGCGCGGCTCGAGCGAGCGCACCAGGCGTTCGCAGAACAGGCTGCGCTTGGCGAGACCCGTGAGCGGATCGAAGTACGACAGGAAGCGGACTTCGTCTTCCTTGTGAAGGTATTGCAATGCGAATGACAGGTTGGCGACCAGCTCGCGCAACATGCGCGACTCTTCGTCGCCGACCGCACCGACATCGTATGAAGTGAGCATCAGCGCGCCGATCGGCGTGCGGTCCACCAGCAGCGGATAGGCGACGACGCTGCGGAATCCCGAGTCCAGGAGCGAGGCGCGCGCCGCCAGCCCCATCTCCAGCGTCTGCAGATCGTTGCAGACCAGCGAAGCGCCGGTGCGCAAGACACGGCCGATGACGCTCGCATCTTCGCCGGCGTTTTCGCCGATGCTGTACGTGAGTTGCTGGGCTGCCTGGTTATCCACGCTTCCCGACCAGGCCGTGGGACGAGCGGTGCGCGTACCTGGCTCGACCAAGGCCACCATGGCGCTGGCGTAGCCGCCAACCGAGGTGGCTAGCCGGCACGCTTCGGCCAGGATCTCGCGCCGCTGCCGTATGCGCACCATGGCGCTGTTCACGCCGCTCAACATCTTCAGCACGCGCGTCAGGCGGCTGATGTGTTTTTCCTGGCGGCGGCGTTCGGAGAAATCGCGCTCACTGCCACGGAATGCGGTTACCTGCCCGTCATCGCCCAGCAGAGCCAGCATGTTGCGTTCGAGCCAGCGATAGGTGCCGTTGCGATGCCGCCAGCGCGCCTGAAGGTTGCTCGCCGTGCGCTGGTTCGGCCCGAGCGTGTGCATGGCGAAATCGAGCGCCGCGAGATCTTCCGGGTGAACGTACTGCGAAGCGTTGGTCCCGAGGATTTCCTCCGGGGCATATCCGAGCGTGGTGCGCACGGAATCGCTGCAGAAGGTGAACTTCCCGGAACGGTCGTGCTCCCAGATCCAGTCCTGCGAGGTGGCGACGATGTCCCGCAGCTGCTGTTCGAGCGAGAGGCGGCCGCGGCGGATCGCCGAATCGCTGAGCGCCCGGCGCACGGATGGAACCAGCCGGGCCAGGTTGGCCTTCAGCACGTAGTCGCAAGCACCGCGTTGCAGGGCATCGATGGCGCGTTCCTCGCCGAGCGTGCCGGAAAGGAAGATGAACGGCGTCTCGGGCGCGAGCTCACGCGAAATCTCCAGCGCGGAAATTCCGTCGAAGCCCGGGAGCGTGAAATCGGACAGGATGACGTCGGGTTTGAATTCGCGCAGCACGGTACGTAGCCCGGCTTCGGAATCCACGCGCTTCCATGTGCATGAGAAACCGCCGGATTCGAGTTGACGGACGGCGATCTCTGCCTCCATCGGCATGTCTTCGACGAGAACGATTCTGACCGGCTGCATTGGTTTTATTCCCCGAACTAGTTAGTGCGAGCGCTCCCTGCACGCTGGCCCAACCGGTGCTCCCCTGACTGCGTCGTCATTTCCCCCGGGCAACGCAGCCATAAGCAACTCAAACAGTTACTCCTATTGGGCGCGTGACGCAACCCAAAGACATAATCACGACGTGCGAGTAGATAGTTCATACTCGTTCCAGATGCGCCCGGAGGTGGGACTCTTCCGACATGGCGGCACCCCGGACGATCTGGTATAGAAATGTCCGGAATTGAGAGTTAACCCTAGGAATTTGGTAATGGGGCTCAAGCAGGCGGAAACTACGCCGTCAGTAGAGGTCAAAGGGATACACCCGCCCGCGGAAACTACTTACCGCCACGCGGTTCTTTCTCGGCTACAGATATCCAGCTCTTGAACACCGACATCGCCCAACACCCTGAACATAAGCAGACCCTCCTCATCGTCGATGATGAGCCGGCGTCCATGCGCGCCTTGTGCGACACCCTCGAATACGAGGGTTACAAGACCTATGGTTTCACCGCGCCGGCGGAGGCGTTGGCCGCCATGCGCGAACGCAGCTATGACCTGCTGCTGGCCGACCTGCAGATGCCGGGGACCAACGGCATCGATCTCATGAAGTCCGCGCAACTCATCGACCCTACTTTGGTAGCGGTCATCATGACCGGGCATGGCGCGCTCGAAACCGCAATCGCCGCCATGAAAGCCGGCGCGCTGGACTACATCCAGAAGCCCATCAAGCTCACCACGACCCTGCCCGTGCTCGAGCGTGCGTTGGCCGTGCGCCAGTTGCGCATCGAGAAGAAGCGCCTCGAGGAAAACGTCCGGGAGCGCACCGAAGAGCTGAAAATCGCCAATCGGGAGCTGGAAGCATTCTCGTATTCCGTTTCGCATGACCTGCGCTCCCCGTTGCGTGCGGTCTCGGTGTTCACGCAGTCCTTGCTTGCGGATCATGCTGGCGCCCTGTCGGACGAGGGCCGCCGACTCCTGCAGAACGTGAATGCCGGCGCGGCGCACATGGACCGGCTCATCACCGACCTGCTGCGACTGTCGCAGCTCAACCGCCAGGCGCTGCACAAGCAGCCGGTGCGGTTCGGTGACGTGGCGCAAAAGGTCATCGCCGACATGGCCAACGAGCGTGCGGGCCGGGACATCGAATTCGTAGTCGCTGACTTCCCCACCTGGCAGGTGGACCCGGGCCTGATGCAGCAGGTATTCGTGAACCTCATTTCCAACGCCATCAAGTTCTCGCGCGAGCGCGAGAAGGCCCGCATCGAAGTCGGCTATCGCATGGATGGCAGCACGCTGGTGTGCTTCGTGAAGGACAACGGCGTGGGCTTCAACATGAAGTACATGAACAAGCTGTTCGGCGTGTTTCAGCGCCTGCACAGCGCAGATCAGTTCGAAGGCACCGGCGTCGGGCTGTCCATCGTTCGCCGAATCGTCGAACGTCACGGGGGCAAGGTCTGGGTCGACGGCGAGCAGGACCAGGGCGCGGCGTTTTTCTTCAGCCTGCCGGATTCTCAGTAGGGAATTCCGCGGCGGCAGCCGGCTCAGCCTCCGAAACCACTCCCGCATCGGGCAGATCCACCTTCTGCGCATCCTGCTCGGCCTGCTGCGTCATCACGACGATGCTGATGCGGCGGTTCACGGCGCTGCGTGGGTTCGCCTTGTCAAACAGCACCGAGGACGCCAGGCCCACGACGCGCGCGATGCGCTCGGTCTCGAGGCCGGCCGATTCCATCGAACGCCGCGCCGCATTGGCCCGGTCGGTAGATAGATCCCAGTTCGTGTAGCCGGTGATGCCGGCGTACGGCGTCGTGTCGGTGTGGCCCGTGACACTCAGGCGATTCGGCACCGTGCGCAGGTAGCCGGTGACTTCCCTGAGGATGTCGTTGGTGTACGGCTTCAGTCGCGCGCTGCCGAGGTCGAACATCGGTCGGTTCTGCGCGTCGAGGATCTGGATGCGCAGTCCCTCGGGCGTGATGTCGAGCAGCAGCTGATCCTTGAACGGCTGCAGGGCCTGGCTCTTGGCGATGGCCTCCTTGAGGTCATCCATGAGCGCATCGAGCTGCTTCTTCTCGAGCAGCTTCTTGAGCTCCATGGCTTCGGCCA
>Ga0190271_10002458_pt1 | contig 11245 bp, 10 predicted proteins | sample Popmic356T_FD_133747 | JGI IMG/M metagenome (GOLD analysis project Ga0190271, IMG submission 133747) | Populus adjacent soil microbial communities from riparian zone of Weber River, Utah, USA - 356 T | ecosystem: Environmental > Terrestrial > Soil > Riparian zone | place: USA: Utah | collected...
AAGACTTGAAGCCGCGCGACTTCCTCGACGCCGCCAGCATCGACAACGCGGTGACGACGGTGCTGTCGCTGGGCGGCTCGACCAACTCCGTCGTGCACATGGTCGCCGTGGCGCGCCGCGCGGGCATACCGCTGACCATCGACCGTTTCGACGCCATTGCCCGCAAGACGCCGCTGATCGCCAACTTGCGCCCCGCCGGGAAGTTTCTGATGGAAGACTTCTTCTACGCCGGAGGCCTGCGTGCGCTGTTGAACGAAATCGGCGACCTGCTTACTCTCTCGGCGCGCACCGTGAATGGCAAGACGCTCGGCGAGAACATTGCGGGTGCCGAGGTGTTCAATCGCGACGTGATACTCCCGCGCGACAAGGCGCTGGTAACGTCCGACAGCCTCGCGGTGTTGCGCGGCAACCTGGCGCCCGACGGCGCGGTCATCAAACCCGCGGCGGCGGAGCCGCACCTGCTGCGCCACACCGGGCCCGCAGTCGTCTTCGTCGACTACAACGACATGGCGGCGCGCATCGACGATCCCGCGCTGCCGGTGACCAAGGACTCGGTGCTGGTGCTGCAGCACGCGGGGCCGCTGGGGGCGCCAGGCATGCCTGAATGGGGGCAGCTGCCGATCCCCAAAAAGCTGCTGTCGCATGGCGTGCGCGACATGGTGCGCATTTCCGACGCGCGCATGAGCGGGACGAGCTACGGTGCCTGCGTGTTGCACGTGGCGCCGGAGTCGTTCGTCGGCGGGCCGCTTGCGCTGGTGCGCGACGGTGACCTCATCGAACTCGACGTTCCCGCGCGCAAGCTGGAATTGAAAGTTGGCGCCGAGGAATTGGCGCGACGCCGCTTGGCCTGGCAGCGGCCCAAGCCGAGGTACGAGCGCGGCTTCGGAGCGCTGTACCAGCAGCACATCACGCAGGCCGACCAGGGTTGCGACTTCGATTTCCTCGAGGGAACCGCAGCGACAACCGAACCGGAAATCCACTGATGAAAGCGATCGCGGCCAATAAGCTGACTAACCTCGTCGCAGCGATCATGCAAGGCGGCGGATGCGCGGCGGCGGAGGCACGCACGGTGGCGCAACGGCTGGTCGATTCCAATCTCGTCGGCCACGATTCCCATGGCGTGCTGCGCGTCGGCAAGTACCTCGAATGGGTGGGCATAGGCTGGCTCAAGCCGAACACTGATCCCACCATCGTGTTCGATAGCCCCTCGCTTGTGATCGTCGACGGAAACCGCGGCTTCGGTCAGGTGATCGGCGAGTTCGCCACGCGGCTGGGCATCGCGAAGGCGGCGAAGTCGGGCGTCGCGATGGTCGGCCTGCGTAACTGCGGGCACTTGGGCCGCCTGGGAGACTGGGCCGAAATGGCGGCGGAACAGGGTCAGGTATCTCTCCACTTCCTCAACACTTCCGGCGCGCAGCGCGTTGCGCCCTTTGGCGGCAGCGATCGCCGGCTGTCCACCAATCCGCTGGCGATTGGCGTGCCGTGCGAAAGCGGCCCGCCGGCCATTCTCGACATCACGACGTCGACGGTGGCGGAGGGCAAGCTGATGGTCGCGTCGAACAAGGGCGAGCAGGTTCCCGCGGGGTGGATCGTCGACAAGCACGGCAAGCCGACGACGGATCCGAAGGATTTCTACGATGGCGGCGCGCTGTTGACGATCGGCGAGCACAAGGGCTCTGGATTGTCGATACTGACCGACCTCCTTGCCGGTGCAATCACGACGGGACGCAGTTCCGATCCCGACGACACGGTACTGCGCAACAACATGCTGTCGATTTTCATCGCACCTGCGGTGTACGACGGCACGGGGGGTGTGTTAGCTGAAGCCGAGCGTTTGATCGAATGGGTGAAGGCATCGCCGCCGCTGGTCGCAGGACGGCCGGTGCTCGGTCCCGGCGACGTCGAACGGCAAACACGTGCCGCGCGGCTTGCGAGCGGCGTACCGCTGGACGATACGACTTGGAACAACCTGATTTCCGCCGCGCAGTCCGTGGGCATCGACGCGGCGCGCGCCAACGCATTTATTGTTTGAAGGGAATCTTGATGAAACGTACTGTCGCGCTGTTCCTGGGTCTGGTCCTCACCGTCGCGGCACCGTTTGCGTTCGCGCAGGCGTGGCCGACCAAACCCATCAAGTGGGTCGTTCCGTTCGCGCCGGGAGGAACAACGGATCTCCTCGCCCGCACCATCGGCGACAAGCTGAGTGTTGCGCTTGGTCAGCCGGTCATCGTCGAGAACAAGCCGGGGGCCGGCGGTGGTCTGGGTGCGGATTTCGTCGCCAAGTCGGTGCCTGACGGCTACACGATCCTGGGTGGCACGATCAGCACCAATGCCATCAACGCGTCGCTGTACAAGGACCTGCCTTACGATCCGGTGAAGGACTTCATCCCGATCACGCTGATCGCGCGCGTCCCCAACATGCTCGTCGTCAACAATGACGTGCCCGCGAAGACCGTGGCCGAATTGATCGCGCTGATGAAGAAGAATCCCGGCAAATACACATTTGCGTCCAGCGGCAACGGTACGTCGCAGCACCTGTCCGGCGAGCTGTTCAAGGGCATGGCCGGCGTGGACATGCAGCACATTCCGTACAAAGGCAGCCCGCCTGCGCTGCAGGACGTGATGGGTGGCAGCGTGACGATGACGTTCGACAACATCACCACCGCGTGGACGCTCGCTAAAGGCGGCAAGTTGCGCGCGCTCGGCGTTACCACCGCCAAGCGCTCGCCCGCGGCGCCGGACGTCCCGACGATCGCCGAAGCGGGTGTCGTCGGCTATGAAATCGGGTCCTGGCAAGGCGTGTTCGCGCCCGCGGGAACGCCAGCTGCCATCGTCAAGCGGCTCAACACCGAGATCGTGAAGATCATCAACCTGCCCGACGTGCAGGAGAAATTGCTGGCGCTTGGCGCTGAACCGGTCGGCAACTCCTCCGAGGAGTTCACAGCGTTCGTCAAGACGGAAGTGGTGAAGTGGGGCGACGTCGTGAAGAAGTCCGGTGCCAAGGTCGATTGAGTCCCGGCTCGCAATGGAGACGTGACCCGCCGTGGACGCGCTGTTTCCCGGATTTGCGGCACGGCGAGTTCGCGCGGCGGGCACGGAAATCCATTGCGTTGTAGGGGGCGCTGGTCCGCCGCTTCTGCTGCTGCACGGCTATCCCCAGACGCACGCGATGTGGCACCGCGTCGCGCCCACACTGGCGCGCGAGTTTACGGTCGTATGCGCGGACCTGCGCGGCTACGGCGACTCGGGCAAGCCTGAGAGCGACGCTACGCACGCAGCGTACTCGAAGCGCGCGATGGCGCAGGACATGGTCGAAGTGATGCGTGAACTCGGCTTCGCGCGCTTTCGCCTCGCCGGTCATGACCGCGGCGGCCGCGTCGCGCATCGCCTGTGCCTCGACCATCCGGACGCCGTCGAGCGGGTCGCTGTCCTCGATATCTCGCCGACGCGCACGATGTTCGCCGAGACGGACCAGGCGTTCGCGACGGCGTACTACCACTGGTTCTTCCTGATTCAGCCGTTCGACATGCCCGAGAAATTGATCGGGGCCGATCCCACGTTCTACCTTCACTGGATGATGGGCAGGCTGGGACTCGGACTCGAGCATTTCGACGCGCGCGCGCTGGCCGAATACGAGCGCTGCTTTGCCCAGCCGGCCACCATCCATGCAACGTGCGAGGATTACCGCGCCGCGGCATCGATCGACCTCGAGCACGACGACGCAGATGTCGCTGCCGGTCGGCGGGTCCAATGTCCAATGTTGGCGCTGTGGGGCGCGAAGGGCGTGGTCAACCGCCTGTTTGATCCCCTGCGCGACTGGGGCGCGGTCGCGGCCGATGTCCGCGGCAAGGCGCTGCCATCGGGACACTACTTGGCGGAAGAGGTGCCGGAAGAGACGATGCGCGAACTGCGCGCGTTTTTCGGCTAGCGGTTCAGCAGTCGGAATCTGCGCGCTGTGTCCAGCGAATCAGGTGCTCGTCCGCGTCGCCGACCGAAGTTCGAACCGCATCCGGGGAACTTCTGATGATCATCACGATCACTCTTTCTCCCCCGGTAGAAACCGAGCCCGCGGCGGCCTCCCGCAAATAGCGGTTGCTCGTTCCTCACGGGAGGAGCATTATGACATTGGCATAATGCGCTCGAACGGAGGATCTCATGCTCAATTTCAATCGCGACAATCCCAAGGCCGCCGATAAACCCGCAGTGAAGCCGCCGTATCCGTATGCGCCGGTCCCCCCGGCGGCGAATCCCACCAGTAACGTGACAGCCAAGGGCGCCGTGCCCGCGCCGGCCCCAGCGCGCCCTGCCTCCGCAGCGGAGGTCCCGGTGCTTTCGCCTGCAATGCCCGAGTCGGCTGCGCACGCGATCGGACCCGACACGCCGGGCAGTCAATTGTTCGTGGGTCCCAACATCAAGCTGCGCGGCGTCGAGATCTCGGACTGCGACGTGCTGATCGTCGAGGGACACGTCGAGGCGACCATCCACAGCAAGGCGATGCAGATCGCCAAGCCGGGAACCATGAAGGGTGTGGCGGTGATCGACGTCGCCGAAATCGACGGCGAGTTTTCGGGAGAATTGACGGCGCGTGAAAAGCTCATCGTCCGAGGTACCGGACGCGTGTCGGGCAAGGTCCGGTATGGCCGCCTCATTGTCGCTGACGGCGGCGAGGTCTCCGGGGACGTGCAGCGGATCGATTCGGTCACGGATGCGCCGGTCAAGACTTCCGCGCCCATCCCGCGGCCGCAGTTGTCGCCGCAGCCGCCGGGGTGATTGTCGTGGCCTGGCAGCGATCGCCGCAGGATCAGCGACTTAGCTGTAATCGCCTGATTTTGCTATAATCGCAGGCTTGGCCAAGTAGCTCAGTTGGTAGAGCAGCGGACTGAAAATCCGTGTGTCGGTGGTTCAATTCCGCCCTTGGCCACCAGATTTCGCGGGCGTGCGCTTGCGGTCCGCAGAAGGCCCTGCGTTCAGGCGTTGGACGAAAGTTGGGTCGCTTGGAATGCCTGCAGCACGTCAACCAGTTGAGACTCGCTGACGGGCTTCACCAGATGCAGGTCGAAGCCCGCATCCTCGGTGCGCTGAAGATCGTCCGCCTTGTTCCATCCGGTAACGGCAACGATTAGCGGACGCGGCACACGGTTCCGGGCACGGAGGCGTCTCGCCACTTCCAGGCCGCTCATCGCGGGCATGCCGATGTCCAGGAAGATGATCTGCGGCCGATATTCGTCCGCCGTGTGAAGCGCGTCCTGACCACTGTTCACGGCAACGACCTCCTGTCCCTGTTTCCTCAGTAACGCTGCGATCAGGTTTGCAGAATCAGTGTTGTCGTCCACCACGAGGACGCGCGTTCTGGGCAGCGGCTCCGCGCTTGGCGGCGGCGGTCGCGAAGCAGCGTTGCCGAGCAAGACGACAGGGTCGCCAGGCTGTTCGGTAGCCAGTTCTGGGAGGCTGATGACAAACTCTGCTCCTCTGCCAAGCCCCTCGCTTTGCGCCGTTATCGTCCCGTGATGGAGTTCGACGATGGATTTCGCGAGCGCCAGCCCAACGCCGAGTCCTGCAGCGGGACGATTGAGCGGGTCCCTGCCCTGCACGAACATTCCGAATATGGACTGCAGTAGAGTCGGGTCGATTCCCCTCCCGGTATCGCGCACGGAAATGCGTACCACCCAGTGGTCGCCAAGCTTGATACGGGACGCCCCAACGTAGATATGCCCTCCCGAATCGGTGTAGCGGCTGGCATTGCTGAGCACATTGGTGAGGGCCTGGATCAGCCGCGACTGGTCACCGCGAATGCGCAAAGGCTCCACTGGCAGGTCGGTCACCAACAACTGGCGAGATGCCTCGATTGCCGGGCGTACCGCCTCCAATGCTCGCTCGATGACATCGGTCACATTGCACGGGACCTCCGCCATGGAGATAACGCCTCTCGTGATCCGGTTGATGTCGAGAAGATCGTCCACGATTTTGACAAGCTGGGAACTTTGACGATCAATCACCAGCCTCATTTTTTCCAGCAGGGGGTCATCTGATTTGATTGTAGTCAGCAGCTCGACCGCATTTCGGATCGGGGCAAGCGGGTTGCGAAGCTCGTGCGCGAGAACTGCGATGAAGTCGTTGACCATCTTTGCCGACATCGCCAGCGCCTCGGAATGGCGCCGCTGGGTCAGGTCCTGCGTGACCTTGGCAAAGCCGCGAAGAACTCCATCCGAGTCGTATAACGCCGTCACCACCACCCGCGCCCAGAATTTGGAGCCGTCTTTGCGTACCCGCCAGCCTTCGTCCTCAGCGCGGCCAATTTCTCGCGCAATCGCCAGTTCCGCCCACGGTTTACCCGCCTCCAATGCCTCGGGAGGGTAAAAGCGGGAGAAATGGGTTCCTATTACCTCGGACGCGTCATACCCTTTGATTCGACGCGCGCCGGCGTTCCAGCTGGTAACCAGGCCATCCGGGCTTAGCATGTAGATGGCGTAGTCGAGTACCCCGTCGACCAGCAGCCGGAAGCGCTCTTCACTCTGGCGTTGGATCTCCTCCTGATGCCTGCGCTCTGTCGAATCCCGCGTGATTTTCGAGAACGCCAACAGCGTTCCCTCTTCGTCGCGCAGCGCCGTGATAATCACGTTGGCCCAAAACCTCGATCCGTCCTTACGGACCCGCCAACCTTCATCTTCGAAGCGCCCTTCGAGCCGCGCACGTTGCAATTCGTATGCTGGCCAATCGCGGGCGATATCCGCCGGCGTGTAAAAGATACTGAAGTGCTGTCCTATGATTTCGCTTGGACGGTATTGCTTGATGATTTGCGCGCCGGCGTTCCAACTCAGGATTCGGCCATCGGTATCGAGGAGGAAGATGGCGTAGTCCTGCACGCGCTCGGCCAACAACTGAAACATCCGTGGGTCGACGCTCGACGGCACCGGGGAATCCGGATCATCGAGGCGAACCCCTTCACTCACTGGACCCCCCGCTGCGACGGGATATGACTGAGAGCATTTGCGTCAATCCAGCTGCGCCAGAGCAGCGATCAATGCATCGATCGAGAAAGGTTTTTGCAGGATGATGACGTGCGAAGGCACGAGGTCGTCCTTGTCGACGGGCATGCCTGTCATGAACACGACTGGCAGTTTCGGAAAGCGATGCGTCAGCACCCGTCGAAAGTCCAACCCGTCGACGCCAGGCATTCGCACGTCGCTCACGACCACGCCGATGTCGGGATCGTCGTCGAGCAAATCGAGCGCTTGCCGAACGGACCCGGCTGCCACCGCGGGACAGCCGCGTTGCACGAGCTGAATTGCCAAGGTTTCGGCATAGTCAAAATTGTCGTCGACTACCAGGAGTTTTCGGTCGGGTCGCATGGCGTATTTTAGGTGTCGAGGGGCCAAAAGGTAGTAATTATCCACCCTTGGCGCGACTATCGCCGGCGCCACGTGCTAGCGCGCGAAATAGCGGTCGTGCAGGGCATCGAGGTTGATGTCGGCGGCCGCCTGCGCCATGACGACTCGGCCACCCTGCATCAGGTAGACCTGGTCGGCGACTTGCACGGCGCGTTGCGTGTTCTGCTCGACCAGCACGATGGTCCGGCCTTCGGCTTTCAGGCGTGCAAGCAGCGCGAAGATTTCCTGCACGACGATCGGAGCGAGCCCCAGCGACGGCTCGTCAATCAGCAGCAGCTTCGGGTTGGCCATCAGGCCGCGCGCCATCGCAAGCATCTGCGCCTCGCCGCCGGACAGCGCGCCGGCCGGTTGCGACCTGCGCTCGGCCAACCGCGGAAACATCGCGTAGGCTTGCTCGACGCGACGCGCGATGCCCGGTTGCGTGCGGACGGGATAAGCGCCAAGCAGCAGGTTTTCCGCGACGCTCATGTCGCGGAAGATCATACGGCCTTCAGGAATGAGCGCGATGCCGTGATCGTGCATTCGGCACGTGCGCGTGCCATCGAGTCGCGCGCCATCCAGCAGGACTTCCCCATGCGTGACCGGGACTTGCCCCATGATCGCGCGCAGCAGCGTGGTCTTGCCGGCGCCGTTAGGCCCGATGATCGTCGTCAGCTTGCCGGACTCGAAGCGCAGGTCAACGTCCCAAAGCACGTTGATGTTGCCGTAGCCGGCGCGGACACCGCGAACGTCAAGCATCAGGTACGGTCCCCGTGTAGCTGGCTACCACGTCGGGCTGGCTGAATACGACGGACGGCGTCCCGTCCGCAATCAGCTGGCCGAAGTTGAGTACGGCTGCGCGCGGGCACAGCGTGCTGATCGTCTCGATGTCGTGTTCGATGATGACGATGGCAAGCTTGTAGCGCGCGTGGATGTCCGCGAGCATCTGCGTGAACCGCCGCTTGGCCACCGCTTCCAGGCCGGCCAACACCTCGTCGAGCAGCAGCATCCGCGGGCGCGTGGCCAAGGCCTTCGCCACTTCGAGCGCCTTCAATTCCGCCAGCGAAAGCGAGGTGGCCGCGTCGCGCGATGCAAGTCCGGTCAATTGCACGAGGTCGAGGATCTCGGCGGCGGCTTGGGCGTCGACCCGGGAGGCACCGAAGCGCTGCGCGACCGCGAGATTCTCCGCCACGGTCAGCGTGTGCATCGGTTGCGGAATCTGGAAGGTGCGCCCGATCCCCAGCCGTGCGCGGGCATAGGCCGGCACGCTCCCGATGTCGGCTCCCGCGAAGCGCAGCGATCCGCGCTGCGGCCGCAGGTTGCCGGAGATCACGTTGAACAGCGTTGTCTTGCCTGCGCCGTTCGGGCCGACGAGTCCGACGATCTCACTGTCTGCGACTGACAGCGACACGCCGTCGAGTGCACGCAGGCCGCCGAACCGGACACCGATGTCGGAGAGCTCAAGCATCGCCGGAGGCGCTCGCCATTCGCGGCCGCCGTCGCGCGAAAATCGACAGCAGCCCTTGCGGCGCGAACAGAATCATTGCCCCCAACAGCGCGCCAAGGACGATCTGGTGGCCGATCGGCATCATCGCCTTGAACACGAGCTGGTCCAGCAGGTACACGACGACGGCGCCGATCAATGGCCCGCTGATCGTCCGATAGCCGCCGAAGATTGCCGCAACGATCGGCAGCATCGTCCATAGGCCTGAAAAGGCGTAGTCGGGCTCGAGGAAATTGATGTAGTGCGCGTTGAATGCGCCCACCATGCCCGTCATGAAGGCAGACAGGAACAACATCAACGCCTTGGCGAGCGTGCTGTTGACGCCGACCGCGCGCGTCGCCTCCTCGCTGTCGTGCATTGCGCGAAGGGCAAGCCCGAGGTGGCTGCTCCGGATCCACGCATAAATCAGAGCAAACGCGAGCACCAGCGACAGCACAATCCAGTAGGCGCCGGTTTTGCTCGAGAAATCGTAGCCGAACACGACGGGGAAGCGCGGGATGTTGCCGATGCCGCCGGCGCCGTTGGTGAGTCCTTTCCATTCCGTGGCGATGATGCGGAAGATGTGCGCGTAGGCGAGCACGGCGAGGGCGAAATAGGGGCCGCGCAGCCGCAGGGCCGGCAACATCAGCACTGCGGCAAACGCAGCGCAAGCGCCGCCGGCCAGCAGGGAAATGCCGATCGGCCATCCCGCCTTCATGACGAGGAGGGCAGACGCATACGATCCGACGCCGAAGAACGCCGCATGACCGAAGCTCACGAGGCCGCCCAGATTTCCGAGCAGCGCCCAGGCGAGTGCAATGCCGCCGATGGTCAGCGACGCGATGATCATGCTCATCAGGTAGAGATTGCCGGCGAATGCAAACGGAACGAGCGCGTAGGCTGCCACCGCGAACGCAAGCCAGGCGACAATACGCGCCGCCATTTCAGTGCGCGCGCCGCCAGCGCGTTCCGAAGAGGCCGTTCGGCAGCACGAACAGGACAACCAGGAACAGGACCATGCCGGCCAATTCCTGCAGCGCGGAACTGAAAAAGGTCGTCGTCAGCGACTCGGTCAGCCCGAGCAGCAACGCGCCCACCAGCACGCCGGGAACCGAACCCATGCCGGCCAGCACGGTGATGATGAACGCCTTGACCGTCAGGCTGATGCCGAGCCCCGGCTGGATGACGTTAACGCTGAATATCGCGGCGCCCGCGAATGCGGCGAGCAGTCCGGCCACCAGGAACGACACGAATTCGACGCGGTGGGGATCGATGCCCATCAATTGCGCGGCGTCCCGGTTCGATGCGACGGCGCGGACCGCGCGGCCGGCCCAGGTTCGCGTCAGCCACCACCACAGTCCCGCGATCAGCGCGGCGCTGACGACGAAGAACAGCAGCTCGCTGCGCATGCTGTAGAGCGGGCCGAGCACGACGGCATCCTGCAGCCATGGCGACTTGGTGGAGCGGATGTCCGCCTTCCAGATCAGCAGGATGCCGTTGGTCAGCATGATGCCGATGCCGTAGGTGAGCAGCAGCGAGTTCAGCTCGCGGTCACGGCGTATGCGGCCGACGAGGGCGTAGGTGAGCGCCGTGGCGATGCAGACGATGACGATTCCGGCGGGAATCGCCAGCAACGGACTCGCTCCCCACGCGGATTCGCACGTGTAGGCCACGTAGGCCGCGAGCAGCACCAGCTCGCCATGCGCGAGGTTGATGACGTTCATCGTGCCGAATACCAGGGCCAGGCCCAGCGCGATCAGCGCGTAGGAGCTGCCGGTCAGAATCCCCGACCAGAGCGCCTGCAGGACGAGCTCGGTCATCGTCGCAGTACGACAGGTCCCTCTCCCCGCGGGCGCGGGGGTCGGGATGACACGTCTGCGCCCCGTGTCACCACGGAACGGATACTCCCGGTATCACCACGGCACGCCGGGGAAAATCATCTTGCCGTTGGCGTACTCCTTGGGCCAAACGACGACGACCTGTTTGCCCTGGTGCTGTCCCATCCGGTGCGAGAAGTTCGGGTTGTCGCCCTTTTCGTCGAATTGCACGCGTCCGATCAGCGTGTCCCGGTTCGACTTGCGCAACTCTGTGGCGATCCCTCCGGTCTTGAGTGTGCCGGCGTCGAAGGCGCGCACGATCGCATCGAACAGGAGCTGCGACTGCACGTAACCGAACTGGCCGAGATAGTCAGGCTCCTTGCCGTAGAGCTTCTTGTACGACTCGGCGAAATCCTTGCCGTCCGGTGTCGTGAATTCCGCCGGGAAGGGCAGCAGCGCGGTCCCGTAAACGTCCGTCATCAGGTCGGGAAAATCCTCCTGCATCTTGGACGTGGCGAGCGACCACACGCCGACGACCGCCTTGACGTCCGGCTTCAGGACCTTGGCCGCACGCAGGA
>Ga0190271_10002459_pt1 | contig 11242 bp, 10 predicted proteins | sample Popmic356T_FD_133747 | JGI IMG/M metagenome (GOLD analysis project Ga0190271, IMG submission 133747) | Populus adjacent soil microbial communities from riparian zone of Weber River, Utah, USA - 356 T | ecosystem: Environmental > Terrestrial > Soil > Riparian zone | place: USA: Utah | collected...
ACGATCGCCTCCTCGCCCGCGACCCCCGGCGGTGGCCCGACGGGAGGCGGGGTGCCGCGCTCGACCTCGACCCGCTCGATCGTCGTCTCCTCGGGCGTCACCCAGCTGTCGGGCTCGCGGCGGATCTCGGTCTCGTCGTCGTCCCGTGCCATTCGCAACCCCTCCTCGTCGAGTGCGCCCGCCGCCACGGTACTCCCGCCGCGGGACGACGAGGGGTCTACCCCGGACGGACGAAGCCCATGCGCTCGTACATCGCCGCGAGCGTCGGCGCCGACGCCTCGGCCGCCTTGTTCGCACCGACGGCGAGCAGTCGGAGGAGCTCAGCCTCGTCGGCGCGGAGCTCGAGATACCGCTCGCGGACGGGCGCGACGAGCTCGACGACAGCCTCGCCGACGTCACCCTTCAGGTCGCCGTACCCCTTGCCGTCGTACGCGGCCTCGACCTCCTCGGGCGTCCGCGCGGTCGCGACGGCGAGGATGTCGACGAGATTCGAGACTCCCGGCTTGTCGTCACCACGCCGGATCTCGCGGCCCGAGTCGGTGACCGCCGAGCGGAACTTCTTCCTGATCGTGTCGGGCGCGTCGAGGAGCTTCACCGTGCCCTGCTCCGTTCCGCCGGTCGTCGACATCTTCCTCGTCGGCTCCTGCAGGTCCATGATCCTCGCCCCGACCTCGGGGTAGATGCCGTCCGGCACGACCAGGGTGTCGCCGAAGCGCGAGTTGAAGCGAACCGCGATGTCGCGGGCGAGCTCGAGGTGCTGGCGCTGGTCGTCGCCGATCGGCACTCGATCGGTGCGGTAGAGCAAGATGTCGCCGGCCATCAGGATCGGGTAGGTGAAGAGGCCCGCCGAGACGAACTCACGCGACTCGCCCTTCTCCTTGAACTGGGTCATCCGGCCGAGCTGTCCGTAGCTCGTGACGGCCGAGAGCAGCCAACTCGCCTCCGCGTGCGCCGTGACCTGGCTCTGAGCGAAGACCGTCGACCGGTCGGGGTCGAGGCCGGTCGCGAGCAGCATCGCGAAGAGGTCGAGCGTGCGGTCGTGCAGGTCGCGCGGATCGTGCTCGACCGTGATCGAGTGCAGGTCGACGATGCAGAAGAACGCCTCGCCGAGCTCCTGTGTCTGCGCGTACTGGCGGAAGCCGCCGATGTAGTTGCCGAGGTGCTTGTCGCCCGTGGGCTGGATGCCCGAGAAGATCCTCATGTCGCCGTCCTTTCGCTCGCTTCGCGACCGAAAGGACTAGAAGACCCGTCGGCCGCCGGTGTGCAGGGGCGCGGGGAGGCGCCAGTAGAGCGACAGGCGGTCGAGGCCGAACATCCCGCTTTTCTAGCGGTTTTGACGTGGAGCGTCAAAACCGCCGGGGCTAGAGTGGTTCCCGTGATGGTCACCCGCCCATCGTCGTGGCGCTCGCTTCCCGCGCTGCAGCAACCCGACTGGCCCGATCCGGCTGCCGTCGAGTCGGTGCGCGAGCGGCTTCAGCAGCTCCCGCCGCTCGTCTTCGCGGGCGAGGCGCGCGCGCTCCTGCGGGCACTCGGCGAGGCCGCCGAGGGCCGGGCGTTCCTCCTCCAGGCGGGTGACTGCGCCGAGTCGTTCCGCGACGTCTCGGCGGTTGCGATCCGCGAGCGGCTCAAGGTGCTCCTGCAGATGTCCGCGGTGATGACGTACGGCGCGACGCTGCCGATGGTGAAGGTGGGGCGGATCGCGGGTCAGTTCACGAAGCCGCGGACGGCGCAGACCGAGCGCGTCGCCGGAGTCGAGCTGCCGTCGTTTCGCGGGCATGCGATCCATTCCGACGAGGCGACACCCGAAGCGCGGATCCCCGACCCCGAGCGGATGCTGCAGGCGTACTACCAGGCGGTCTCGACCCTCAACCTGCTGCGTGCGTACACGAAGGGTGGCTTCGCCGACCTGACGCAGGTACACAGCTGGAACCAGGAGTTCGTGACGAGCTCGCTCGAGGGGCGTCGGTACGAGGTGATCGCCAACGAGATCGGCCGTGCCCTGCGGTTCATGCAGGCAATCGGGATCGATCTCGGAGACGAGCGGACGATCCACGAGGTCGACGTCTGGACGAGCCACGAGGCGCTTCTGCTCGACTACGAGGAGCCGCTCGTGCGCCGCGACTCGACGACCGGCGACTGGTACGCGTGCTCGGCCCACTTCCTCTGGGTCGGAGAGCGAACGCGCCAGCTCGACGGCGCGCACATCGCGTTCCTCGCCGGGGTCGAGAACCCCGTGGGGGTCAAGGTCGGGCCGACCGCGACGCCCGACGAGCTCGTGGGGCTCTGCGAGCGACTGAATCCCGACCGCGTGCCGGGGCGCCTCACGCTCGTCGCGCGACTCGGTGCCGAGCGCGTGCGTGACGTGCTGCCGCCGCTCGCCGAGGCCGTTCGCGACTCGGGCGTTCCCGTGCTCTGGGCATGCGACCCGATGCACGCGAACACGTTCGTGACGCCGTCCGGGCACAAGACGCGTCGCTTCGACGACGTCCTTGGCGAGATCGAGGGGTTCTTCGCCGCCCACCGGGCGGTGGGGACGTGGCCGGGCGGCATCCATCTCGAGATCACGGGCGAGAACGTGACCGAGTGTCTGGGTGGCTCGGAGGAGGTGCTCGAGGAGCAGCTCGACCATCGCTACGAGACGCTCTGCGATCCGCGGCTGAACGCGCGTCAGTCGCTCGACCTCGCCTTTCGCGTCGCCGAGCTGATGCGGGCGGCGTGACCGCGCGCCGGACGCTCGCGCGACGAGGAGTGCTTTGACCGTCGACCGCCTGGCGATCGTCGGGACGGGGCTGATCGGCGCCTCGCTGGGGCTCGCCGCCCGCCGCGCGGGCGTGGCCGCGGTCAGCGGCTGGGATCCGAATCCCGACGACCTCGCGACCGCGGAGGAGCGTGGTGCCGTGGCGGCGGCCGCCGACGTCGCCTCGGCGGTGGCGAGGGCCGACCTCGTCGTCGTCGCCGCGCCCGTCGGCGAGCTGCCCGAGGTGGTCGGACGCGTGCTCGAGCTCGCCTCGGCGGATGCGACCGTCACGGACGTCGGCTCGACCAAGCAGCCCGTCTGCGCGGCCGCGGGCTCCGACCCGAGGTTCGTGGGCGGCCATCCGATCTGCGGGGCCGAGACGCGCGGCCCGGGGCGCGCGAGCGCCGACCTCTTCGACGGCGCGACCTGGTTTCTGACACCGACTGCGGCCACGGCGCCCGAACGACTCCGGCTCGTGCACGGGCTCGTCGGCTCGCTCGGTGCGCGACCCGTGGCGATCGGGCCGGAGGCACACGACCGCCTCGTGGCGGTCACGAGTCACCTACCGCACGTCCTCGCGAACCTCCTCCTCAACCAGGCCGGCTCGACCCGCATCGACGGCCACGATCCGCTACAGGCCGCGGGCGGTTCGCTCCGGGACATGACCCGGATCGGCGGCGCCAACCCGCGCATCTGGGTCGACATCTTCCTCGACAATCGCGAGGCGCTCGCCGGCGCGCTCGCCGACCAGCGGCGGGCGATCGAGCGCGTCGAGCAGGCGCTCGAGTCGGAGGACGCGGGCTTTCTCGCGCGCTGGATCGGGGAGGCGAGCGGCCACCGCAGGCGCCTGCTGGCGACCGCCTTCGCCGATCCCGGCGAGCTGCACCGCCTTCGCATCCACCTCTCCGATCGTCCGGGCGTGCTCGCGGGGATCTTCCAGGCGCTCGGCGCCGAGCGGATCAACGTCGAGGACTTCGAGTTCGACCACGTCTCGACCGAGCGCGGGGGAACGCTCACGATGCTCGTCTCGGGCGAGGGCGAGGCCCAGCGGGCGGCCGACGTGCTCGAGCAGCAGGGCTATGGCGTGGTCGCGGCGCCGGTGCTCGACGAATGAGCCGGGTCTGACTGAATGGGACAGTGCTGTGGAAAACCCTCGACGCCGCAGGAAACGAGAATCGGCGTGTTCTGGCGCTTTCCGGCCGGCGAAGGTGGTCGGTTGACAAAATCGGTGCCAGGCACCGGTTCTTGTCAAGTCGGCCGTGGCGGACATGGCCGGGCGAGCCGACGGGAGTCGGTGCGTGACCGTCGGGGCTGAGGCGCTCTTCGTCGAGCCGGTGCCGCGGCTCGTGGGGCACCTCGCGGTGCCCGGCGACAAGTCGATCTCGCACCGCTCGGTGCTGATCGGCGCGATCTGCGACGGCGAGACGCGGATCTCGGGCTTCGGGCGCTCGGCGGACACCGAGGCGACGATCGCAGCGGTGCGCGCGCTCGGTGTCGAGGTGTACGAGCACGGAGCGGAGACGCTGCGCGTCTTCGGGAAAGGTCTCGGCGGCCTGAAGGCGCCCGGCCGGGCAATCGACTGCGCGAACGCGGGCACCCTCGTCAGGCTGCTCGCCGGCATCCTCGCGGGTCAGGTCGGGGAGGAGTTCGAGCTCACGGGCGACGCGTCGCTCTCGCAGCGGCCGATGCGGCGGATCTCGGAGCCCCTCGAACGAATGGGGGCCGGCATCGAGACCACCGAAGGCCGCCTCCCCATGGGGATCCAGGGGCGGACGCTGCGCGCGATCGACTACGAGCTCCCGGTGGCGAGCGCGCAGGTGAAGTCCGCGATCCTGCTTGCGGGCCTCTTCGCAGACGGAGAGACGACGGTCGTCGAGCCGACACCGACCCGTGACCACACGGAGCGAATGCTCGCCGCGGCCGGCGCGCCCGTGACCGTCAGGCCGACGAGCGTGACGATCCGCCGCGCCGAGCGGCTCTCGCTCGACGAGATCGAGGTGCCCGGCGACTTCTCGTCCGCCGCGCCGTTCGTCGTCGCGGCGACGCTCGTCCCCGGCTCTGAGATTCACGTCCACGGCGTCAACCTCAACCCGCGCCGCACCGGCCTGCTCGAGATCCTCGATCGCATGGGGGCACGGATCACGAGCTACAACCGGCGGCTGATCGGCGGCGAGCCGGCGGGCGATCTCGAGATCCACGCCGCGCCGCTCGTCGGGACGACGGTCGAGGCGAAGGAGGTGCCGCTCGCGATCGACGAGCTGCCGCTCGTCGCGCTCGCCGCCGCCTGCGCGCGCGGCGAGACCGTGATCCGCGGCGCCGCCGAGCTGCGGGCGAAGGAGACCGACCGGATCGAGGCCACGGTCGACGCGCTGCGCGCCCTCGGCGTGCGCGCGCGTGGGCTGGAGGACGGGCTCAGCGTGCTCGGCGTGCCGGCGCGTCCCCGCGGCGGCAGGATGGAGAGCCGGGGCGATCACCGGCTGGCAATGCTCGGTGCGGTCGCCGGTCTCGCGTCCCGTGAGGGCGTCCGGATCGACGATTCGGAGGCGGTGACGGTGAGCTTCCCGGGCTTCTTCGAGATGCTCGCCGAGCTTCGTCGCGCCTCGGCCGTGGTCGAGGACGACCGAAGATAACCTCCGCGCGATGATCGTGGCGATCGACGGGCCTGCGGGCGCCGGCAAGAGCTCCGTGGCCAGGGCGCTCGCGGATCGCCTCGGCTTCCACTACCTCGACACGGGGTCGATGTACCGCGCGCTGACGTGGCTCGCGCTCCGGGATGGCGTCCCGTTCGACGACGGCGCCCGGCTCGCAGCGCTTGCCCACGCACATCCCGTCGACTTCGGCGACGGCACGCGAGTCACGATCGACGGCGTGGACGTGACGACGAGGATCCGCGAGCCCGCGATCGACGCATCGGTGCCCGTGGTGGCCCGCCACCCGGAGGTCCGCGAGGTGATGCGCGGGCGCCAGCGCGAGCTCGGCCGTGCGGGCGACTCCGTGATCGAGGGACGCGACATCGGGGTGGTGGTCGTCCCCGAGGCGGAGCTGAAGATCTGGCTCTTCGCCGATCCCTCGGTTCGGGCCACCCGACGTCAGGCAGAGCGAGAAGGGGTCGAGGCGGCGCACCTGGCCGACGAGCTCCGGCGCCGCGACGAGCGCGACGCCGCCAACACCCATCGAGCGACGGACGCGATCGCGGTCGACACGACGGAGCTCAGCCTGGACGAGGTCGTCGACCGGATCGCGGGCCTCGTGGGCGCCGTGCGATGAACGCCGTCGACGTCACGTGGGCACTCGGGCGACCGACGCTCGGCACGGCCGCCGCCGCCCTCTCCCGGCTCAGGATCTACGGCAAGGAGCGCGTCCCGCTCGACGGCGGCATCGTCGTCGCGTCGAACCACTTCAGCTGGCTCGACCCCCTCGTCCTCGGCGCGGCGAGCCCTCGCGTCCTCTACTACATGGCGAAGATCGAGGCGCATCGCGCCCCGGGGCTCGGGAGGTTGATCCGCGCCTTCGGCTGCTTCCCCGTCCGAAGGGGGGAGTCCGACCGTGAGGCGGTCCGGGTGATGCGGCAGGTGGTCGCCGACGGGAACGCACTCGGCCTGTTCGCCGAGGGATCGCGCCAGCGTTCGGGCGTCCCGGGCGTCGTGCAGCCGGGGGCGGCGATGGTCGCGCTGCAGGAGGGCGCGCCGGTGGTCCCCGTCGCGATCCACGGGACGGAGGTGTGGCGACTCGGCGGTTTCCAGCCCGTCTCGATCGCGTGGGGCGAGACAATGACGTTCGACGGCCTTCCCAAGGGTGGCAAGGGGTACAGGGAGGCATCGGTGCTGGTGCAGGCCGAGATCCGGCGGCTCTGGGACTGGCTGGTGGAGGTTCACCGGCTCGGCCGTCCCGACGGGATCCCCCCGTCGTGAGCGGAGACGAGGTCGTCGCACCGGTTCGGATCGCCGGCACGGTTGCGATCGTCGGCTTCCCGAACGTCGGCAAGTCGACCCTCGTCAACCGGCTGACGCAGACGCGTGCCGCGGTCGTCCACGAGACGGCGGGCGTCACGCGCGACCGCAAGGAGCTCCTCTGCGACTGGAACGGCATCACCTTCAGGCTCGTCGACACGGGTGGGGTGGACGAGGCCGACAAGGGCCCCTACGGGAAGCACATCGCTCAGCAGGCACGTGCGGCGGTGGACGACGCCGACCTCGTGCTCTTCGTCGTCGACGCGCGGGCGGGCATCACCCCCGGCGACGAGGAGCTCGCGGCGATCCTCCGCGCGTCGGGCAAGCCGGTGGCCGTGCTCGCGAACAAGATCGACGACCCGCGGCGCGACCTCGAGGCGGTCGAGTTCCACCGGCTCGGGCTCGGCGACCCGGTGCCGCTCTCCGCGCTCCACGGGCACGGCACGGGAGATCTGCTCGACGAGATCGTCGCGCGCCTACCGGGAAGCGACGAGACGCCGGTCGGCGACGAGGCGATTCGGGTTGCGATCCTCGGGCGCCCGAACGTCGGCAAGTCGTCGCTCCTGAACGCGCTGCTGGGAGAAGAGCGCGTGATCGTCTCCGACGTGCCCGGGACGACGCGCGATGCGATCGACACGATGCTCGTCCGCGGCGAGACGACCTTCCGCCTCGTCGACACCGCCGGGTTGCGCCGCAAGCGGCGTCAGCGGCAGGGGATCGAGTACTACTCGGAGCTCCGCGCCCTGGAGGCGGCCGAGCGGGCAGACGTCGCGCTGGTCCTCATCGATGCCTCGGAGGGCATCGTCGAGCAGGACCTCGCCGTCGCGGACGTGGCCCGCAAGGCCGGTTGCTCGACGCTCGTCGTCGTCTCGAAGTGGGACATCGGCGAGGTCGACCTGCAAGAGACGCGTGGGCAACTGAATCGGCGGCTCCGGCAACGGCCGCCCGCGGTCGCCGTCTCGGCGGCGACGGGGCGCGGCCTCCAACGGCTGCTCGACCACGTCGAGTCGCTCTTCGCCAAGCACGTGACGCGGATCCCGACACCCGTGCTCAACCGGGCGCTCGGCGAGCTGAAGCAGGCCCGTCCCGGCCCGTCGGGCGAGCGCGGCAGACGGCTGAAGCTTCTCTACGGGACGCAGACCGGGACTCGCCCGCCGCGGATGCGGATCTTCGTCAACGACCCGCGACTCGTCACGCGCGACTACGGCTACTGGGTCGAGAACGAGCTCCGGGCGCGGTTCGAGCTCCAGGGCGTACCGGTGTCGATCGACTTCCAGCGCTCCGAATGAGCGGACGAGCGTGAACGTCGCGGTCGTCGGCGGAGGCTCGTGGGGAACGGCGTTTGCGCGCCTGCTCTTCGAGCATGGGCACGAGGTGACGCTCGCCTGCCGCGACCCCGAGCAGGCGGCGGCGATCCGGGAGACCGGTCGGAACCCGCGTTACATGACCTCCGTCGACCTCACGGGGATCGTCGCCACGACGATCGACGAGGCGAAGCTCGAAGACGCGAACCTCGTCGTCCTCGCCGTGCCGAGCGCCGCCTTCGCAGGCGTCGCGCGGGCGCTGCCCGGCAAGGCGCCGGTGCTCAGCCTCACCAAGGGCCTCGACCCGGCGACGGGCGACCGGCTCTCGACGCTCGTCCGCGACCGGCCCGTCGCCGTCCTCTCGGGCCCCAACATCGCGGAGGAGATCGCACGGGGACTCCCGGCTGCCGCGGTCATCGCCTGCGACAACCTCTCGCTCGCGGTGCAGCTTCAGCTCGCGATCACCTCGGGCACGTTCCGCGTCTATGTCAACGACGACCTCATCGGCGTCGAGCTCTGCGCCGCCGCGAAGAACGTCATCGCGCTCGCGGCCGGCGGCGCCGACGGCCTCGGGCTCGGCGACAACGCGAAGGCCGCGCTCGTCGCACGCGGCCTCGCCGAGATGGGTCGCCTCGCCGACGCGGCGGGGGCCCGCCCGGAGACCTTCGCCGGGCTCGCGGGGATGGGCGACCTGATCGTCACCTGCTGGTCGAAGTCGGGGCGCAACCGGAGGGCGGGCGAGCTGATCGCGCAAGGCGCGACACAGGAGGAGGCGATCCGCTCGATCGGGATGGTCGTCGAGGGCCTCACGACGGCACCCGTGCTGCGCGATCTCGCGCACCGGCTCGAGCTCGAGCTGCCGATCACCGAGGGGGTGTGCGCCGTCCTCGGCGGCGTCTCGCTCGGCGAGCTCGTCGGACAGCTGATGGAGCGCGAGCCGACGTCCGAGTAGACGCCTGGGGACGCGCCCCCTACGACACACACGCGCGCCTCTGTATAACCTCACTTCGAAAGTAAGGTCTGCCTTACACGAAAGGAGAGGTTATGGTTACGGCAACGAAGAGCACGGAACAGGCCGATGCGCTCGTCCGCACGGCGCACGGACGCGTCTACCGCTATCCCGACGCGTTCGAGGGGTTCGAGGCACGGCTGACCTGGCACACCGACGGGGCCTCCGGCGAGGGCGCGATCGCCGCCCGGCGGGGACCGGAGGTCGAGGTTTCGGGCGACTCGGGCGATGAGCTCGGCTGGGTCGAGCGGGAGCTGCGTTCGATCGTCGGCCACCGACAGTTCGTCGAGTACGAGGCTGGAGACGGCCGGCACGAGAAGGCCCTCGGCTCGTCGGCGCACATGCTCGGCCAGGTCGTCGAGCTGGGCGACACGATGGACTCGTCGTATCGCGTCGCGGGAGGCGAGATCTCGACAGTCACCCGCACGATGGGCGGGCAGCGGTTCACGATCGTCATCCACGACCGCGTCGCGTTCGAGGACGGTCGGACGTTGCCGACCTCCTTCAGCGTCTTCTTCTGGGACGCGGAGTCCGGGGCGCTCACCGCGACCGAGGCGTACCGCGACGAGGTCGTCGACGTCGAGGGCGTCTTTCTTCCCTCGCTCCGCCGCGTTGTCCGCGGCGACGGTGACGGGCTGAGCGTCCGGGAGCTCGCGCTGGCGGATCACACGCTGCTCGCGGCGGTCGGGCGATGAGCCGCCGGCTGGCACTTCTCCTCGCGGCCGTCGCAGCCGTCGCGCTCGTCGTCGCTGCCGTTGCGGGCGGCGCCGCGAAGCCCCCGCGGCTCGTCGTCGAGAAGGCGCCTGTGCTGCCCGCGCGCGCCACCGACAACGAGGGCAAGCAGGTCACCGTGCGCGATGTCACTCGGATCGTCGCGCTGAACGGCGACATCGCCGAGACCGTCGTGACGCTCGGCCTCGGCAAGAACCTCGTCGGCGTCGACATCAGCGCGACCTACCCCCAGAAGCTCGTCGCGACGCTGCCGAAGATCGGCTACCAGCGGACGCTCGCGGCCGAGGGGATCATCTCGCTGCGACCGACCGTCGTTCTCGGCTCCCCGACCGCGGGACCGGCGACGACGATCGCCCAGCTCCGCAGCGCGGGCGTGAACGTCGTGATCATCCCCGAGTACAAGGACCTCGACGCCGGCGCGCGGAAGCTGCGCGCGATCGGGCGCGCCCTCGGCGTGCCGAAGCGCGGCGAGAAACTGGCGCGCCAGGTCGAGGGGCAGATCGCGGTCGCGAAGCGCGAGGTGACGCGCGCGAGCGCGCGCCCGAAGGTCGCGTTCCTGTACGTCCGCGGATCGCAGGTCCAGCAAATCGGCGGGAACGGCTCCGGCGCGGACGCGATGATCGAGGCGGCAGGCGGCGTCGACGTCGGCAAGTCGATCGGGATCCAGGGCTTCAAGCACCTCACGGCGGAGTCCCTCGTCACGGCGCAGCCGGACGTGTTCCTCGTCCTCACGGCCGGGCTCCAGTCGGTCGGTGGCGTCGAAGGGCTGCTGCGGCTTCCCGGCGTGGCGCAGACGCCGGCCGGGCGCAACCGCCGCGTCGTGCACTTCGACGACCTCCTCTTGCTCGGCCTCGGTCCCCGCACGGGGAAGGCGCTCCGGCTCCTGATCCGCGGTCTGCATCCCGAGGTGCGCTGATCTCGACCTCGGTCACCGGCTTCACCGATCGGGTGAGGTCACGTCCCTCGCGGGTACGGACAGGCGGGGCGCTGGTCGCCCCGTCCGTCCTGTTCGTGGGTTGCGCGGCCCTGGTCGCGCTCGCCGTCGTTCTCGGGGTCGGCATCGGCGCGGTGCCCATCGCACCGTGGGAGACCGTCCGGATCCTGCTCGGCCATGCGGGCGTCCCGGTGGAGGTCGACCCTCAGAAGGATGCCGTGCTCTGGGCGATCCGCCTGCCACGCGTCCTCCTCGGGCTGCTCGTCGGAGGCGCGCTCGCGGTCTCGGGGGCGGCGCTCCAGGGGATCTTCCGCAACCCGCTCGCCGACCCGACGATCGTCGGCGTCGCGAGCGGTGCGTCCGTGGGGGCGGTCGCGGCGATCCTGCTCGGCCTCTCCGGAGCCGTCTACGGCGGGATCCAGGGCGCCGCCTTCGTCGGCGGCATGGCGGCCGTCGCCGTCGTCTACGCGCTCGCGCGGCACGAGGGGAGAACCGAGACGGTGACGCTCGTCCTCGTCGGGATCGCGGTGACTGCGATCGCGGGTGCGCTCGTGGGCCTGATGATCGCGAGCGCCG
>Ga0190271_10002460_pt1 | contig 11241 bp, 9 predicted proteins | sample Popmic356T_FD_133747 | JGI IMG/M metagenome (GOLD analysis project Ga0190271, IMG submission 133747) | Populus adjacent soil microbial communities from riparian zone of Weber River, Utah, USA - 356 T | ecosystem: Environmental > Terrestrial > Soil > Riparian zone | place: USA: Utah | collected...
ACGCTGATTCCGCCGTTCACGTTCCCCGCCGAGCTCGCCCCGCGCATGGACGGCACGGCCATGCTGTTCGCGTTTGCCGTAGCGGTTGCGACCGGTGTGCTGTTCGGTCTTGCGCCGGCGATCCAGGCCACGCGCCCGAATCTGACGGGCGCGATGAAGGAAGGCGGGCACGGCTCGACGTCGGGCACAGGCGGCCGCCGTATGCGCGCCTCACTCGTGGTCGCGGAGGTCGCGCTCGCCTTCGTGCTGCTCGTCGGCGCCGGGCTCATGATGCGCAGCGTCTTCTCCCTGCTCGACGTGGACCCCGGTTACAACTCGAGCAACGTGCTGACGGCGGCCCTGCCGGTCGCGACGACGCAATATCCCGACCCCGTCGCGTTGAACGCCTATCTCGACGCAATCCGTGCATCTCTCGAGGGTGCGCCTGGGATCACGGGCGTCGCGATGACGACGGCTCTGCCTCTGCAAGGCTGGGGCTATGGCATGCCGTATCAGGTCGCGGGCCGCGACGTCGTCGATCGTGCGAGGCGGCCCGCGGCATTCTTCAAGATAATCACGCCGTCGTACTTCGCGACGCTCGGCATCAACCTACGCACGGGCCGCACACTGAGCGAGACGGACACGGCTGGAGCGCCGCCCGTCGCCGTCATCAACGAGACGTTCGCGAAGCGCGAGTTCGCCGACGCCGACCCGATCGGGCAGCGCCTGCTCGTGCAGCAGATCATCCCCGGGCAAACGGGCCTCGGCGAGGAGATCGGCTGGGAGATCGTCGGCGTCATCGCCGACGAGAAGATCGGTGGGCTCGACGACACCGGAAGCGGCGGCATGTACGTGTCCTATCGGCAGAGCCCGAGCTACGGCATGCGCCTCGCGGTGCGCGGGGCGATCGACGCCGAGAGACTGCAGGGAACCGTGCGAGCGGCGATCGATTCGGTCAACAAGGATCAGGCATGGAGCCGCGTGCTGACTCTCGAGCAGATCGAGCGCGACTCGATGGCGGCCGCGCGCGTCCAGAGCATTCTCTACGGTATCTTCGCGACGATCGCTCTGCTGCTGGCCGCCGTCGGCATCTATGGAGTCATCTCCTACTCGGTCGTTCAGCGCACTCACGAAATGGGCATCCGGTCAGCGCTCGGCGCGAGCGGCGTCACGCTGCGTGGTCTCGTGTTTCGGGGCGGCATGCGGCTCGCCATGATCGGTCTCGCGGTAGGCCTCGCAGGCGCACTCGGCGTGACGCGAGTCATGGCGTCGATCCTCTCGGGCGTGAGCCCGCGCGACCCCCTGACGCTTGCGGTCGTCGCCGTCGTGCTCGCGATCGTCGCGGCGGTAGCCTGCTTCATTCCGGCGCACCGCGTGACGCGTGTTGCGCCGAACACCGCGCTGCGTTACCAATAGCGCTCCGAGCACACTTCAAAACAATGGGGGATCCGATGCGTATGAAGAGAGTTGCGGGCGTGGTCGCCGCAGTCACGGGTATCGTCGGCGTGGGGCTCGCGCTGGCGCAGCCGCCGACAGGGCCGATGTCGTTCTTCCTGGCGAGCAGGGGATCGGGCAACGGCGGCAACTTGGGCGGGCTCGCGGGCGCGGACCGCATCTGCCAAGACCTGGCACAGGCAGCAGGTCAGGGGGCGCGTACGTGGCGAGCGTACCTCAGCACGCAGGGGCAGGGCGCGGTGAATGCCCGCGACAGAATCGGCGCCGGGCCGTGGTTCAACGCCCGCGGCGCGCGGATCGCGCAGAACGTCGACGAGCTGCACACCACCGCGAACCGCATGGCTGCGTTCACGGCGCTCGACGAGCGCGGCAACCAGATTCCGGGCAGCGGCTTCTCGCCGAACCGGCACGACATCCTGACGGGGTCGACGCCAGAGGGCAGGGCGTACCCGGCCGGCGCGGACATGACCTGCGCCAACTGGACGAGCAGCAGCGACGAAGGCGGCGCCAAAGCGCGCGTCGGTCACCATGACTATGCGCAGTGGAACTCGACGCACGACTCGCGCGGCTGCAGCCAGCAGGGGCTGGTCAGCACGGGCGGTGACGGCCTGTTCTACTGCTTCGCGTTGCCGGCGCAGTAACGGCTGACGTATCGATGAAGCCGCGCCGCTCTCGGCGCGGCTTCATCGTTTCCCTGCGTTAGCGCAGCGCTTCGGCCGCGGCCAAGTGCTCACGCAGCATCGGTAAGCTCTGCATCGCGAAGTCGTGCAGCGAGCGGTCCGGATTCGCGTGCGTCTGCGCACCGTACTTCTCGATCGCTTCGGTGTGTGTCCAGATCATCATCTGGATGAATGCGGCATCGAATTCCTCGCCGGAGAGGCGCGCGAGCGCCGCCTGCTGCGCCAGCGCTTCGGCCGAGGGCTCGGTCGGAATCGTCACGCCGAGCGGCTCGAGCAGCCGCTCGATTTCCTTCGCGTGCGCTGTGTGGTCGTTTTTGAGCTTCGTGCCGTAGTCGCGCACCCGTGGGTCGTAACTTTGCTGCGCTGCGAGCCCGCCCATTCGTGTCTCCGCTAAGCTCGTGCGCAGCGCCTCCACGAGGAACTCGATGTGCGCGGCATTCTTGTTGCCGCGAGCAGCTCCTTGGGGCGCTTCCGCCGTGACGATGCTGTGATTCTCCGCCTCCGTGCTACGCGTCTGTGCGGCCGCGCTCAGCGCGAGCGCTGCCGTCAGTGCCGCGATCGATAGGGTTGCCTTGACTCGCATCTTCGCGCTCCTCGTCCCTGATGATCCGAAGTAGGCTGCAAGACGCATACCATCCGAGCCGAGACTCCAGGAGATGCGAGCGGGGAACCCGGCGCGCTCCGTGGTTGTCGTTCCTAGTAGACGCGGCGCTTCGTCGCGTCGCGCCAGGAAGAACGCAAGGAGGCGAACCATGAGCAAATCCCCCGGCCATCGCGAGCATCCCGAGCACAAGGTGCGCGAGAAGCGCCTGCGCGAGCACATTCGAGCCAGCGTGGGCGGCGAGCTGCTAGCCGACTCGACGGACGTCATCAAGGTCGAAGAGGACCAGCATCCGGGCCGCTACTACTTCCCGCGCTCGGACGTGCGGATGGACCTACTCGAGCCCTCGGACACGACGACCAAGTGCCCGTTCAAGGGAACGGCGCACTACTTCCACGTGTTGACGGACGACGCGAAGCTCGAGGACGCGGTGTGGACTTACGACGAGCCGTACGACGAGCACCGCGACCTCGCGGGCCGGCTCGCGTTCTACGACGACAAGGTCCGCGAGATCGAGGTGCGGCCGAAGCCGTGACCGCCCGGGCCCCGGAGACTAGAGCGAACGCGGTGTCGACGAAAAGGCGCGCGCGGCGGCCGTCATGGTTTTCACGAGCTCGCGCTCGGCGGGTACCAACAGCGGGTTCCAAAGGTCAAAGATCAGCACGACCCGTAGCTCATCGCTGTCGTTACGTGCCTCGTGCTCGATCGTGTCGTCGAAGACCAACGTCTCGCCGACGTGCCAACGGCGCCAATCGAAGCCGACGCGATAGCTGCATCCGTCGGGAACGATGAGGGGCAGGTGCGCTACGACGCGTGCGTTTGTTTCCCCGTTGTGCGGCGGAATATGCGACTTCGGCGCCAGTGCGGAGAACATGGCGTTCGGGCAGAGCCCGTCGATGTCCGCGAGTGGCATCGCAGCGAGCGCGCGTGCCGTCTCGGGGCAGCGCGCAAGGTTCTCTTCTACGGGCTTTCCGGCGCGCCACAGGTGTAGCGTGCTCCACGCGAGCGAGTGATTGAGCTCAGCCCATTGATTCACCGGCTGGCCCGGCGCGTATTGGATATACGGGACGAAGCGATCGCGATCAGCGGCGAGGGCCGCTTGGAGCTCGCCGCGAATGACGGCGGTCTTCGTCTCGAGATCCGCAAGAAACGGGAATAGCTCGCGCTCGAAGAACGGAACTGCGGGCAAGCGGGGCACGCAGAGCTGATTCACGACTGCGTGATACGGTTTCGTTTTGCCTGCCAAGATCGAGGCCGCCTCGCGCCACCGTGCGGCAAGGGACGGCGGCAGAGGGTGCAGCCGCTCGACGATGGAACGCGCGAGGAACGCGTCGAGCTCCTCGGCGTGAGCCGTGGCGATTTCGCGCGCGTGCTCCAGCTGGCTGCGAAGAACGGTGGGCCATTGTGCCTCGGGAGGTGCGACCTTGAGTGCGTTTGCGAACATCGCGGCCGCCTTCGCGCGTGTGTCGAAGCGCTCGAGCCAGCTGCCCTTTGCGAGCAGTGCGGGGAGGAAATAGGCGTCGACCACGAGCGCCGCCTCGATGGCTTCGCGTTCGCCGTCGGCGTCGGCAAGATGCCGGCAGGCGGCGCACAGAGTCATGAGCACGAGCAGGTCGCGCGGCAAGAGTTTGTGTGCCGCGGTCAGCAGTTCGTGCGCACCAACGCCGTCGCCGCGCTTCAGCGCGTGGACGCCAAGGCTGAATAGCGCGCGCGGGTGCTGCGGATCGCGTCGGCGAATCTCGAGCCAAACCCGCTCCGCTTCGTCCCAGTGCCCGGAAGTTGCCAGGCGACCGGCTTGCTCGACGAGTTGCTCGATCTGCGCGGACATGCGATCAGCGTACCCGATTGGCGCCGGCGGCCTCAAAAAAAACGGCGGGCCGAAGCCCGCCGTTCGTGTCGCCGCGCAGCGGCTAGAACTGCATGCTGAGCTGCAACGTGTACACGGGGCCGAGCACGTCGTACGTGGCCGGGAACGTGTTGCCCGAGTTGAAGCTCGTCGAGGCGGCCTCGTTGCCGACCACCGGCGGGTCGATGTCGGTCACGTTCGTCGCACCGAAGCTCACGAGGTACTTGTCCGCGAACGTGTAGCTCGCGTACAGGTCGATGTAGGTTTCGGCATTGAGGGTCTGGAACTCGACAAAGGTGCCCGAAAGCTCCGGCGGCTCCACGGACACCTCGCCGATGTGGCGCAGCTGCATCGACAACGATAGGTTGCCGACGTTCCAGGTCGTGCGCTCGATCATGCGGAACTCCGGACGCACGTTCTCGCAACTCGTGCCGAAGTAGCCGTTGCAATCGACGACCGGCAGCGCCGCGAGGCTCTGGAACTCGTGCGTCAGGTACTTGTTCGCCGTGCCCGAGAACGTCAAGTCGCCCATGCCGACGCCGAACCCGAACGAGAACCCGAGCTCGATGCCCTCGGCCTGCGTATAGATCTTGTTCCTCGTCAAGAGCTCGACACCCGAGCCGTCGAGCGTCAGTCCGCCGCCGACGCGCTGGATCAGCGCGCACTCGCTTGCGAGTCCGAGCACGTAGCACGCGTCGAGGATCTCCTGAGGCGCAAAGTCATCGATCGGGTTGTCGATCTGGATGTCGTAGTAGTCAAGCGAGAACACCGGGTTCAGCAACGCGCCCAGCTCAGGCGTCCAGACGAAGCCGACCGTGGTCGTGTCCGCTTGCTCGATCGTCGGCAGGTTGTTCAAGTCCGTGCCGTCGAACACGTTGATCTGGCCCACCACGATGTCCGGGACAGCGCCGACCTGCGCGGCCGACATGCCCGTCGAGATACACAGCGCCTGCAGCTGCGGCGTGATATTCCCGGCATTCGCGATCGAGCACGGATCCAGGGTCGCATTGTCGAGACCGATCACGACGGGGCTCGCGATCTCGTCGACGTTCGGCGCCCGCGCCGCGCGCTGCTTCATGACGCGGAACATCAAGGTCTCGATCGGCCGGTAGTTCAGACCCAGCTTCCACGTATCGTCGCTGCCGGACGGCGTGTAGTCCGAATAGCGGTAGCCGAATTCGAGGTCGAGGCCTTGCGCGCCGGTCTTGCCGTCTACGAGCGGCACGAGGGCTTCCATGAACGCCTCATTGACCCGGTAGCCGCCGTCGATCGGGAGCAGGTAGCCGCCGGCTCCGCCGAGGCAGCTCGCCGGTGCGAGCTTCAGGCACTCGTCCGGCGTCAAGCTCGCGCTCTCGTCACGATGCTCCAAGCCGGCGCTGAACGCGATGGGGCTCGAGGCCGAGGGGAGCTGAAGGTTCTCGAACGACCCCGTCACAAACGCCTGGCCGATCAGCTGATCGTAGTCCTGCTGCTGCAGCGCGGTTGCTCCCGAGTAGGCCGCCATCGCCGGCGTGATCGAGCCGAAGCCGCCGAACACGTTGATCGGCACGCAGGTGGCGTCGCCGTTCGCGCACGTGACGCCGTCGGTCGTCTGCAACGCGTTCTCGAAGTTCGTGAGATTCGTGTACCCCTTCCGCAGCAATACGCGATTCGTCTCGCCGTACTGGAACGACAGGTCGTAATCCCAATTGTCCGACAGGGCGCCGCGCAAGCCGACGAGGGCCTGGAACATCTCGTTGTTGTAGTCCTCGGAGCGCGCGCCGAGCTCGACGGTGCGCCGGCTGTACGCGATCTGCAGGTCGTCGCCGACATCGACGAAGCCGTCGTTGTTGTTGTCGTTCCAATTCCAGAACCCGTCGGCGTCCGGCACGTTGTAGACCGTTCCCGCCACGCGTCCGGTTTCGGCAGCGCTGATCATCAAGTTGCGCGCTTGAACGCCGATGAGCGGGTTCGCGAGCGGCGTGAAAATGCCGGAGCCGAACACGCCGGACGGCGCGACCTGCTGTGCGGCCTTGGTCTTGCCGTAGTTGAACATCGAGTAGACTTCTGCGCCCTCGCTGAGCTCGAGGTCCGCCAGCACGGTGCCGTTGTAGCGCTCGAGCGGTGTCTGGTAATAGTTGAACGGGTTGAAGTTGAAGACGCCGCAGTTCGGGGCGAGCGTGCCGTCGTTGCGGAACTGGCCCAGGCCCGGGCCGCCGGCAATCGCGACACGCGTCGGAACGGTGGTCCCCGAGCCGCCCGCCGCCACGGAGCCGGGAGCCTGGCATTGGGGATCGGCAGGAGGCGACGGCGCTATACCCGCCAGGTAGTTCGAATAGCCCGCGCCGGTGGCGGTGACGATACCGAGCTGACCGAGCGGCCGGGCGCCGAGCAGAATCGCCTCGCGGTCCTGGTAGCCCAAGGAGAGCACGATGTTCCCGCGGCCGTCGGCCGCGTTCGTGCCGAGCGTGAGGCCGATCCAGCTGTCCTGGCCGTCGCTTTCGCCCGTCTGTGAAGTGTTCATCCTGATGTCGACGCCCTCGAAGTCGTCCTTCAGGATCACGTTGACCGCGCCCGAGATCGCGTCGGAGCCGTACACGGCCGACGCGCCGCCCGTGATGATGTCGACGCGCTCGATCAACGCCGTCGGAATCATTGACGTGTCGACTTCGCCGTCGTCGTTGAACGGCACGGTGCGCCGCCCGTTCATGAGGACCAGCGTGCGCTGCGACCCGAGACCGCGCAGGTCGATCGTCGCCGCGCCTTGCGTGCCGTTATTGACGTTCTGACCGTCGCTCGGTGCCGTCACCGGCAGCAAGCGCAGAATCTTCTCGAGCTCCGGCTCCTGCTGGCGCTCGAGCTCCTCGGCGCCGATCGAGTAGATCGGGCTCGACGACACGACGCCCGGCTGACGGATGCGAGTGCCCGTGACGACGATCTGGTCGTCGACGGTGCTGTCTTGACCATAAGCCGACGGCAAAGTCGCAACGGCCGCGGCTGCCGCGCCGGTCAGAATGGCGCACTGCGCTGCTCTGCGCACAGCGCTTGGTTTTCTGGAGAGTTCGCCGTGGCTCGACGCAAGCGCGAGGCGGATGGCGGAGCGGAGTGAACGATTCGTGGACATAAAGTGCCTCCCTAACGACCCTGTCTAGTGTCGTCGGCTGGGCACCGCACTGCGCGTGTCGGGATCCCACTTTCCGACAACCGTTGCGCGGAGAATACCGCGAAAGCGTGTGTAGGCGAAAAAAATAACGCCGAACCGCTCGGTTCGGCTCTAGCGCCCTGGCCGCCCTAGGGTAGGGGGCGGCGCGCATTTAACGTCTGCGCGCGCCGGGTGTGGTCAAAACACCGCTAGTGTGACGCCGCGCACAAAATCCGGCCCCCGCGCCCCTTGCCAAACGGCGCCCCCCGGGCTGAAGCGCCGTGCCGCTCCGGAGTATATTGGCCGAGGCCGGCAATGTTGGGGGAGGGGAAGTGACGAAGCGGATCTCGACCGTCTTCTTGCTATTCACCGGCGTTGTCGCGGCGCCGCAGGCGGACGCGCACCACTCGTTCGGCGCGGAGTACGACGTCACCAAGCCGATCACGCTGACCGGCGTGCTCACGAAGATCGAGTGGACGAATCCGCACACGCATATCTACCTCGACGTCAAAGACGGCGAGGGCAAAGTCGTCAACTGGCAGCTCGAAGGCTATCCGCCGGTTGCACTCCACCGGCTCGGGTGGAAGCGCGACGTCACGATGAAGGTCGGCGATACGCTGATCGTCGCGGGCTGGCACGCACGCGACGGCGGCAACTGGGGCCACTCACGCGAGATCACACTGCCGAGCGGCGAGAAGATGATGTTCGGGCCGCCGGCCGGAACGGGGGACGGCGGCGGCGCTCCTGCGGTCGACGTCCGATGAGGCGCGCGCTGCTCGCGGCGCTCGCTGCTGGCGTTTGGGCGACGCAGTTGGCCGCACAAGCCCCGCGCGCGCCGGAGTCGCCGGCCGTTCCGCGCACGGCGGAAGGAAAGCCCGACCTCACGGGCGTCTGGCAAGGCGGCAGCACGCAGCCGGGGCCGTGGCAGGAAGCGAATGCCGGGACCGGCGTCGGCGGAAGCGGGCGCAACCCGAACGCGCCCGTCGTCGGTTCGTCGAATGATAGGCCCGCCGGCCGCGCGGGCGCGCCGTATCAAGACTGGGCGGCAGAAAAAGTGCTCGAGGCGTTCAACCGGCGCGGCATCGACGACCCAACGGGCCGTTGTCTGCCGGCGGGCATACCGCGCAGCGTCATGCTCGGGCTGTTTCCGCAGCAGTTCGTACAAACGTCGACGCAGCTCGTGATCCTGTACGAGTACATGAGCACGTTTCGCGTAATCCCGTTCGCGGCGAATCATCCCGACGACCTCATTCCGAGCTACATGGGCAACTCGGTCGCGCGGTGGGACGGCGACACGCTCGTCGTCGACATCATCGGTTTCAACGACAAGACCTGGCTCGCGGGCACGGGCACGTTCCACTCGGACGCGCTGCACATCGTCGAACGCTACACACGCGTCAGCAAAGACCGCATCGACTATGAAGTGACGATGGAAGATCCGAACGTCCTGACGAAGCCGTGGGCTTTGACGTCGAGCCTGATGCTCCGCGATGGCACACGGTTGCAGGAGTATGTGTGCGCCGAGAATAACGTCGATCTCGAGCGTTACGAGCTGCTCTTGCGCAACGGTGTCGATTTTACGCGGGACTGAGGCCGCTGACGTGAGCAGACGGATCGCTGACGAATGGAAGGAGCATTTCATCGCCTACGAAGACGCGCTCGCATCCTTCTATGCGCTGCAGGACGCGACGCAAGCGACGCTCGACCAGAGCCGCACGATCAGGGGTCATATCGATCGACTTGCAACCCTACGGAAATCGACCCTCGACGCGAGACGCCAGCTTCGTGAATCGTCGGATGACGGCCGAGTCGCCGAGATCGAGCGTGAGCAGGCGACGCTCGACCTCGATGGCGTCCCTTTCTATGTCATGGACCTCGTTGCGAACCGCGCCCCGCCCGACGACGCGGTTCTGGAGCTCAGTTTCCGAGTCGACCCGAGGGCGATACCGAAGTTCGTGAAGCTGACCGAGCCGGTTCGAATCAAATTTCCGTTTGGCGACTCGGCATTCGTTGCCGGCTGCAGGCTCGTGCGCTTCAGGTTGGTTCGTGACGAGTTTGCGTTTCGTTTCGCGACGGTCGATCCCGCCTAGGCCTAGCGGCCTTCGTGCGGCGGGGGAACCCGCTTGGGAGCTTCGGTATGAATCATGCGCTGCGGTTTGCGGGTTTCTCGCTCATCGTTCTTCTGTCCGCCTCGTGCGCGGAGCGCGAAGGGCCGCCGGCACCCGTCGGCAGCCCGCCGGCGGCAAATCCCGGCGCGGCGCCGGCTTCGTCGGCGGTGCTGCGCTCGGTCGTCGACTACGAAGCGGCGCTGGCCGCTCCGGGCCGCTCGGCCGAGGACCGTGAGCAAGACTCGTGGCGCAAGCCGGCAGAGTCGCTCGCGTTCTTCCGCGTGCAGCCCGGGATGGCGGCGCTCGATCTCTACTCGGGTGCCGGCTACTACACGGAGCTCCTCGCAACCATCGTCGGACCTACGGGCCGCGTCGTCGCACACAACAACAAGGCGTATCTCGACGGGGTCGGGGACGAGCTGACGCGGCGCTTCGCGGATCCGCAGCGCTTGGCCAACGTCGAGCGCCTCGCGGCCGAGAACAACGCGATCGAGCTCGAGCCGGGTACCTTCGACTTCGTGCTGCTGAGCGCCGTTTACCACGACGTCTACTATTCCAACGAAGCCAACGGATGGCCCGCGATCGACGGCCCGAAGTTGCTCGCGGAGCTATTCAACGCCATGAAGCCCGGCGCCACGCTCGGCTTGATCGATCACGCGGCCACGCCCGGGTCGCCGCCGGAGACGGGCGGCACGCTGCACCGGATCGACCCGCAGATCGTCAAGCGCGATTTCGCGGCAGCAGGGTTCCTGCTAGAAGCCGAGAGCGACGTGCTGCGCAACCCGGCAGACGATCTCGGTAAGGGCGTCTTCGATCCGGCCGTGCGCCGCCGGACGGATCGCTTCATGCTGCGGTTTCGCAGGCCGTAGCGGCTTGTCCGTCAGCGGTGCTCGACGCCGCGTGTCCGCTCGTCCCAGCGCCAGTTGCGTTGCGCGGGCGCGATGCGTACTCCGCCGACCCAGCGCTCGGGCAGCGGCAGCTCGAGCGCGTCTCGTTTTCCTTCGAGCACGGCAAGCCCTGAGTCCGTGATCGAGACCTCGTCGAGATTCCACGCATCGCGCGCGTTCGCGCCGCTGCGCAGCACGAGCGGGTCCGGAAGTGCCGCGAGCTCGCGCAGCGCCAAGTCGTAGCCGATATCGCCGAGCCCCGGCAGCGGATCGCGATCGTGCATGACGAGGCCGACGAGCCGGCCCGCGCGCTGCGCTCCGTCGTCCGCCAGCGCCTGCAGTAGCAGCCGGTGCGTCAGGCCGAGCCCTACGTTCCGCGACGGCAACTCTTGAAGGTGCCGGTGCAGCGCGCCGGCGAGCGCCGGCAGGAGCGGCGTGCCCTCGCGCGCGAGCGCCGCGAGGGCGCGGGGATCCGGCGCGCGAAACGCCTTCCAGACGCTTGCACCGAAAGCGAGTTGCTCCGCGCGGATCGGCTCGCGCCGTGCCCAAAGCAGGCGCAGCGCT
>Ga0190271_10002461_pt1 | contig 11240 bp, 10 predicted proteins | sample Popmic356T_FD_133747 | JGI IMG/M metagenome (GOLD analysis project Ga0190271, IMG submission 133747) | Populus adjacent soil microbial communities from riparian zone of Weber River, Utah, USA - 356 T | ecosystem: Environmental > Terrestrial > Soil > Riparian zone | place: USA: Utah | collected...
CTCGGCGAGGGTGGGGTCCTGGTCGGCGACCAGGATCGCCTCCTGCGCTCGGGAGGCAAGAGCTATCCGGATCTGGTCCGCGCGCGGACGAACGCCGTCGAGGCCGCTCCTGACGCGGTGCTGCTGCCGTCGAGCCCCGAGCAGGTCGCTCGCGTCCTCGAGCTGTGCGCAGCCGAGAGCGTCGCCGTCGTCCCGTTCGGGGGAGGAACCAGCGTCGTCGGCGGCGTGGATGCCCTCCGGGGCCCGCATAGCGCCGTCGTCTCGCTCGACCTGTCGCGCATGGTGGGGTGTGATGTGGACCCCACATCGCTGACCGCGCGCCTTGGCCCCGGCCTGCGCGGCCCCCAGGCCGAAGCGGCGCTCGCCTCGCACGGGGTGACCCTGGGCCACTTTCCCCAGTCGTTCGAGTTCGCCACGATCGGCGGCTTCGCAGCGACACGCTCCGCCGGGCAGGCCTCGGCCGGTTACGGCCGCTTCGACGAGATGGTGAGCGCAATCGGAATGGTGAGCCCCGTCGGGCCGATGAAGACCCTTCGGACGCCACACAGCGCCGCAGGGCCGGCCTTGCGCGAGGTCATCATGGGCTCCGAGGGCACGCTGGGCGTGATCACCGACGTGACCGTCAGGGTCCGGCCCATCCCACGCAAGAAGCGCTACCAGGGCTGGATGGCCGAGGACTTCCGCTCGGGCGCCGAGATCGTGAGGAGGCTTGCCCAGGCGGACGCGCTTCCCGACGTCATGAGAGTCTCGGACGCCGAGGAGACGCGTGTCTCCCTCGCGATGGCCGGGATGGAGGGAGCGAAGAGGTCTGCCTTCGACGCGTACCTGCGGCTGAGGAGGCGGGCAGGCGGATGCATGCTGATCGCCGGCTGGGAGGGCGAGGCGGAGGACGTCGAGCGCCGCAGGTCCATATCCGCACGAATCCTTCGATCAGGCGGCGCCGTCTCGCTGGGCGGGGCGCCCGGCAGGGCGTGGGCGCACAGCCGCTTCGAGGGGCCCTACCTGCGCGACGAACTGATGAACCTGGGGTACTTCGTGGAGACGCTCGAGACGTCCCACACCTGGTCTTGCTACGAAGAGCTCTACGGCGCGGTCCGCGGCGCCCTGCGCGGCGCCCTGGAGGCGCAGGGGACGCCTGGAATCGTGATGTGTCATCTCTCACACGCCTACCGCGACGGCGCATCCCTTTACTACACCTTCATCGCGCCGTCGAAGCCGGGCGCGGAGATCGACCACTGGCGCGCCGTCAAGGGCGCGGCCTGCGATGCGATCGTCGCGACCGGGGGCACGATCACCCACCATCACGCCGTTGGGAGGGATCACGCCCCCTACATGCCGGCTGAGGTCGGCGAAGTCGGAATCGATGCGCTTCGGGCCCTGAAGGACCGGCTGGACCCGTCCGGGATCATGAACCCCGGAAAGCTGATCCCCTAGCCGTTGCCCTGCCCGCCGCCCTCGCCGGGCGCCTGCTGGTCCTCTGGAGCCGCGTTGCCGGCCGGCTGGCGCGGCACGTCGCCGCGAAGGATCGTCTCTCCGGGACGCTCGATCTCCAAGGAGCCGGCGTCGAGAGCGCTCTCCGCGGCCGCGAGGATCTCTTCCGGGTTGGAGAGCGAGATCTCGATAGCTCTCGACTGAGAGATGGGGCCGGCGACAGCCGTCGGGATCGCCAACCGGTTCTCGTAGCTCCCGTTCTGGGGCACGATCGCGGCCGCCATGGGATAGCCGTTGTCGTCGTCGAACATGAACCAGGCCAGATAGGCCTTGTCCTTGGGCGGATCCGGCAGGTCGGTCAGGACGAGATCCAGATAGGGCTGGGTGCCCGAGGAGATCCCGACCACCGCGGCGCCGCCCGCCTTACCGCCGCTGGGTGACGTGAGGGGCACCTGGCTGATCTCCTCGCCGTCCGGGATGGGAGTGGAGGGGTCGATCGCCTCGGGGTTTTGCGCGGTCTCCTCCGCAGCGCCGGCGTTCGTCGGCTCGTCCTCGCCTGAGAAGACGCCGGCGACAGCCAAGACGACGACCACGAGCAGGATCCCGACACCGCCCAGCGCCGCGATGGTGCGGGTCTGCCGGGAGGTGAAGCCCGTGCCCTCCTTGGCGGGGAGCGGCTCGCCGGCAGGCTGTGCCGGGGGAGGGGCCTGGCGTCCTCCGAAGCGGCTCCCAGAGGGCGCCTGTGGCAGCTTCGGCAGCTCCGCGGCAGGAAAGAGGCTCGCAAGCTCTGTGACGATCTTGTCCGCCAATTCGCGGTCGGGAGCGTCCTGACGCAGGTGGCGGACCGCGTCGGCGCGCCCGATCGGATCAGCCTGCCCGAGGAGGTAGTCGCTCAGGCCAACGTTGCGATCCGGGTCGGCGCCTCCCAGCCCCTCGAGAGCTGCACGGGCCCGCTCGCGGGTCTCGCCCTCGCCCAGCCCGAAGAGGTCATCGAGGTCGGCGTAGGACTGACCACCCGTCAAGAGCATCTCGAGAACGGCGCTCTGGTCGGCGCTGATAGGCATGGATCAGAGGGTATGGACTCAATGTTGTCCTCGCGCTAATTCTCGGGGACGCGCATGGATAATCTCGCGGGGCGTTGGCGTCCTCTCCAGACATCTCGAAGGCGGGCCAGGACGGCCCCGCCGTCGCCTTCGGCCTGGTCTATGGCGAAGTGACGGCTGAGCGCGTCGAGGCGAGCGTTCCGGTCGAGGCGCCCGTGCAGCAGCCTTTCGGCCTCGTCCACGGTGGCGTCTATTCGTCCATTGCCGAGAGCATCTGCTCGTCCGCTACCGCCGTGGCGGTCGCCTCCGAAGGCAAGATCGCGATGGGCCAGTCCAACTCGGCCGCGTTCCTTCGCCCGATCACCGAGGGCACGGTGCACGCGGTCGCCACCAGACGGCACGCGGGACGGACCACCTGGCTCTGGGACGTCGACTTCACCGACGACGACGGCAGGCTCGCGGCGATGGTCCGGATGACGATCGCCGTGCGCGAGGCGCCCTAGGGCTCAGCCGCCGAATCGATTGGTGATCGGCAGGCGCCTGTCCCGCCCGAAGGCCTTCGCCGTGATCCGGATGCCCGGGGGGGCCTGGCGGCGCTTGTACTCCGCGCGGTCCACCATCCGGATGACCTCGTCCACCAGGGCCGGATCGTCCCCGTTCGAGACGATCTCGTCGCGCGAGCGGTCCTCGACGATGTAGGCGTCCAGAATGCGGTCGAGCACCTCGTACGGCGGGAGCGAATCCTGGTCGCGCTGGTCCGGGCGAAGCTCGGCCGAGGGCGGGCGCTCGATGACCGCCGGGGGGATGAGCGGCGCCTCAGAGCGCGCGTTCCGGTGGCGCACGAGGTCGTAGACCAGGGTCTTCGGGACGTCCTTGATGACCGCGAACCCGCCCGCCATGTCTCCGTAGAGGGTCGCGTAGCCGACCGACATCTCGCTCTTGTTTCCCGTGGTCAGGACAAGCCAGCCGTTGGCGTTGGACAGCGCCATCAGAAGGTTGCCCCGGATCCGCGCTTGCAGGTTCTCGGCTGTGATCCCGTCCACGCCGCCAGCCCCGTCCAGGCTTCCCTCCAGCGCGGCCGCGTAGACGTCCATGGCACCCTCGATCGGGATCTCGATCAACTCGGCGCCCAGGTTGCTCACGATCGCCCGCGCGTCCCCCTGGGTCTCCGAACTGGAGTGTGGGGACGGCATCACGACGCCCGTCAGGCGCTCGGCGCCCAGCGCGTCGGCCGCCACAAGCGCGACGAGGGCGGAGTCGATTCCCCCCGACATCCCGACCACCACATGGCGGAAGCCGTTCTTGAAGACGTAGTCGCGGAGTCCCGTGACGAGCGCGGCATAGACCTCGTCCAGGTCGCTGAGCGGCTCTTCCACCCGCGACGCCCCGCTGCCGTACTCCACGACCAGGAAATCCTCGTCGAACTGGCGCGCTCGGCCGAGGACCTCACCATCCGCATCCAGAGCAAAGCTGGAGCCGTCGAAGACGAGCTCGTCCTGACCGCCCACGAGGTTCACGAAGGCAAACGGCGTGCCGCACTCGCGTGCCCTGCGGGCGAACATCTCCTCGCGGGCGCCCCGCTTGCCGCGCAGATACGGGGAGCCCGAGGCGTTGACGATCAGCTCAGCGCCCATCTCCGCCTCCGCCGACGCCGGGGGGCCCGGCTCCCACACGTCTTCGCAGATCGTCAACCCCACGCTCATGCCGGCCACTTCGACCACCACAGGTTCCGTCCCGGGCTCGAAGTACCTGCGCTCGTCGAAGACCGCGTAGTTCGGGAGCCGCTGCTTTCGGTAGACGGCCTCGACGGCACCGTTCCGGAGCAGAGCGAGCGCGTTGTGCGCACGGCGCGGGCGCGGAGCGTCGGCCCCCGGATCCTCGGTCGCGGGCCGCGGCTCGGGGAACCCGACGAGAACGGCAATCCCCTCCGCGTCGGCGGCGAGGCGGCTGACCTCGGCCTCGCAGCGAGCGAGGAAGTGGCGCTTCAGATACAGGTCCTCGGCCGGGTAGCCCGAGATGCAGAGCTCGCCGAAGACGACGAGGTCCACGCCCTCGGCCTTTGCCTTGGCGATCCCCGCACGAACAAGGTCTGCGTTCGCCTCGACGGCTCCCACCGTCGGGTTGATCTGAGCGAGCGCGAGCTTCAAACGTTTGTCTGGCACGGCTAGGAGAGTATGTATCGTGATTCGCGAAGCACTTCGGCAGGGGGTCGAGATCTTTGAGCGAGCGAGGAGCGCAATGCGGATGAGGCTGAGCGGGATCGGTCTTGCTGCGGCCTCGTGCCTGGCGGCCCTGACGTTTGCCGGGCCGGCCTCGGCATCGCCCGCACCGTTCACAGAGGCGCAGGCCAAGAAGCAGCTGCGCGAAGTGGAGCGCGCCGGTTCGGGTCCGATCAGGGCCGACCTGACGCTCGCCCTGCGTGACCTCGCGCTCGCGCTGCCCAAGCTCGACGGCGCGGCGGAGCGACGGGCTCGGTCGATCCTTTCGCGCCCGCCGAACGACAACTCCCCGTCCGATGAAGGCGGGTGGCCGGCGAACGCAAACGAGCAGATCGTCGAGACGCCAGATTTCATCGTCCATTACGCGCTGGTCCCCGGCTGCGACGTGGCTCAGCCCAATCCGGACGCCAACTGCGACGAACCGGACCTGACCGACGCGGACGAGAACGACATCCCCGACTACGTCGAGGCCGCCGTGGAGGCGATCAACGAGTCAATCGCGGTCGAGAACGGAGAGCTGGGGTGGCCGCTCTCCAAGGGCGACGGAGACAAGGGCGAGCCGAACGGGAGCTCGGAGGAGGACCGCTTCGACGTCTACCTGTCCGATCTTTGCGACGAGAACGACGGCAATCCCTGCTTCTTCGGCTACGCCGAACCGGACGACACCTCCTCAGAATGCAACAGCCCGCCGTTCAAATGCAGCTCTCACCTCGTTGTCGACAACGACTACGACGAGTTCGGCGCTTCCGGCGGTGAGCTGGGCCTGCGCGTGACCACCGCGCACGAGTACAACCATGCGCTCCAGTTCAACATCGACTCGAACCAGGACAGCTGGATGTTCGAGTCGACGGCGACCTGGTCGGAGGAGCAGGTGTTCCCCGCAGACGACGACTGGGTCCGCTCTTACATGCCGAGCTGGACCGAGGAATCCCTGATCCCGATCACCAAGAGGAACTTCCACTACTACGGCTCGGCGGTCTGGAACCACTGGCTCGAGAACGGCGACGGCTCCTACGGGCCGGATGTGATCCTCAACGCATGGCAATCCTCGCGAGACGTCACCCCCAAGGACTACGCCGTGGGCGCATACGACGACGCGATCAAGGACGAGGGAGGCGCAGGCTTTCCGCAGGAATTCGCTGCTTTCACCGCGGCCACGGCGGAATGGAAGACGGGCGATGGGGGATTCCCGGACGCGACCGAGCTGCCCAGCGTCGAGCGCCTGGGCAAGCTGAAGTTCGGCGGCGACCCGTTGAAGCGGAAGCTCAACAACACCAGCTACGCGCTCTTCGACGTCAACCCCAAGGACGCCGGGCAGCTAAAGCTCAAGGGCACCTCGGACGGAGGGGTGCAGTGGAGCGTCGCCCTGGTCGGACGCGACGGAAGCGGCAAAGCCGGCACCGTCGAGCGCCTGGTCAACTATTCCGAGGGGGGCGAGAAGTCCAGCGTGACCCTCGCGAACGCACAATCCTTCGAGCGGATCACGGCCGTGGTGACGAACGCCGACGGCCACGTGAGCGGCTCGAAGCCGACGTTCGGCGAGTTCAGCTACACGCGGAACGGCGAGCACTTTAAGCTCAAGATCCGCTGATGTCGCAAAGCCCCACAGAAGACGAGTTCCGCGTCGAGGTCGAGCTCGACGACGACGAGCATCACCTGACGCTGGGTGAGCGCCTTCGCGCCGTGGACCTGGACGACGAGGCGCGGGAGCGCCTGGGATCCAGGGTCATCGTGACCCGCGACGGGTCGCACCTCTTTCTCTATGCGAACTCCCAGGCGAGCTGCGAAGAGGCCGAGCGCGTGGTTCGCGAGCTCGTCGCGGAGGACGATCTGACCGCATCGGTCCGCTCGACCCGCTGGCACCCGGTCGAGCAGGCCTGGAAGGACGTCTCCGAGCCGCTCCCGCAGACCGAGGAGGAGCGCGAAGCCGAGGAGCACGCGCGCGAGGAGCGCCAAGCGGGCGAGGACGACGGCATCAAGAGCCCGGGCTTCGTCACGCTCGGCTCGTACAAGCCACAGTTCCTGCGCGACCTCGGGCTTTAAGCCGCCTGTGGGGTCAGACCCCCGGTTCTAGAAGCTTCTCCAGCACGACGACGTCCTTCCACTCGCCGCGCAGGCGGCCGTGCCGGAAGTGCGTGCCCACGCGCTGGTAGCCCATCCGTTCGAATAGACGCAGGCTGGCCTCGTTCGTCGTGAAGACCTTGGCGACGAGCTTGAACTTCTCCTCCTCGCGCGCAGAAGTCGCGGCCGCATCGAGAAGCGCCCTGCCCACACCTCGCCCGCGAGCGGCTGATCCGACGTAAACCGCTACCTCTCCTACGCCCGCGTAATACGGGTTGGACTCCTCGTACGGCCCGATCGACGCCCAGCCCAGCACCGTGCCCTCCTCCTCGGCCACCAGGAACGGGTGGTCCTTCGAGATGATCGCCTCCACCTCTGAGACGGGCCGGGGCTCGCTTCTGAGCGTCGCATTTCCCGCCATGACCGCCTCGTCGTGGATCGCGGCAATTGCCTCGGCATCGCCGGGCTCGGCCTCTCGAAGTGTGATGCTCACCCGGGGTTCTTGATCCGGCGAGCTGTCTTTTTCGGCTTCGCCTTGCCGGGCGGCGGGGCGAGGGCCTTGAGCTCGGCGAGCGACTCCGATAGATCGTGCGCCAGCGAGTCGAGGTCGGCCATGGCCTCGTAGTCGCCGATCAGGCCGAAGTTGACCTGGCCGTCGTAGCTCATGATCCCGAAGCAGACGGCCTGGCGCTTCGCGAGCGGGACCATGGGGTAGAGCGCCAGGAGCTTGTGCCCCATCAGGTAGAGGGGGAACTGCGGTCCCGGGACGTTGGTCACGACCATGTTGAAGAAGCGCTGGCGCGACTGCAGGCGGCCCGCCTGGCCGATGATCGTGGGCGGGGCGAAGTCGGCGAGCTCCGTGAGCAGGGTCGCTCCGACCGCCTGCTTCGACTCCTTGAGATCGCCCATGCCGGCCGAAACTGCCCTCAGGCGCTCAGCCGGATCCTCGATCCCGACGGGCAGGGTCGCGTACATCGCGCTGACCTTGTTGCCCAGATCGCCGTGCTGATCGGCGAGGCGGACGCTGATCGGCACCATCGCCTTCAGCTCGAGCCCCGCCGTCGCATGACCCCGTGCGCGCAGGAACCGGCCGAGCGCCCCGGCGACCGCGGCCAGCACCACGTCGTTGACCGTTCCTCCCACGGTGTTCTTGATCCGCTTGTAGTCCTCGAGGTCCCCGTGGACCCATGCGAAGCGCCTATACGGACTGATCTCGACGTTGAAGGGAGAATCGGGGGCCGCCACGCCCGCGCGAGCGAGCGCTCCCACCGACTCCAGGCCGTCCACGAGCGCCTGCGCCACGCGCCGGGGCCGCCGGAATGCCGCGCGGAACCCGCGGAAGACCTCCGCCGGCGTCGTCGCGCGCTCGGCGAGGGCTCGGCTCAGGACCTCGGCGTCGGAAGGCTCCGGCCCAGCGACCCATTCCTCGGCCTGGGGGGTGGGGGCATCGGGCTCCGCGTCGAACAGGACGGTCGTTATGTCAACGCCCGACACGCCGTCGACGAGGCAGTGGTGCGTCTTGGTCACGATCGCAAACCGCCCCTCGGAAAGCCCGTTCACCAGCCACATCTCCCAGAGCGGCTTGGAGCGGTCCAGGCGCTGAGAGAAGACGCGAGCGGCCAGGGTGCGAAGCTGCTGCTCGGATCCGGGCTCGGGCAGTGCTGTGTTGCGTACGTGGTACTCGAGGTTGAACTGCGGGTCGTCGATCCAGAGCGGGCGGCCCTGTCCGTAGGGGACGAACTTCAGCTTCTGGCGAAACCGCGGCACGAGGTGGAGGCGCGAGGAGATGTGCTTGCGGAGATCCTCGATGTCGGGCGCGTCGCCCTCGAAGATCGTGGTCGAGGCGACGTGCATGTGCGCGGGGCCGTCCTCGAGGTGCAGGAAGGAGGAGTCGAGACCAGTCAGGCGGTCGCCGGAAGCCATGCTCTCATCCTGCCACAGATGCGCACGGGCGCAATCTTGCGACTTCGTGAAGAGCGTGACCGGAGTCACACATAGAACACACGTTCGTCCGTACCTTCTCCCGCGTCAATTGAACTGAAATCAACCGAGCGCGGGGTCTGACCCACGAGCCCAAGCGCTCGCCTGACGCTTTCGCCCTCGGGGGCTCGAACCCCGGATGCGCCGCCAGGCGACCAGGCCCGCGCAGGCTGCCGGACACAGGCGGCCCTGAAAGGACAGTGAAAGATCGTGATGCGCAAGAAACGCATCCGGCGCAGGCGTGCATTCGCGCTCGCCCTGCTGCCGGCGACAATTATTTCGATGGGGTGGGGCCAGTCCTCGCCTGCCGCAGACGAGCGCCGGGCGACCGTCGACGCACCAGCGTCCGTTCGCATCGGCGACGGGATCAGGATCAAGGGCGAGTTCCCAGACGCCAGTCACGCCGAGGTTGCGATTCTCCACCGTAAGGCCGGAGAGAACTCGTACAAGCGGGTTGACGGCACGCGCACCGGCGCCGGCGGACGCTGGTCCGAGCGCGTCAGGCCGCGCAGCACCGGCGACTGGAGGGCGAGGCTGGCAACGACTCCTGCTCCCGACACGCTCGCGAGCCAGTCGACCGTTGACTCCGAGTCCGACTCGGAGCTGATCCGCGTCCGGTCGAAGACCAAGGTGAAGCCTGCCGACCGCGACGTCGTGGCCGGCAGGGAAGTCGAGATCCGCGGGCGGGTCCGTCCAGCAGGACAGCGCGACGTGGTCATCGAGATCAACGGTGACACGAAGCGCACCCGCGCGAACAAGCGTGGCCGCTTCGAGGTCGACTACAGGCCGTCTTCCGCGGGCTCCTACAGGGTTCGTGCGGAGGCCAAGCGCAACAGGGAGGCCGGCGGCTCGAAGGACTCGGGCGGCAAGATCACGGCCTACCGCTACGCGCAGGCGTCGTGGTACGGCCCCGGCCTCTACGGGAATCGCACCGCGTGCGGGCAGACGCTCACCTCGTCGACCCGCGGAGTAGCGCACAAGTCGTTCCCCTGCGGGACCAGGCTCTCGATCCGCAATGGGTCGCGTGAGGTCCACGTCCGGGTCATCGACCGGGGGCCCTATGTGGGCGACCGGGAGTTCGACCTGACCGAGGCGACCAAGAACGACCTGGGCTTCGGAAGCACGGGCCGGATCCTGGTCTCGAAGTAGCACCCTTCGCCAGGAGCTCGCGGGGCGTAAAATCAACCCCGTGAGCTCCGAGGCGAAGAATCTCGAGGCCATCTCGAAGGCCATCGACCAGCACAACGCCAACTGCCCGTATCCGGCATCCGAGGTCCGGATGAACCCGTTCGAGATCGAACGGCTCGGCTGGGAACAGATTCGCGGCCTGCCGATCGTGGGCGACCCCCAGGTGGCAACGGGGCGCTTCAACATCATCTGCTCCGGCGATGGTGCCGAGGACGAGGAGCTCGAAGAGGTCGAGGCGATCGGCGAGCCCGTGCGGGTCGGTGCGCCGGAAAGCCCGATCGAACGCCCAGAGTTCCCCGTCTGAGCGGCAGGCGGGGGAGGGTCGGTGCACCGCGAGTGGGAGTTCTATCTGCTCGCCCTGGAGCAGTTCGAAGCGGACCTGCGCGCGGGATGGGAACCGCCCGAGGACAGGCTCGAGCTCTTCTGGTTCGACTATCTGGGTGACGCCGACGCCCAGGACTCGGACGAGAGCGACGAAGCGCTCCGCCGCGTGCGCGCGAGCTGGCCCGATTTGATTCGCGAGCCGCGGCCCCTGGATGGGCCGGAGAGCCTCTACCTGTTGACCCTGGTGTTCTGCCACGGAGTCCGGCTCGACGAGGACCCCGATTGCCGGCACTACGAGTTCGGCTCGGAGTCCGACCTGGAGCTGACCGCAGCTCTCAAGCGCGGCCGGCTATGGGATCGCCTCACTCGCCGCGAGGTCGCCGGGCTGACCCCTGGCGACGCAGGTCCGGGGGTCGCCGGAGAGCCTGGCTTCGGCTGGCTGGCGCGCAACGAGTTGGAGCTGGCACATCGCCTTCCAGATGTGAGCGGGGCAAGCGAGCTCAAGGACGCCGCTTTGGAGGCTGAGCGCCACGGGCGCGACCTGTTCGCCTTCAGCGCCTTCGGCTCCGACTGAGCGTCAGAGGTTCAGGCCCAGGTCGTTCGTAAGGCGCTGCGCCCAGTTGTTGAGCTCGCTGAAGCCCCCGCTGAGGATCAGCACGCCCATCGCGATCAGGATCGCGCCGCCGAAGGCTGTGATCGCGCGGTAATGGCGCTTGACGACGCTGAAAGTCGTAGTGGCGCGCGAGAACGCGAGCGCGGTGAACAGAAACGGGATGCCGAGCCCGAGCGAATAGACGGCCAGGAGAAGCGCTCCATGAAGCGCCTCGCCGTCGACGGCGGCAAGGGTGAAGATGCCGCCCAGCATTAGGCCGGGGAAGGGAGTCCAGGCGATCGATAGTGCTGCCCCAGCGACTATCGGCCCGCCCTTGCCCGCGCGCTCCATCAGCGGGTCAACCCGCCACTCGCGGTTCAGGCGATCGACGAACATCGCCGC
>Ga0190271_10002462_pt1 | contig 11238 bp, 12 predicted proteins | sample Popmic356T_FD_133747 | JGI IMG/M metagenome (GOLD analysis project Ga0190271, IMG submission 133747) | Populus adjacent soil microbial communities from riparian zone of Weber River, Utah, USA - 356 T | ecosystem: Environmental > Terrestrial > Soil > Riparian zone | place: USA: Utah | collected...
GGTTGGTGTAGACGCAGATATCGGCGGCGATATCCAGCGCGCGGCGCACGATCGCCTCCGCGTCCTTGTCGCTGTCGGCCAGTGCCCGGGCGGCGGCCAGCGCGTAGTTGCCACCGGAGCCGATGGCCATCACCCCGGCTTCCGGCTCGAGCACGTCGCCGGTACCGGTCAGCACCAGCGAGACCTCCTTGTCGGCGACGATCATCATGGCTTCCAGTCGCCTGAGGTAGCGGTCTGTGCGCCAGTCCTTGGCGAGTTCGACGGCGGCGCGGGTGAGCTGGCCCGGATATTGTTCGAGCTTGCTCTCGAGCCGCTCGAACAGGGTGAACGCGTCGGCGGTGGCGCCGGCAAAGCCACCGATCACGTCGCCCTTGCCGAGCTTGCGCACCTTTTTCGCATTCGACTTGATCACGGTCTGGCCAATCGACACCTGCCCGTCTCCGCCGATCACGACCTTGCCTCCCTTGCGCACCGTGAGGATTGTGGTGCCGTGCCACGTCAACTCGGCCGGGCCCGAATGCGGTCCTTGCATGAAATGTCCCTTTTCGCTTGGGCCAATCTAGTCGCTGCGCCGACGGTTTCAATCGCAGCCCAAGCGCAGTCTGGTCACCATAGCGGCAAAACAGCCGCCAAACGCGACCTTCCACGGTGGCGGAAGCCGGTTTCGCCTGTTAAAAGACCCGCGTTTTCAGGACCCCAGCAGCGGACTTTTCATGCGCAAGGCGACGATCAAGCGCAAGACCAAGGAGACGGACATCGAGGTGAGCGTCAACCTCGACGGCAGCGGCGTGTCGAGCGCCGCGACCGGGATCGGCTTCTTCGATCATATGCTGGACCTGCTTGCCCGCCATTCGCGCATCGACATCGCCGTCAAGGCTGCCGGCGACCTGCACGTCGACCATCACCACACCACCGAGGACGTCGGCATCGCGCTCGGCCAGGCGGTGAAGCAGGCGCTCGGCGACATGAAGGGGATCACCCGCTACGCCAGCGTGCATATGCCGATGGATGAAACGCTTTCGCGCGTGGTGATCGACATCTCGGGGCGGCCGGTGCTGGTGTTCAAGGTTGCCTTTTCGCGTGACAAGATCGGCGATTTCGATACCGATCTGGTCCGCGAGTGGTTCCAGGCATTTGCGATGAACGCCGGCATCACGCTGCATGTCGAAACGCTCTACGGCGACAACGGGCACCATATCGCCGAGTCGTGCTTCAAGGGTCTGGCGCGCGCGTTGCGAATCGCGGTTGCCATCGATCCGAAGGCCGCAAACGAAGTGCCGTCGACCAAGGGTACGCTCGGCAACTAAGCGACGTTCGACGAGGTTAGCATCAGCCCGGCAAGATTGCCGGACCTTACGTTTTCCGGAGACCACGGCCATGCCGGTCTACACAGTTCACGCACCGTCCACCGTGACCCTGCGCGATGAAGCCGACAAGTTCGTCTTCGTGCGCGACGGATTTCATTTTTGGGCGATGCTGTTCGGGCCGTTCTGGCTGCTGTGGAACAGGCTCTGGCTCGTGCTGCTTGGCTACATCGCGGCAACCGCCGTTATCGGCATCGCGCTCGCATTGCTTGCGGCGTCCGCGGATCTACGCCTGCTGGTCTTCCTGCTGCTTGCGGTGCTGATGGGCCTCGAGGCTACGAGCCTGCGGCGATGGAGCTATTCGCGCGGCAAGTGGCGGCAGATCGATTTCGTCGTCGCGGACGACGAGGAAACCGCCGAGCGGCGCTTCTTCGATCGCTGGACCGAGCACGGCCTCTCCGGCCTGACGCCGGCTTCGGAGGTTCCGGCGGCGCCTTTCCCGGCGCGGCCGATGCCGGCTGCGCCGCATGGCATCATCGGCCTGTTCCCCGAACCCGGGGGACGACGGTGACGGTCGCCATCATCGACTACGGTTCCGGCAACCTGCACTCGGCAGCCAAGGCTTTCGAGCGCGCGTCGCGCAGCTTGTCGCAACCTGAACCGGTCCTGGTGACGCGCGATCCGGAACGGGTCTGGCGCGCCGACCGCGTCGTGCTGCCGGGCGTCGGCGCCTTCGCCGACTGCAAGAAGGGCCTCGATTCCCTCGACGGCATGGTGCAGGCCCTGAACGAGGTCGTACGCGACAAGGCGCGGCCGTTTTTCGGCATCTGCGTCGGCATGCAGCTGATGGCCGAGCGCGGACGCGAATATACCGTCACTGAGGGTCTCGGCTGGATCGCCGGCGACGTCGAGAAAATCGCGCCGCAGGACGACAGCCTGAAGATCCCGCATATGGGCTGGAACACGCTCGATCCGCTGCGTGAGCACCCGGTGCTTGAACGCCTGCCGCTCGGTGAGAAGGGCCGGCACGCCTACTTCGTGCACTCCTATCACCTCAAGGCTACGAACGAGGCTGATGTAGTGGCGCGTTCGAGCTACGGCGGGCCGGTGACTGCGATTGTCGCCAAGGACACGACGATCGGCACCCAGTTCCACCCCGAGAAGAGCCAGCGCTTCGGCCTTGCCCTGATCGCAAACTTCTTGAAGTGGAAGCCGTGATCCTTTTTCCCGCGATCGATCTGAAGAACGGCGAATGCGTTCGCCTGCAGCAGGGCGACATGGCGCGCGTGACGGTGTTCAACACCAATCCCGCCGCCCAGGCGCGCGCGTTCCAGGATCAGGGTTTCGAATACCTGCACGTCGTCGATCTCGACGGCGCTTTCGCCGGCAAGCCGGTGAACGCGCAAGCCGTCGAAGCGATGCTGAAGGTCGTGTCGATGCCGGTGCAGCTCGGCGGCGGCATCCGCGACATGAAAACGGTCGAGGGCTGGCTCGGCAAGGGCATCGCCCGCGTCATTATCGGCACCGCAGCGGTGCGCGACCCGGCTTTCGTCAAGCAGGCGGCGAAGGCGTTTCCCGGCCGGCTTGCCGTGGGTCTCGATGCACGCGATGGCAAGGTCGCCGTCGAAGGCTGGGCGGAAACCTCCCAGGTGACAGCACTCGAGATTGCGAAGCGATTCGAGGATGCGGGCGTCGCAGCGATCATCTTCACCGATATCGCCCGCGACGGACTTCTGCAGGGCCTGAATCTGGACGCGACGATCGCCCTTGCCGACGGCATGTCGGTTCCCGTGATCGCTTCCGGAGGTCTCGCCTCGCTCGACGACGTCCGCGCGATGCTTGAGCCACGCGCCCGAAAGCTTGCCGGCGCGATCTCCGGCCGCGCGCTGTACGACGGCCGGCTCGATCCGGCCCAAGCGATCGCGCTGATCAAGGCGGCACGGCCGGGCGCCGGGCGCGCGAAGGTCTCGTAATGGCGCGGAAGACGGGAAAAACGGGAAAGCTGCCGCTTGGGCTGAAATTCAGGGAACTGCTGCTGCCGATCTTCGTGTTTGCGCCGCTCATGGCGATCCTCTGCTGGGCCGCCGCGTGGTTTTTCTGGGAGTGGCGGGATTTCGCCGGCGCCTTTCTCGGCCTTGGGTGTTTTGCGATGGTGGTGGCCATCTGCGCCTATCTTTTTGTCCTGGTGAACCGGATCGAGCGCGGGGAATAATGTTCAAGGTACGTGTCATCCCCTGCCTCGACGTCAAGGACGGCCGCGTCGTCAAGGGCATCAACTTCGTCGACTTGCGCGATGCCGGAGATCCGGTCGAGGCGGCGATCGCCTACGATGCGGCCGGCGCGGACGAGCTGACCTTTCTCGACATCACCGCCAGCCACGAAAATCGCGGCACCATGCTCGACGTCGTCCGCCGCACGGCGGAAGCTTGCTTCATGCCGCTGACGGTCGGCGGCGGCGTGCGCACCACGGAAGACATTCGCGTGCTGTTGAGCTCGGGCGCCGACAAGGTGTCGATCAACACCGCCGCCGTACACCGGCGCGAGTTCGTCAAGGAGGCCGCGGAGAAATTCGGCGGCCAATGCGTCGTCGTCGCCCTCGACGCCAAGCGCGTGAAGCGCGCGGGTGGTTCCGACCGCTGGGAGATTTTCACCCATGGCGGCCGCAATGCCACCGGTATCGACGCTATCGAATATGCGCAGGAAGTGGTGTCGCTGGGCGCTGGCGAACTACTACTAACGTCTATGGATCGCGACGGCACCCGCCGGGGCTTCGATATTCCGCTGACGCGGTTGATTGCGGACAGTGTTTCCGTACCGGTCATAGCCTCGGGTGGCGTGGGCAACCTCGATCACCTGGTCGAGGGCATCCGCGACGGCCATGCCACCGCAGTGCTTGCGGCCTCGATCTTCCACTTCGGCGAATACACCGTCCGCGCGGCCAAGGAGTACATGCTGCGGGCAGGCCTGCCGATGCGGCTGGACCCCTGATCCGTTAACGCTGTCCGGACTCCCCGCACTGCCCGCGGGGTGATAGAAGACAAGACGATGACAAGCTTCACGATCCACGATCTTGCAATGACCATCGACGCGCGCGCGGGCGCGGGCGGTGAGGTGTCCTATACGCGCAAGCTCCTGGACAAGGGGCCGGCGCATTGCGCGCGCAAGCTCGGCGAGGAAGCGGTCGAGACCGTCATCGCCGCGGTCGAGGGCGACAGGGCCGCGCTTGTCGCTGAAAGCGCAGATCTGATTTACCACTTGCTGGTCCTCTTGAAATCGCGCGGCGTTACGCTCGCCGAGGTCGAGGGGGCGCTGGCGCAACGCACCGGGACCTCCGGTCTCGAAGAAAAGGCAGCGCGCAAGCGCCAATGAGAAGAACGGACTCATGGATGTGAGAGCCGAGCAGACCTTTACGCCATACCGTACCTTCACGCGGAAGGAGTGGGCGGCCAAGCGCGACGATACGCCGATGACGCTTGCGGCGAGCGAAGTCGCGGCCCTGCGCTCGATCCATGACCGGCTCGACATCCGCGAGGTCGAGGAGATCTACCTGCCGCTGTCGCGCCTGTTGTCGCTCTATGTCGAGGCGACGCAGGAGCTGTTCATCGCGCAGAAGCGGTTCCTGCATTCCGACGAACCGAAGGTTCCCTACATCATCGGTATCGCGGGCTCGCCGGCCGGCGGCAAGTCCACCACCGCGCGCGTGCTGCAGGCGTTGCTGAAGCGCTGGCTGCCGAAGCCGAAGGTCGACCTTGTGACGACCGACGGCTTCCTGTTTCCGACTGTCGTGCTCGAGCGCGAAGGCTTGATGCAGAAGAAGGGTTTCCCGGAAAGCTACGACCTGCCGGCGCTGCTGTCGTTCCTGAGCGACATCAAGGCCGGGCGCCGCCCGGTCCGCGCGCCGATCTACTCGCACGTCACCTACGACATCGTGCCGAACGAGTGGGTGGAGATCGACCGCCCCGACATCCTGATTCTCGAAGGCTTGAACGTGCTGCAGGCCGGACGCCTGCCGCGCGACGGCAAGGCCATTCCCTACGTGTCCGACTTTTTTGACTTCTCGGTCTATATTGACGCTGACGAACAGCTGCTGCGCGAGTGGTACGTCAAACGCTTCCTTGCGTTCCGCGACACCGCGTTCCTCGATCCCAAATCCTACTTCCGCCGCTATGCGACGCTGTCGGATGAGGAGGCGACCAAAACCGCACTCGGCATCTGGACGACGATCAACGGAAAAAATCTGCACGAGAACATCCTGCCGACCCGTCCGCGCGCAACTCTGATCCTGAAGAAGGGTCCGGATCACGCCATCGAGACGGTATCGCTCAGGAGACTGTGACGGCTATGCCGCATGCCTGGTCGCATAGGCGCCGAAATGGCCGATGTAGCGGGAGCTGATAGCCGACACCGGCAGGATCATCAGCACGTCGGTGGTGCCGAACTGATGGTCAATCACCGCGCCGTCACCCACATAGGCACCAAGCCGCAGGTAGCCCTTGATCAGCGGCGGCAGTTCGCGCAGCGCGGACCTTGGGTCGATGAGGTCCTTGGCGATCCGGTTCATCTCGACGCGCCGGTGCGGCAGCGCGTTCGCGCGCCAGTCGTCCGGCGCGCGCGCGAAGTGATGCAGGAACGACAGCGGCAGCGAAAGCCGACTCGGATCGGTGCCTTCTAGGCTGGCGCAACCGATCATCACGTCGAAATTGTTTTGCCGCACATAGCTCCACACGCCATGCCAGAGCAGTTCGACCGTCCGCTTGTTGCGATAGGGCGGCAGCACGCAGGATCGGCCGAGTTCCAGGAAGCGCAGAGCGCGATGACGCTCCGTCAGGCTTGCGATGTCGAACTCGCTGTCGGTGTAGAAACCGCCATTCTCTTTGGCGGCTTCCTGCGGCAGCAGCCGATACGTGCCGACAACCGGCGGCTTGCGCCGCAGCGGCGCCCTGCCCGCGGGCAGCGCGGCCCGATCTATCACCATTAGATGATCGCAAATCCTGTCGAAGGTATCCTTATCGCGCCGGGCCAGCATGGTGGTAGCGTCGGCGATCGCGGTGCCGTCCTTGTAAAACACCCGGTAGCGCAGCTTCTGTGCGCGCCTGACGTCCTGGCGCGTCCCGGCCAGCCGCACCTCGAGCGCGCCCATGCGGCCGAGCACGGCTGCCGGGTTCGGTTGCGGCAGCACCATACTGCTTGCCGCTTGCCAGGAGGGCTTGAGCCACGCCGCCGACTCTCGCACGGCAAACGGATTCAGCCGCTCCATCAGGCGAAGCGGTACGTCGGCCGTATTGCGATTTGGCATTGAGTGTCCTCGCAGCGGGGCATTAGCGAATCGGCTGCGCCCTCGCAAGCGAGTCAATAATGATGGTCACCTACGAAAATGTGACAAGGCCGGACCCTATGGGATGGCGACGCGGGTCAGGCGGCGGCGCGCGCGACGGGCTTGATGGAGGCCAGCGCCTCGCCGAGCCGTTCGCGGTCGAGCGGCTTGACTAGGTAGCCGTCCATCCCGGCCTCGAAACAGGCGTAGCGGTCTTCCACCAGCGTGTTCGCCGTCAGCGCCAGCACCGGCGTGCGGCGGCCGCAGCGGCCCGCCTCGCGCATGCGGATACGCCTGGTGGCCTCGATCCCGTCGATCTCCGGCATCTGCACGTCCATCAGGATGACGTCATAGGGCGTGCCGGCGCTTTCCGCGGCGATCCAGGACTCCACCGCCATCGCGCCATTGGTCGCGACCACGGGACGGTGGCCGAGCCGCAGCAGCAGCGACCGCGTCAGGAGCGCGTTGATTTCGTTGTCCTCAGCAACCAGCACCGACAGCGACTGCTCGGGCGCTTTCGCCGGGGCGAGGGCCGGGAAGGCCGCGGTTTCATCAGGCACGATCGAATGCGACGCATGGTCGGATTTCAGCCGCGCAGCCAGCGACGCCGGGCGGAGCGGCTTGACCAGATAGTCGACGTAGCCCTGCTGTTTCAGCGCATCCAGTTGCGCCCGATCCGCCGGCGCGATCATGACGATGGCGCGGCTCGTGTGCTGGCGCGCAGCCTCGCCGAGCTGCCGCAGATCGTCTGCGCCCATTGCGTGGTCGACGATCACGCAATGCCACAGGCGTTCGGGCAGCAGCGCCAGGGCGGCGTCGCAATCGGAGATCACGCAGGTCTGCGCGCCCCATTCGCCGAGCCGGCGTGCGATCAGCGAGGCTTCGATGGTTTGCGGCGACACCAGCATGATCGAGCGACCCGCGAGATCGGGGGCTTCGAATGCGGGCGTGTGGTCGGCGGCGGTGGAGAATGTTGCCGACACGGTGAAGGTGGAGCCCGAGCCTTGCGTGCTCTCCAGCGTGATGCGGCCGCCCATGCGACGGATGATGCGATCGGAGATGCTTAAGCCAAGGCCCGTGCCGCCATAGTGACGCGAGGTGCCGTTGTCGGCCTGCTCGAACTCGTTGAAGATGCGCTGCTGCGCCTCGGGAGCGATGCCGATGCCAGTGTCGCGGACGACGAAATCGATCTCGTCCGGCCAGGTGCCGGGCTGCACGATCAGTGCGGCGCCGCCCTTGGTCGTAAACTTGATGGCATTGCCGGCGAGATTCAGCAGCACCTGTCGCAGCCGCGCGGCGTCGCCGTTGATGACGGCGGGCAGGGCGTCGTCGACATAGGCGGCGAGTTCGAGCTGCTTGGCCTGCGCGCGCGGCGCCAGCAACTCGACGACTTCCTCGATCATCGGGCGCAACGGGAAGGGGCGGCATTCGAGGTCGATGCGGCCGGCTTCGATCTTGGAGAAGTCGAGGATCTCCTCGATCAATCCAAGCAGTGCATCGCCCGACGTCTTGATGGCGCGGGCATAGGTCGACTGTTCCGGCGAAAGCTGCGAGTCGAGCAACAGGCCGCTCATGCCGATGATGCCGTTCAGCGGCGTGCGGATCTCGTGGCTCGCCATCGCCAGGAACCGCGACTTGGCGCGGTTGGCGGCGTCGGCCTGATCGCGGGCGTGCGCCAGCGTCTGCTCGGCCTCAGTGCGGTCGGTGACGTCGCGGCCGACGCACTGCAGTTCCGCCGGCGCGTTGGCGTCGAGGCGAATCAGGCTTTCGCGCCACGCGACCCAGCGCGGACCTATCTTCTGGTCGTGCGCACGCGTGCCGTCCGCTTCCATGGCGGTCGGTCCTTGCTCGGCCGCCGTGAGCTGAAAGCTGCTGCCGACCAATTCCTCGCGCGAGCGGCCGGCCAGCTGGCAGAAGGCGTCGTTGACGAACGAGATCGCGCCGTCGCTCCGGCGGCGGACGACGAAGTCGCCCAGCGCTTCGAACAGGTGCCGGGCGCGCTCCTCGGCGTCCTTCAGTTCCCAGTTGCGGTCGGCCAGCGCTTCGTTCTGCGTTGAAATCTTCCTGACGTGACGCCGCAGCCAGCGAAAGCGCATGTTCTGCACGGCCAGCGCCGTGCAGGCGACCGCGAACAGGAAGGCCACGCCGATGGCAAAGGTGTGTGGGTTATAGTCCTGTGAACGCGCGCCGGTGACGAACCCGAACGCCGTCGAGAAGGCGATGGTGAAGAACAGGAAGGCGCGGATGACCGAATTCAGGCGCGGGTGGCGCCGGGAGAAACGGCGGAGCAGCAGGCGTACGCGCAGGCCCGGCGTCATGGCGCTCATTGTTGGAAATCTCGCGGCCGATTTGATCGGAAGGAGCGTCGCGCAAGCGCGTTGCGAATGGCTTGAGGATCAGCGCGGCCAGAGCCGTGCGCTGCAATCAGGGTTGACGAAGCGTTAACGACAGCGATCCGGTCGGCTCGCTGTCGACGGACTCTCCCGCGAGACGCTTCTGGCCGCCGCGCACGGCGACGATCAGGGCGGCGGCCTGTTCGGGCGAAATCCTCTGAGAGTCCACATAGATGCGATAGTCCGCATCGGCCTCATGCGTCAGCAGAACGATCGGCTGGTCCGGCTGCGGATGTGCGCTGACGCTGACAAGCCTTGCGGCCTGATCTAGGCCGCAGTCGGCGGGGCCTGCCGCTCCCTGCTCGTCGACAATGACGAGATCGGCGAGTTCCGCCGAAGCCACGATCTGCACCTTGACGGTCGCAGCAAACGGATCGGCGGTGAAAGCGACGCTGCGGGTGGTCGCGGTGGAAAAACATTGTCTGGCGGCAGCGGAGTGCCAGTCATGCGCGACGCCGCCGACAAGGACGAGCGGAATGACCGACGAGAGGATCGACAGACGCAACATCTTACGCACCACGTACTCAAAAGCGGACCAACAGCGGCCCGCACTATGGTTGGCAAAGCGTAAATGAAAGAGGTTAGCGGAGGATTAGCGGCGCGATCGTCATGCGGCCGGCGTAGATGATGCTCGATCGGGCAGAAGCAGACCGCAACTCAGCGCGCAGGCCTCGACCGCGCCGGTTTGTGAAGGAGTGAACGAGCTTTCTCGCTGCTGCCAGTGCGACCGGAGCCAGTTGCGTCCACGGCCTCTGCCCGATCCAGACTTCGTGGAGTGGGACGGATTGCGTGGCGAAGCGCTCCTTGTAGGCCTCGTCGCCGATCGTGAGATCGAACACAGTGTCTCCGCGACGAATGCAATCCTCGATGATGCTTTCCAGCAGAAGCAGGCCGGTCGAGTGATTGCGTAGTTTCTCGTGATCGAATCCCAGCAACAGGAAGCAGAAGCGTCCGCGGTGATGAATGCCGAACAGAACCGAATGGACCGTGCCGTTGACCGTCAGCACATAGGTGCGGGCGAAACCGGTCCTGGCGCCCGCAATCGCGACGTCGAGATAGAACGCCAGACACGCGGGATCGTCGAGCGCATCGTTGGCCCAGCGGGCCTGACGGAAATGGCGCATGCGCTGGAACGCTGCTCGGATGCCTGCAGGCTCTGACAACTGCTCGAGCGCGACGGTGCCTTTTGCGGCAAGCCGCTTGCGCTTGCTCTTGAGGAAACGGGCAAAATCCGGAGTCAGGATACGCGATTGCCAGCCTTCGAGCGGTCCTGTGAGTTCGACCTCATGCGCCATGAAGTCCATGGTGTGGCGTCGGGCTATTCCACTGCCAGGCGGAAGATCGATTGTGTCGTCGCGCACCCGCCGCAGGCGAACGAGCCGTAGCTTGCCCAGTTGGTGCAGGAGCTCCCGGACAATTCGGGGATCGTTGGCTGCGTTTCGGTCGAAGACGAGTGCGTTGTAGTCGGCGACGTCGAAGTCGGCGGCGTCAAGCATGCTGAAAGGGCCGACCTTGCGGCGTATCATCGGCAGAACCAGCATTAACCGGTCGTCGCAGGCCGAACGGCCGATGAGGATGGTCGGAGAGCGGTCGGCAGCATCGATCAGGCGCGCAAATGCGCGATCGAGCCAGAGCGGGTGCTGAAACGCGGTCGCATCCGCGCGCTCGTGCAGATCCAGATACTCCGGCGATGTGAAGTCGAAGGCAGGAACGACTCCGAAGGCCAGCGAAGGCCTGGTGGATACCGCGGGCGCCTTCAGCAGTCCCGCATGCATCAGCAGCCATTCGATCCCCTGTTCGCCGACCGCTTCGACGACGGACATGGCAAGGTGCAAGGCCGGCATTGACGATATCATTTGCCGTCACTCCCTTGGCCTGATCCGTTCGACGCGATCGCAGACACGCGCGTGTCCGCGCTGAAGATTCGCCGCGAGGGTAGAAGCCGCAGCACCGAGCCGTCGAATCCTGTCAGCGTGCGTGTGGAGATCACAAGAGCCAGGGCCATCAGGCCGATGGATACTGCCGACGAAGCGACGCCGCCGGTGGTGCCGTAGAGTGGGATGAGCAACAGCATTCCCGCAACGCGCCGCGCGATGGCGCCTGCGGTAATCGCGAGATAGCGCCCTTCATGTCCCGTCAGCATGAGTATCGAGCCGGAGGGCCCCGCGCACGTCGCGATCGCAACACCGACCGAGAGCACCAGCAGCGCGCCGTGCCAGACGCCGTA
>Ga0190271_10002463_pt1 | contig 11236 bp, 8 predicted proteins | sample Popmic356T_FD_133747 | JGI IMG/M metagenome (GOLD analysis project Ga0190271, IMG submission 133747) | Populus adjacent soil microbial communities from riparian zone of Weber River, Utah, USA - 356 T | ecosystem: Environmental > Terrestrial > Soil > Riparian zone | place: USA: Utah | collected...
GCACTCGGCAATAAGGACAATGGCCGAGGTCCATTTGTAAATGTTGCGAGCGTTTTCGCCGCATCTGTTCAGTCGGCAGCTGACGAAATGTCGCGTTAGGCTTTGAATACCGCGGAGGGCCTAGTCTGGCGAAGGCGAGAAGCAAACACCGCAAATGAGACTACGGTGGCCTCGAGGTTGCAGAGGTTGAGGATCAATACTGCGAACCGGCGCGACGAAGTGAGCCGAATACGGTCGCGCTCACGGGAGGCTAAATGTTCAATCGAGTGCTTATCGCTGACGATCACGCGCTCGTGCGCGAAGGGATCGGCATCCTGATCTCGCGCGGCGGTTTCACTGTGGTCGCCGAAGCGTCGAACGGCCAGGAAGCGCTCGCGCATGCGTCGAGCTGCCAGCCGGACATCGCGGTGCTCGACATGAGCATGCCGATCATGAACGGTCTGGAGACCGCGCAGGAGATGCGCAAATTGTCGCCTCGCACGCAATCGATTCTGCTGTCGCGCCACGCCGGAGGGGACTCCGTCCTCGCCGCGATGCGTGCCGGCATCAAGGGGTATGTGCTGAAGTCGCAGTCGGTCGTCGAACTGCTGCAGGCATTGAACGACGTGGCGGCCGGAGGCTTCTATCTGAGCCCGGGCGTCTCGGGAGTTGTGGTCGACGCCGTTCGGTCGCGGTCGACTACACCTTTCGACGACCTACTCAGCGTGCGCGAGCGTCAGGTACTCAAACTCATCGCCGAGGGCTACTCGACCAAGGAGTGCGCAACGATCCTTGGCGTCAGTGTCAAGACCGCGGACTCTCACCGCACGCGGCTGATGCGCAAGCTCGATATTCACGGCACGGCGGGTCTCGTGCGCTACGCCGTGCGTCATCACTTCGCGGAAGTCTGATCGACTCGCTCGACCTGCCCTCGACCTACAGAGTGGATGCTGGGTGGACTTTATCGGCCGCTCCGCGGCCGCCGTTCGGCGCCCATCACAAAGATGACCGCGCCGGCTGCGGCGAGCACGATCTTCCAGGCGTCAATCCCGAGGAACGTCGCACCACTAGCACTCACGGCCAGAGCCGCGGCAACGATGAGACCGGCGAGCGCCCTTTGCATCTGCCACCAGCATACCCACGTCGCCGGACACCTCGGCGAGATTGACGAGGTTGCTCTGGGGGAAAAGCCCCAATTCCCCTCTCGACATTCAGAAGGTGTCGGCGCACAATCAATATCACCGCAAAGTTCAAAACACAGGGGAAGTTGATAGCTCATGGCGGGACAGACCGACCAGCCGCAATCTCAGACCGGGACCACACCTGTTCCAGATCTCATCGAGCGCTACCGACTACGGCGCGACGCCTGGATTGCTCAGGCCGACGAACTCGCCAGACTGAGGGACGAAGTACGCGGGTCGGCCGAACGCGAGGCGATGGAGATCGTCACTGCGGCTCGACGCGACGTTCGAAAAATCATCATGGAAGCCCGGAGGGAGCTGCTCGTTCTCTCTGCGCAGGTGCAGGCCGCACTCGGTGAGGCGACCCCGAAAATTGATCGCACCACGCTTCTGAATAAAGCCGGAATCACCCCCAACGACCGCCAGCCGGCGTTGCTCGAGGGAGCAGTTGTCGCGTTTGCCCCCGAGGATGCGGTCAAAGAGATCCTCAACGAGGTCCAGGAGGATATGAGCGCGCTCGCGGAAGACGCGAGAACGCTTCCGCTTCAAGCCGTGCCGCCGCAGTTGCGGCAGATTGTGGCGCCGCCATCGCCACGATCGGAATCGGTGCGGGGATCTTCAACGTCGCCGGCATCAGCGATCGCCAGCTCGTCGATCGCGCCCGCAGCGATGGCACCCCCAACGTTTTCGCCGCCGCCGCCGTTGCAGCGGCCATCGCCACCGGCACCGGAACCCGAAATCTCGACGCTCGCTGAATTCCAGGAGTCGATGGAGATTCCGGAGTTGAATGAGGCTGCCGCGAACGTCTTGCTGTCGTCACAATTTCCGAGCGATGCCGTTCCGGTCCAGTCCAGAAGACGAATCAGTGCGTTTGTGGCCGCATGCTTTGGAATCGGTATCGTCGTCGCGGGTATCACGTTCTGGTGGCTGTCCAATCGAAACTCTGGAGCGAGCGAACCTGCAATCGCATCAGAAGGCACGACACCGACTGCGCCCTCTGCGGTCGCAGGTCCAACACCACAGCCTGGCTCCGCCAACAATGCAGCGGCGCCACCAGTGCCGTCTGCTGATGCCGCGGGTCTGTCGCCGCTTGATGCAGGTCTGTTTCTTGTGGCTGAAGCCGTTCGCGATGTCTGGGTGAGAACGACGATCTATGGCAGAACCGATGATGGTCGCACGCTTTCCGCAGGTCAGGTCATCGATGTCTCGGCAGTGAAGAGCATCTCGCTTCGAGTGGGAGACGGTGGTGCCCTTCTCTTCTCGTTGAACCGCGGTCAGAAACAGTTGCTTGGCCGGAGTGGTGAGCCTGTGACTCGCCAGTTCAACGCCGAGAAACCAGAGACTCCGCAACCGGCCCCCGCGCCTCAGCCTGCGAAGCCTGTCCCGACAGCGCCGGCAAATACGCGCTCCGCTCCGCCGATCGCATTGGCGGCTCCTGCGCTGGCACCATCGGTTCCGATACCGACGACCACTGCGTCGGCGAACGCGGCGCCGGCAGCAAATCCGCCAGCCCCGCCGATGCCTGCACCGGCCGCGTCGCCGGCAAATGCGATCGCATCCAGCCAGCCTCCGGTATCACCAGGCGTCGTCACTGAGTTGAGTGCGCCCGCGAATTCGTCGGCGCCCGTGGCGGTTTCACCAGCGACCGTCGTGGTGGCCATCGCGCGGCAGTGGCTGGACGCCTATCATCGTCAGGACCGTAACGCGATGGCGTCGCTGTCTACGGACAATCTGCTGCTTGCCGACGAGAGACGTCCCGACGAACGCTTTCCACCCGGTCTCCCAGATGTAACGAGAGCGCTCGATCGCGTGAGCGTCCAGATTGCAGCCGACACGGCGGTGCTAACGGCTGTCATGACTGAGCAGTCGGGGTCTCAGCCGTCGCCCCACGTGTCTCCGATTTCCCAGGTGTGGGTGCTGGGAGAGGGGCAGTGGAAGGTTCGGCAAGCACGCTTCGTCAGCGAGGCGCGACTCAACCAGGTCTTCAGGTAGAGCGTGTCAGCGACGCTCGACGACTGCATCCGTGCGGCGTTCGACCGGATCCGCGTCAGCCTCAGCGGACAACTCGAAACCGATCTGAGCGCATCGACATCTGACATTCTGCGTGTAGTTGCAGACGAACACCGGCGCGCACTCGCAGAAGCAACCGAGCGAGCAGCCGCAACCGTGCGATCGGAGGCGGAGCAGCAGCTTGCCGCTGCGCGTGAAGCGTTCGCACGAGAGCGAAATGAATTCGCGCCACGGAGTGAAGCGCTGCAACGAAGCTCAACGTCCGAGATCGCAGGGCTCGAACGGATGCTCGCCGAAGTCCGCGAAGAGCTCGATGTCGCACGCCGAACCCTGGAGGCGCGCGGGGATTCTGAGTCTGTCTCTCGAGAACTGCAGAGTCTCCGACACAGGCTCGAGAATACTGCCCGGCTGATGTCGGCGTTCCGCACGCTCGATGATGCGACGTCGCTGGGGGCCATCCTCGGGCAGCTCGCTCAGTCGGCCTGTCAGGAAACCGGCCGCGCGGCCGTATTTCTCGTCAATGGGGGGAAGCTGCGCGGCTGGCGTGCGTTGGGCTTCCCGACAGAGCAGCCGATCGTCGGTTCCGATTTCGCTCCGGCTGAATCAGATGTTGTTGGACGAGCGCTTCGATCGGGCGCAGGGCAGCAGCACAGAAATGGCGACGCTACACGCTTACCGGCATTTGCTCAGGCCGATGGTCCACGGGATGCACTGGCGCTGCCGGTACAGGTTGGTGGGTCAATTATTGCCGTGCTGTATGCAGATGCCGCACGGACCGATAAACAAGAAGACCCCGAATGGCAGGATACGATCCACGCGATGACGAAGCACGCCGGCCGCGTGTTGGAGGCGATGACGGTCCGTCAGGCGGCGGCCCTATGGATGCCGCGCGGCGGGGGTGCACGCTCATCACGGGAATGAAGAAGCTCGCTGTCGTCCTGGTCGTCCTCATAGGTGGGTCGATTCCGTATCTCGTCGCGCAGCAGCCGATCGAAGCCCCCTCTCTCATACCACCCGCTCCGGTGGCGCTGGTTGCGACTGACCATCCACCGCTTCCCAAAGAGGTTGCACAGTATTGGTTCGTACCAGCCGCGACGACCGCGAGTGCTGCGTCGAAGGATTCGTACGCGAGCCTCGCGCGTGGTGTGAAGGCCGTCACCGACGGCGAATACGCCACCGGTCTCGCCCTGGTGAGCCGTCGAGAGCTTGCGGAGACGCGCCTCGCCGACTACGCGAAGTACTACCAGGCAACGGCGCTGCAGGGTCTGTCGCGCTTTGCCGAAGCCGATGCCGTGTTGACGCCGTTAGTGGCGAACGTGCAGGACGGTGCGCTGAAGGACACAGCCAAGTTGAAGCTCGCAGAGGTCATGATCGCGCGTCCCGATCCCGCCCGCGCAGAGCAGTTTCTTCGCACGATCACGGCGGATGCGAAGGGTGCGTCCGAAGACGTCTGGATGCTGCTCGGCCAGGCGGAGGAAGCTCTCGACCACCGCGACCATGCCATCGAGGCGTATCGCAAGGTCTACTACGGGTTTCCGCTCAGTGGGCGAGCGGCTGACGCGAAGACGGGACTCGATCGACTGCAAGTAATAGTCGGAGCGGGTGGACCAGTTGGCGATGAGCTCGCACGCGCCGAACGTCTGTTTGCGGGGAGACGGTGGGCAGAAGCGCGCGTGGCGTTCGAGCCGCTCCTTTCGATTGTCTCGGCTGAGGATCGCGGACGCATCACATTGCATCTCGCCGAGTGCGACTATCACCTTGGCCGGCACAAGGCCGCGCACGAGCGATTGAAGACGTATCTCGAAGAGGGTTCGAAGGAGCCCGAGGCGCGCTATTACGACCTGAGCGCCGTGCGGGGCATGGGCGATCGCTCGACGTACGTCAGTCTCTCACGCTCGCTGGTCAAGGATCACCCGGACTCGCAGTGGGCGGCCGAAACCCTCGACGACCTGGCCTCGTTCTACATCATCGACGACCAGGACGACGAAGCGGACCGTGTGTTTCGCGAGTTGCTCGATCGATTCCCGAAGCATCGATACGCAGAGCGTGCGGCATGGAAGGTCGGCTGGGAAGCGTATCGACAGCGGAAGTTTTCCGACACGATCAAGGTGTTCGAGTCGGCGGCGGTGACGTTCCCCCGTGCAGACTATCGCCCGGGGTGGATCTATTGGTCTGGTCGCGCTCGCGATCGCATCGGAGACGCCTCTGGCGCAGCGGCTCGGTACCGTCTAGCCGTGATCGATTACGGCAACTCGTACTACGGCCGCCTCGCGTCGCGTTTGCTTGCGTCGCGCAAGGATGCCGACGCAGTTACGACTCCCCCGATCGCGCGCTCGACTGCATCACCCGTGCAGGCTGCGGCGGCGCCTCCGACGGAATCGCTGATGCGCGCCCTCATGACGGCTGGTCTGTACGACGATGCGTTGAGGGAAGTCCATTTCGCGCAGCGCACGTGGGGCGATTCGCCGGCGCTACAGGCAACGTCAGCCTGGATTCGGGCGCAGCAGGCACAGCAGCTGCGAGCCGAGGAACGCTTCGCGGCGCTTCGCGGCTCGATCACCGCGATGCGGCGCGCGTATCCACAGTTCCTTGCCGAAGAAGGGCAGACGCTCCCGCTTGAAGTGCTTCGCATCATCTTCCCGCTCGACTACTGGGATCTGATTGAGAAGTATTCCAAGCCGATGAGCCTGGATCCATATCTCGTCTCAGCACTGATGGCGCAGGAATCCACGTTCACGGCTGAAATCCGGTCCTCGGCGAACGCACGCGGATTGATGCAGGTCATGCCCAGCACCGGCCGGATGTACGCGCGCAAGATGGGCATTCGGCCCTTTACGACGGCGTCGCTCTCTCAACCCGAAACCAACGTGCGGATCGGCATCCAGCACTTCAAGGATCTCGTCGACAAGTTCGGCGGCATTCACTACGCGCTCGCCAGCTACAACGCCGGCGGCGGGCGGGTCGCCGAATGGCTCAAGGACGCGCCCGATCTGCCTGCGGACGAATTCATCGACAGCATCCCGTTCCCTGAAACACAGAACTACGTGAAACGGATTCTCGGAACGACGGAAGACTACCGGCGACTGTACGGCACTGGCCTGCTCACCCCCAGCCGAAGGCCGACTGCGGCTCGATGAGCGACCCGCTCGAGCTGACGAGTCGTGCCGAGGCGACTCACTTCTGGTTCCGAGGATTCCGCGAGTTCGTCACGCCGGTCATCTCCGACCTGAGCGCGGGACGCCGCGATCTCCGAATCATAGACTGCGGTTGCGGCACTGGACATAACCTCCGGCTGCTGAGCACGTTCGGTCGCGCCGTTGGATTCGATCTGAATGATGGCGGGGTGAAGATGGCCCATGCCGCTGGTGCGGCTGTCGTTCGTGCCGACGCCGCGCACGTGCCGTTCGCGTCAGGAGCATTCGACCTCGCGACGTCGTTCGACGTCATGCAGTGTCTCGAGCCGGATGCGGCGGTCGTTCGCGAAATGGCCCGCCTCGTTCGTCCAGGCGGGGCAGTCGTCGTCACGATGGCCGCACTCGAGATGCTGCGCGGAGATCACTCCGTGTCGTGGCGGGAGGTCAGGCGATACACACCGGCGATGGCACGCGAGCTCTTCATGCAGGCCGGTCTTCGCGTGGAGCGTGTCTCGTTTCTCTTCGGCACGCTGTTCCCGCTGTTGCTGACAATCAGGCTGGCGCAGCGCGCGCTTCGGCCGTTTCGTGCGCATCGGCACGACACCGACATCAGTGTGCCGTCAGCGCCGGTCAACGCGCTGTTGACGGCGTTGGTCACTGCGGAGGCACGAGCTGCACGCTACGTCGCGTTGCCGGTGGGCAGCTCGTTGCTGGTAGTTGGGAAGAAGCTCTCATAGCCGTGGCGAGGGCACGTAGAGCGCTGGCTGTACCCATCGGCTCATCGGCCGCCCTGCTCGCCGCTCCCGTTCGCGGCGCGGAAAATCGGCCCTCCGGCGCTGGCGCTCACGATGTCGCCGTCGCCTCGTGCGATCCGAGCCCTGGGTGAGCAATCGTGTCGGTAACTAGCTAATCCGAACGACAGTGGCAATTGCGGTGGCGTCGGCGCTTTGAACGCCTGCGGGGCCGATTTACTCGTTCGTGATCCCGCCGCTCACAGGTCGCTCGCGTCCAGGGTCGCCCGCTGATTCGATGCGTGAAGGCGCCTGAGTGGGGGTTTGGAGTCAGAACCGAACAAGTCCGCCGAAGTAGAACCCCTTCATCTTCAGGTCGCCTTCGTCTTCGTCGATCGAATAGTCCGACGTCAGACTGCGATACCCGGCCTGGGCCCCGACGTGACGGCCGAAGTTGACCGTTCCGTAGATGTCGAAGTCGTGGACCGCGACGTCGAGGTCCTCGCCGATTCGATCCGTCACTGTCTTCACAACGCCGAACACTTTGAAGCCGGTGTACTCCGCGGTGATGGAGAACACCCGGTGAGGATAGACGCGAGCGATGACGCCGAGGTTGAAGATCGGGGCGGTGACATCGGTGCTCTGGGACTGAAATCCGATGGAGCTCACGTCGGCCGTCACGTGATTCCGCTTGAGCTCGGTGATGAACCCGAGCAGGCCTCGATCGCCGGCGACGAAGTCATATTCGTAGCCGAAGCGCCACAGGTCCCAGTTCAGGTTCGCGGTCACGGGGATCGTGATTGGGAAGGTGACTCCTCCGAAGGAGATGTCCCGCGTAATAGGCGCCGTCTGGTTGTAATCGAAGGTAACGTGGGACACGCGGAACTTGTGCTTCCGCCCGGTCTTCACGACGGACCGGAACTCCATGAAGTACTTTTCCGCGAGCCCGAATTCGTGAACGAAGTCGACTGCTGGAATCCCCGCGGCCGCAAGTCCCCCCGTCTGAATCTCAATTCCTGGTGTTGGCTGCCAGAACATCAGGCCGAGTTCGACGTGGAAGTTCTCGGCAGGGGCCGGGCTCGGTACGTTGAACTGTGCCTCTGCACGAGTGGCCAACGTGACGCTGAACAGAATGATCGCAAGCAGTCGGATTCGCATTCGTCTGTTTATCGGCGTGCAGTTCTACGCGCTTTAGCGCCTCGAAGGGCCGTCCTGTATGGGCAGGTATACTGCGGAAATGTCCCCCGGGCGCCGCCTGATTCAGTACCTGGCACGTTATCGCAGAGCTTTTCTTACCGGTTTCATATGCGTCGTCCTGGCAACGGCCATCAACACTGGGGGTCCTTGGATACTGAAATACGCGATTGACGACCTGAGTCAGGGACTGACGTTCGAGAAGGTCCGCCTCTACGGCGCGCTGTTGTTCGCCCTCTCAGCCGTCGGCGGCGTCTTCAGATTTCTGATGCGGCGCATCATCGTGGGTGCGTCGCGCGACTTCGAGTACGACCTTCGAAACGACTTCTTCGCCGCGCTTCAACGATTACACCTCGCGTACTTCCAGCACCATCGTACTGGCGATCTGATGTCGCGCGCCACCAGCGACCTCGGCGCCGTGCGCATGATGATGGGACCGGCGGTGATGTACACCGCGAGCACTGTGCTCACGTTCATCGTCGGCATCATCCTGATGATATCGATCGACCCGTGGCTGACGCTGGTCGCGCTCGTGCCTCTGCCGTTCGTGACCGTGGTCGTCAAGTACTTCGGCCACGCGATTCACACGCGGTTCGAAAAGATTCAGGAGCAGCTCTCCGACATCAGCGCGATTGCGCAGGAGTCGCTGGCCGGTGTTCGCGTCGTGCGCGCGTACGGTCAGGAAGCCTTTGAGATCGAGAAATTCCGCCAGGCGAACCAGGAGTACGTCAATCGTAATGGCGCGCTCATCCGCCTGCAGGGGTTCTATTTCCCCAGTATGGGATTGCTGATGGGGATCGGGGCGCTGCTCGTGCTCTGGCTGGGAAGCAGGCGAGTGGTGGCCGGGCAGATGACGATCGGCGAGTTGGTCGCATTCAACGCCTACCTGACGATGCTCGGCTGGCCGATGATTGCGTTCGGCTGGGTCAGCAACCTGTTGCAGCGCGGGATGGCGTCGTGGAAGCGCCTGCTCGAGGTCCTGGACGCCGAACCACTCGTTTCGGATGCAGAGGCGAACGAAGCGATCCAATCGATCGACGGCGCGATCGAGTTCCGGAATCTGACGTTCTCATTCGGCGACGCCGTCGTGCTTCACGGCATTTCGTTCAGAGTCCCGCGAGGGACGACGACCGCGATTGTCGGCGGCACGGGTTCGGGCAAGTCGACCCTCCTCAACCTGCTCCCTCGCCTGCACGACCCGCCGGCAGGAACGGTATTCATCGACGGCGTGGACGTTCGCCACATTCCGCTTCACGTGCTGAGAGGCGCGATCGGCTTCGTCAACCAGGAGCCGTTTCTCTTCAGCACGACGTTGGCGGAGAACATCGCATTCGGTGCGCGCGGCGATCGGGGGCAGAGGGATCGCATCGCTGCGTCCGCAGGCATCGCCCGTCTCGACAAGGACCTCGCGCAATTTCCCCAGGGCTACGAGACCACGATCGGCGAGCGTGGCATCACATTGTCGGGCGGGCAGAAGCAGCGTGTCGCCATTGCTCGCGCCCTGGTCGTCGACCCGAAGATCCTGGTCCTGGACGACGCCTTGTCCGCTGTCGACACCCACACAGAAGAGGAGATTCTCGACCGGCTGTCCGGCGTGATGGCTCAGCGCACGTCCATCATCGTCTCGCATCGCGTGTCCACTGTGCGCGACGCCGATCAGATTGTCGTGCTGCACGAAGGGCGGGTCGCGGAGCGAGGCACACACGACGAGCTGATCCGGCGCGACGGGTTCTACGCAGACCTCCATCGTAAGCAGTTGCTCGAGGAAGAACTGAAAGCGTCATGATCGACGATGACGTCCTCGGCAAAGCCTACGACGGCCGCTTGATGCGGCGGCTGCTCACGTATCTACGTCCGTATCGCGGGCAAGTGCTCGTTGCAGTCGCCGCGATCATCGGTCACTCCGCGCTCGACCTCGCGCCGCCGTACCTCACGAAGGTCGTCATCGATCGATACATTCCGGCCGGCGATCTTGCAGGCCTCGGGTCGATCGCCGTCCTGTACCTGGCCGCGCTCATCGCGTCGTTCCTGCTCGAGTACCTGCAGACGTGGACGATGCAGGTCATCGGGCAGAAGATCATGTTCGATCTGCGGACGCAGCTCGTGTCGCATCTGCACCGGCTCGATCTTCGCTTCTACGACCGCAATCCCGTCGGCCGGCTGATGACGCGTATTACGACCGACGTCGACGTTCTCAACGAGCTCTTCACGTCAGGCGTCGTGTCCGTGTTCGGCGATGTGTTCACGCTCATCGGCATCATGGGCGTCCTCATCTGGATGGACTGGCGCCTGGCCCTTGCCGCGTTCTCGGTGTTGCCGCTCATCGCTGGAATCACGCAGTGGTTTCGCGTCAATGCGCGCGAGTCGTATCGGACGGTTCGCACCTGGATCGCCCGAATCAATGCGTATCTTCAGGAGCGCATTACAGGCATGGCCACGGTGCAGCTCTATCGTCGAGAGCAGCGTGACTTCGACACCTTCGACCAGTTCGATCGGAAGCATCGGGACGCCAACGTTCAGTCGATCTTCTACTACGCGGTGTTCTACCCGGCGGTTGAACTGGTTGGGGCGCTCGCGGCGTCGCTGATTCTCTGGGTTGGCGGCGCGCGCCTCATCTTCGACGGCAGCGACCCGCTGACTCTGGGCGCACTCGTCGCGTTCCTGCAGTACTCGCAGCGCTTCTTCCGGCCGATTAGCGATCTGTCGGAGAAATTCAACATTCTGCAGGGCGCAATGGCATCGTCCGAGCGGATCTTCGGCCTCCTCGACACGCCGGTCGAGATCTCTTCGAAATTCCACCCTCCAACTCGTAAATCCCAAACCGTGCATGACTCGAAACGTGGGAGCTGGAAGGGGCCGGGCGTCATCAGGCTCGAGAACGTGAGCTTCTCCTACGTCGAAGGAGAGCCGGTTCTCAAGAACATCTCCTTCGAGGTCAGGCCTGGTGAGCGAATCGGAATCGTGGGGGCCACCGGTTCAGGAAAGACGACGGTCGTCAGCCTGCTGC
>Ga0190271_10002465_pt1 | contig 11232 bp, 10 predicted proteins | sample Popmic356T_FD_133747 | JGI IMG/M metagenome (GOLD analysis project Ga0190271, IMG submission 133747) | Populus adjacent soil microbial communities from riparian zone of Weber River, Utah, USA - 356 T | ecosystem: Environmental > Terrestrial > Soil > Riparian zone | place: USA: Utah | collected...
GACAAAGATGCCGCCCCCGAGGCCGAGCACAATGACCAGCAGGAAGGACCACTGCGCGGCCGCCGCCACCACGCCAAAGACGCGACGGCGCTCTTCGAGGTCGCGGCCGACAAGCATGCGAAATCCGCCGGACAGCTGCGACACGCGCACCAGCGCGCGATGATCCGCAACGTCCTGTTCTTCCAGCCGGCGATAGGTGGTCTCCGCCCAGCCGGTGCGGTCGAGGATGCCGGGTTCGAGCGAGCCGACATTGCCCGCGACGCCCTGCCCAGTCGGCGTCGCGATCAGGTAGAGATTCGATCCAGGCCGCAGCGCGCGATTCTCCACCGCCGCCACCAGACCGCGCACGCCACTGGTTTCGAACCGATCGATCAGTTCGTTGGTTTCGGAAACAATCGTCTGGGTGATCTGCTCGGTGACGAGCCGGCGGGTATTCCAGGCGAAATAGCCGACGAGGGTCAGCGCGAACAATACGAACAACAACAGGTACACCAGCGTCAGGCGGAACGCCGTCGTTCGGATCAGCTTACCGAAGGCCGTCACGGATCATGTGCCCATCAGGAAACGCGCGTCGCAACGCTTCGACAGTCGCATGGAGGGGCGAGCAATTGCAATTTCCTCTCCAGCCCCGAAAAAAGCGCCAAGGCTGGCCATGCGAGCCCGGCAGCGATTGAAGACTAGCCGAGCCCGTCGCGGATCATGTAGCCGGCGCCGCGGATGGTGTGCAGCAACGGCTTGTCGTGCCCCTTGTCGATCTTCGAACGCAGACGGGAGATGTGCACGTCGATGACATTGGTCTGCGGATCGAAGTGATAGTCCCAGACTTTTTCAAGAAGCATAGTCCGCGTCACTACCTGGCCGGCGTGCTTCATCAGGTATTCGAGCAGGCGAAACTCGCGCGGCTGCAGGTCGATCTTTTCCGCTCCGCGCGTGACCCGGCGCGACAGCCGGTCGAGTTCGAGCTCGCCGACCCGGTAGCTGGACTCTTCCGCGGGTCCCGAGCCGCGTCGTGATAGCACCTCGACGCGGGCCAGAAGTTCGGTGAACGAATAGGGCTTCGGCAGGTAGTCGTCGCCACCGGCGCGCAATCCCTTGACTCGATCGTCGACCTGGCCGAGTGCCGACAGAATCAGCGCTGGCGTGCGGTTGCCCTTTTCGCGCAGCGTGCCTATCACCGACAGGCCATCGCGCCTGGGCAGCATCCGATCGACGATCATCACGTCATAGTCGCCGGTCTCGGCCAGCGACAATCCGGTTTCGCCGTCGGCCGCATGGTCGGCGACATGACCCGCCTCGCGAAAGGCTTTCACCAGGTAGTCGGCCGAATCGCGGTCGTCTTCGATGATCAAAAGGCGCATGTCGGATGCAGGTTGAATCGCAGCAGGTTTCATCTTGGGACAACATGGCGAGTTGCGCGGTCTCGATCAAGCCGACGGGTGTCGGCGATTGCCACGCGGGAGCGAAGCGGGAAACGGGCGGCGAATTGGGGGCTTCGCCGCCCGTCACGCAGCTTCCGACAGAGGGGGGCTCTATTCCGCCGGAAGAACACCGTGGGGACGAGGGTTGAGCTCGTCCCCGGGAAAGGTCCGTCGGCGGGGGCGACGTTTGCCGGCGGTCCATTCCCTGTCTCATATAAGTGTGCTCAGCCGCGGCCCAACGGGACTGCGACAAATCGTGATGCGGCGCCGGAGCGCACCCGGACGAGAACGGTATTCTTGCTCTCGTTGCGCGCGGTCTGGATGGCATCGCGCACGTCACCGACATTGTTAACTACCTTGCCGCCGACTTCGAGGATGACGTCGCCCTCCTTGAAGCCACGCTCGGCAGCCGGGCTGCCGCGCTCGATCTCGGTCACGACGACGCCTTCCTGCCCGGCGCCGGCGACGCTGTTGGCCGGAGCGACCGTCATGCCAAGCCTGCCGAGCTCGACGCCGCGCTGGGAACGCGACCCGCGGTCCCGATCAACCGAGGCGCGCGCTTCGCGCTGGTTCGGCAATTCGCCCAGCGTCAGATTGACGGTCTTTTCCTGGCCCTTGTTCATGACATTCAGCTTGATGCTGCTGCCAGGCGCCATGCCGCCGATGGTGCGGGTGAGTTCCCGTGCGTCTCGAATGGGCGTGCCGTTGACGGCTGTGATGACGTCGCCGGAAACGATGCCGGCCTTGGTCGCCGGACTGTCCGGCTGCGGCTCGGAAACCAGCGCGCCCTCAGCCTTGTTCATGCCGAGGGTTTCGGCGAGGTCGGCCGTCACCGGCTGGATCTGGATGCCGATCCAGCCGCGGCTGACCGCACCCTTGTCCCTGAGCTGCGCCACGACCGACTTCACGGTCGATGCAGGGATCGAGAAGGCGATACCGACGCTACCGCCCGACGGCGAGAAGATCGCGGTGTTGACGCCGACAACTTCGCCCTGCGTGTCGAACGCCGGGCCGCCGGAGTTGCCCTTGTTCACGGGCGCGTCGATCTGGATGAAATCGTCATAGGGGCCCGAGCCGATGTCGCGACCGCGCGCCGATACGATACCGGCGGTCACCGTTCCGCCGAGGCCGAACGGATTGCCGACTGCCAGCACCCAGTCGCCGATGCGCGGCTGGCCGTCCGACAGCTTCGCGAACGGGAAGTCCGTGCGGCCCTCGACCTTGATCAGCGCCAGATCGGTACGCGGATCGCTGCCGATCACTTTCGCCGGGTAGGTCTTACCTTCATCGGTCGCAACTTCGACGCTGTCGGCGCCGTCGATGACGTGGTTGTTGGTCACCGCGTATCCGTCGGCCGAAATGAAGAAGCCCGAACCTTGCCCGCTGATCGGACCGCGCCCGCGCGGGCCGCGAAGGCCCGGGACGCCATCCGGACCGCCAAAGCGGCGGAAGAAGCGCTCCATCGGCGAACCCGGCTGGAACGGCGAGTCATCGCTGTTGTCGGCTGCCGGCTTTTCGGCGGTCTTGACCCGCACGGAGATTACCGACGGCTTCACGCGCTCGACGATGTCGGCAAAGCCGATCGGCTGCTGGACGCTGCGGACCGCGTTGTTGACCTGAGCCTGTGCCGGCGTTGCGAACAGGTTGCCGGACTGGAAGGTCGGCGTCAGACCATAAGTCGCAGCACCGAGGCCGGCGACCACCGACGCCATCAGCGCGAACTTGCGCGCCGCGATGAGCGAGCGGCTCCTGGGAGTTTGGGAAGAGTGATCGGGTCGAGCAGGCATTGTCAGCATCTCCAGTTCGAATTTCGTCGGCGCGATGCGCGCCGTGTCGAAACGGAAGATGGTGCCTGGCGGCTTACGGCGTCGTTTCGGCGGGATTAAACTTTGGTAATGCTGGGGTCGCGCGGACCGTCGGCCGCCTGATGCGAGGACGAAAAGCCCTTGTCATCAATGAGTTCCGCAAGGCGGCCCTGCTCCTCGAAACTGAGCGGCGCGCTTTCATTGCCGGACATCGCGCGGCCCCTTCGCCGCACCGCCAGCAGCAGCAGAGCTGCACCGATACCGAGCGCCACTGGCGGCAACAGCCAAAGCAGCAGCGTCTGTGCTTGGAATCGCGGCTTCAACAGCACGAACACCCCGTAACGCGCCGTCAGAAAGTCGATCACCTGCCCGTCGCTGTCGCCGGCGCCGATGCGTTCGCGAACCAGCAGCCGCAAATCGCGCGCAAGTGGTGCATCCGAATCGTCGATCGACTGGTTCTGGCAGACCATGCAGCGCAGTTCCCGCGACAGCGCCCTCGCCCGCACCTCCTGCGCCGGATCGCGCATGATTTCATCCGGCTGAACCGCGAACGCCAGTGAACTCGAGGCGATCACCCAGGCAATCGTCAGACATCGGATCAAGCGCCGCCAGGGCATAGTCATTCCGCAGCCTGCAACGGACGGTTCGCCCGCGCCGGTTTCGGCGCGCCGACCCGCAGCCGCCGATCCGAGAGCGAGAGCACGCCGCCAAACGCCATGAGGATCGTGCCGAACCAGATCAGCAGCACCAGCGGCTTGTGGTAGATGCGCACGCTGATCGAACCGTCCGCGTTCTGATCGCCGAGCGAAATGTAGAGCTGGCTTGCTCCGCGCGTCAGCAGAGCCGCTTCCGTGGTCGCGGACCCCCGCGCCGAGAACGTCCGTTTCGACGGCGTCAGCTCACCCAATTGGACGCCGTCATACTGAATGGAGAAGCGCGCCACCTGTTCGCGGTAGTTCGGCCCTTGCCGCTGCACGACGCTTTCAAGCCTGGCTTGATAGCCGGCGACCGTGACCGTCTCGCCGGCTGTGACCGCGGCGATGCGCTCGGTATTCCAGGTGCTCTCGCAAACGATGCCGAGCAGCGCCACGCCAAGGCCGGCATGCGCAAACGCCGTGCCCCATGTCGAGCGCGGCAACCCGGCCGCCCGCCGCAGCGAAACCAGGGGCGCCAGCCGCAACGCACCGGCCTTCTCGATCAGGTCCGACAGCGCGCCGATGATGACGAATACGGCGAGGGCAATCGCCAGTGGCGCCAGCGCGGCGCCGCCGCGCGTCCATGCCAGCACAAGGGCGAGAGCCAGCAACGCGCAAACGCCTGCCGCAAGCAGGCGTTGCGCAGCGCCCAGGACGTCGCCGCGCTTCCACGCCAGCAACGGCCCGAAAGGTACCGCCAGCAACAGCGGAACGAACAGCGGTCCGAAGGTAAGATTGAAGAACGGTGCGCCGACTGAGATCTTTTCTCCGGTCAGCGTCTCGAGCGCCAGCGGATACAGCGTACCGACGAACACCGTCGCGCACGCGGTGGTCAGCAGCAGGTTGTTCAGCACCAGCGCGCCTTCGCGCGAGACCGGCGCGAACAGTCCGCCTTGCGCCAGCTGAGGCGCGCGCCACGAGTAGAGCGCCAGACTGCCGCCGATGAAAACGCAGAGGATTGCGAGAATGAACACGCCGCGGGTCGGGTCGGTGGCGAAGGCGTGCACCGAGGTCAGCACGCCGGAGCGTACCAGGAACGTGCCGAGCAGCGACAGCGAGAAAGCGAGGATCGCCAGCAAGATGGTCCAGACTTTCAGCGCGTTGCGCTTCTCCATCACAACGGCCGAGTGCAACAGCGCCGTGCCGGCAAGCCAAGGCATCAGCGATGCATTCTCCACCGGATCCCAGAACCACCAGCCGCCCCAGCCGAGTTCGTAGTAAGCCCAGTAGGATCCCATGGCGATGCCAAGCGTCAGGAATATCCACGCCAGCAACGTCCACGGCCGCACCCAGCGCGCCCACGCCGCACTGATCCTGCCTTCGATCAACGCTGCGATCGCAAACGAGAACGAGATCGAAAATCCGACATAGCCGAGGTAGAGCAGCGGCGGGTGCACGGCGAGGCCGATGTCCTGCAACACGGGATTGAGGTCACGGCCCTCGATCGGCGGCACGGCGATCCGCAGAAACGGGTTCGACGTGGCCAGAATGAAGACATAGAACGCCGCGGCGACCCATCCCTGCACGGCGAGCACCAGCGAGCGCAGCGGCAGCGGCAGGTTTGCGCCGAAGATCGCGACCAGCGCGCTGAACAACGACAGGATCAGCACCCACAGCAGCATCGAGCCTTCGTGGTTTCCCCAGACGCCGGTGATCTTGTAGAGCAGCGGCTTCTGCGAATGCGAGTTCTCGAAAACGTTGACGACGGAAAAGTCGGACACGACGTAGGCAACCGTCAGGGCGCCGAATGCAAACAGCGTGAACGCGAACTGCGCCACCGCGGTCGATCCGGCAACGCCCATCAATCTCGGATCGGCGAGCTTTGCGCCGAACACCGGCACGACCGACTGGACCAGCGACAGCGCCAGCGCAAGCACCAGTGCGTAATGGCCGGCTTCGACGATCATCGGACAACCGTTCCTTTGGCGGGAGCATCCTTGTGCGCGGCGTTCTCATCCTTCCAGTGCCCCTGCTTCTTCAGGGCATCCGCCACGTCCTTCGGCATGTAGTTTTCGTCATGCTTGGCCAGCACGGTGTCGGCCTTGAACACGCCTGCAGCATCGAGCACGCCTTCGGAGATCACGCCCTGCCCCTCGCGAAACAGATCGGGCAGAATTCCGGTGAACACGACGGGCAGCGCGGCATTGCCGTCGGTGACGACGAACTTCACCTGCAACTGCTCGCTCCGCACCAGCGATCCTGTCTGCACCAGACCGCCGAGCCTGAAGCGCTGGCCGGGTTGAATCTTCCGTTCGGCGGCCATGCTGGGCGTGGAGAAAAACACGATCGAATCGCGCAACGCGTTCAGCACCAGCGCCGCGGCGAAGGCCAGCACCGTCAGCGAACCGCCAATGAGAACGAGCCGCCGTTGTTTTCTCGTCATGCGCTTCGCTAGCCCTCGAGCCCGAGATCTTTCAACGCTTCGTTCAGCGTGCGCAGCCGGTCCGGATCATTGCCGTTCGCCTGCCGCGCTTCGCCGATGGCCTGCTTCGCCTTGTCCGGCTGTCCGAGCACCATATAGGCGCGCACCAGCCGTAACCACCCGTCAATATCGTCGCCATTTTGCTTCAGCCGCGCCGCCAGCCGCTCCACCATACCACCGATCATCTCGGCGCGTTGCAGCGCCGTCATGTCGGCGGATGCGGCGACAACATCGGCGGGCAACTCCGGCGCGACGCCGCCAATCTGTGCCAGCGCGCGTTCGACCAGCGCCCGCCAGGGCGCATCTCGCGGCGCTGCCTTCAGCATGTTGCGCCAGATAGCCGCCGCTTCCTCGGTCTTTCCATCCTGCTGGGCCGCGACCGCCGTAAAATAGCGCGCCTTCGCCTCGCCCGCATCGAGCGCGAGCGCCCGCTCGAATTCCGCCCTCGCCTCCGCCGTCACGACACCGCCCGCAGTCGCGGCGATGGCCTCACCGAGGTCGGCACGGCGCCCGGCCGTCTCGCCGTTGTACTGGAGCGAATTGCGCCAGGCGCGCACGGCGTCGTCGGCACGGCCGAGCTTGAGCAGCACTGGCGCCAGAACTTCCCAGCCGCGCCCGTCGGCAGGACTTTTCTCCAGATGTGCCTCAACCTGGGCGACAAGTGTATCCAGCGAGGCCGTTGCCGGCGAAACAGCCGCCCGCATGGCGAGCGGAAAGTCACCGAGCATCGGGGAACCGTACCGCAGATAGACTGCACCCGCGACCAGGGGCAGCCCCACGAGAGCGATCACCGACACCACGCGACGAAGCCTGAGGTGCGACTCCCCGGCGACCACTTGCGCAGACCTTGCCGATGCCAGCAGGCGGCGCGAGATTTCGATCTTCGCCGCTTCTGCATCACTTGCAGCGATCAACCCCGCCGCCTGGTCGCGCCCCACTTCGGCGAGCTGATCCTTGTAGATCGCGGTTTCATCACCGGACCGCAGGTGCGCAGTACGGCCGAGCGGCCACAGCACCGCGAAGATTGCGGCGGCCGTCATCAGCGCAAGCACGAACCACAGCGACATCGATTATCCCGGGCCGCCAGCAGAAGCGCCAGCGGGCAGGTTTACACCATGGCTGCACGGGCTATGCAATTGACGATTTAGGGAGATTTGTCGCTATGCGGGATGAATCAGCTAGCCCGTTTTCTGGCCCTTGCGCTCGCCGTTCAGCGCCACTTCGGCAGCCTTCGTCATCAATGACGCATACTCGTGCCCGAAGATTGATTCACAGAAGCGGATCGCGGTTTCCGCCTGGATCTGACGAAAGGCGCGGATACGGGCGTCGCCGGTGCGCAGCGCCTCGACCAGCGCTTCGGTTGCAGACTCGACATAGTGCTGCAGGTCGGAAAACGAGCGAAGCGTCACCTCGTTGATAGCGAGTTCGCTGGCGTAGTTGCGGCAGGCGGCGACGAAGTCGATCAGCGCCGCCGTCTCGTCGATTTCCGTCTGATCGAGCCTGGCGCCGGCGTTGATGTCCTTGTCGGGACGCTGACGCAGCAACCGGCGCACGCGGCCGGGTACGCTTTCGATTTCCGACTTCAGTGAGTTGGACACGTCGGCGCGCAGCCCGGAGAGCTGGCGTCCCCACTGCGAGTCGGAACGCACGTCGAGTTCGGTGCGCAGATCGCGCAAGCCGTCGTGCAGGGTTTTCAGGTGATGGGCGCATTTGTCGAAGTGGCCGCGGCGGATGTCAGTACGAAGCTCGTCGACCAGCCGCGAAAGGTCATGCAGCGCCATCGAGACGGCGATACCGAACGGTGAGTTGGCGATGCGGCTCTCCTCATCTGATCCGACGGCATTTATGGCAAGCCGGATGATCTGCCAGGGCGACGTCAGCCGCTGCATCACCAGCGCCAGCGCGATCGGCAGCACTTCGGCCTTCTGCAGCGACGGCTGCTGGCTCAGCTGGCCCAACACCGAAGCGATCTGGGATTCGGCGAAGGTGCGGATGATTTTCGGCAAGCGCGTCTGCAGCACGTCGAAGCCTTCGCGATTGGCAAGGATGATGCCGATCACCGGCAAGTCCGCGACCACGGCCTGCGAACCGACACGCGACAGCGCCCGCATGCGGTCGTCGCCCCGGGATGCCGGCGAGATCGCCGCTGCGATCGCCTCCGCGGCTGCGATCTGGAACTTGCGGATTGCCTGGTCGGCTGCGGACGGGACGCCGCCGGCGGTCAGGCTTGCTTCGAGTTCTGCCGTGGCATCGGCGATCGCCGTCTTGCTCAGCCAAAGCCACACCAGATCGAGTGACGAGCGGCGAATCTGGCCCGGCCGCGGCTCGCCCTCGTCGATCAGGAACGGGACAAGGCAGGCGAACACCAGCCGTGACACGTCTTCGACGCGCGGACGGTCGCTGCCGGCATCGGCACGGACGACCTTGCGCAGTTCGCCGAGAACGAAGCTTGCAACGGCAACGTCCTCACCGCGCTCCAGCGCACGCTCGAACTCGCGCAGCAGAAGCTTCTGGGCCGCGGGCGCAAGCTGCCGCAAATAGTCGCGCAACCGGTCAACCGGTAGCGGCTTGGCAGACGGCGATTGTGCCGGTTGCTCCATGAAACGACGGCCAGACCCGATGGCGCGGAAGGCACCACCGGCCGTCATAACAGGACCGGCGTTAAGATGGCGTTGAGGATTAGCTCAGTGCTGTCCAGGAGCCGTCGGGATTGCGGCAAGCGGTGCCGCGAACGACCTCGGGCCGGCCGTTGATATAGACGGTATGGGTATAGGAACGGCAGCGCGAGCCGCGCTGGACGTACACCGGACCGGGGACGACGTTGCCGTAACGTCCGGAACCCGAGTTTCGCCAGCCATAGGGAGCACCGACCTGACCCTGCTCCAGGGCCGCCATCTCGGCTTCATAGGCCATACGGCGGTCCTCTTCATCCATCGAAGCGCCAATCCGGTTGCCGATCAGTCCGCCGATGGCAGCGCCGGCAATGGCGCCCCCGATCCGCTCGCCCGTTCCGCCGCCAAAAGCCGACCCGATCAAGGCACCGGTTACGGCGCCCACCGCGGTTCCCGAGCCCTCGCGCGGGCCCGTGCCGTAGGGGTCGCTGGCGCAGCCGCCCAGCGCCAGTGCGCCCACCGCCAACGCCGCCATTCTGAAATTCGACATGGTCCCTCCGGCGCCTCCCCGCCCGGGAAGTCGCGCAGGCCACCAAGGCGGGAGGATTGGGGCGAAGCTTGGGCAAGTGTTCGAGGGTTGCCTCCTACACCGCCGGCAGCACCAGTTCCGCACGCAGGCCGCCGCCCGGCGCCGCGCCGAGGATCAGGTTGCCGCGATAGAGCTGCGCAAGATCGGTGACGATCGAAAGCCCGAGACCTGTGCCCGGCTTGGTTTCGTCGAGCCGCTGACCGCGGCGGGCGACCTGCGCGCGTTCGTCGGCCGTCAGTCCACGCCCATCGTCATCGACGATGATCCGCACCATCGGCACCGGATCGTCGGGTGCGACCCGCTCGGCAAGCACTTCGACGTGGACCCGCGATTGCGCCCACTTGCAGGCGTTGTCCACCAGGTTGCCGATCATCTCTTCCAGATCCTGCCGCTCGCCGCGGAACTTCAGCGGCTCGGTGATCCTCACCTCGATCTCGATGTCGCGACTGCGATGAATCTTCTCCATGGTACGGTGCAGGCCGTCGATCACCGGCGTGATGTCGGTGAGCGTCGTGACGGCCGTGAGCCGCGCGGCGATGCGCGCACGCTCCAGATGATGGGTGACCTGATCGCGCATGATGTTCGCCTGTTCGAGCACCTTTGTGGCGAACGGTTCGTCGCCGTAGGCCGCAGCCTCGTTGACGATCACCGAAAGCGGCGTCTTCACTGCATGTGCGAGGTTGCCGACATGGGTGCGCGCACGCTCCACGATTTCCCTGTTGGCATCGAGCAGCGCATTGGTTTCCCGCGCCAGCGGCGCAATCTCGACCGGAAAATCGCCATCGAGCCGCTCCGCTTTGCCCGAGCGAATGGCGGACAGACCGGTGGTAATCCGCTTGAGCGGCGCAAGACCAAACCGGACCTGGAACAGTGTCGAGAGCAACAGGCCGAAGGTCAGCGCGACGAAAGTTGCCGACAGATAGAAGTCGAACGTCCGCGTCTCCTCGAAGATCTCGCTCGCGTCACCCGCGACCGTGACGATGAAGCGGCCGTCCGAACCGAAATCCACCAGCCGCTCGACGATGCGCAGCTGCTGATCCTCCGGTCCCGCGAGGTAGCCGATGCGAACGCCGGCAGAATTGAGCGCCATGCCCTGCTCCTCAAGCTTCGGCAGCTTGCGATCCCACAACGATCGTGAGGCGCGTTCGTCAGGCTTGGACGGGTCGGTGCGCTTGCCGCCGTCGGTCCGCACGATCTGCCAGTACCAGCCCGACAGCGGCAGGTCGAACAGCGGCTCGCCGAGTGCGGGCTGGGTCTTGTCGTCGGCGTCGTCGGGCGGGGCCACCTCGGCGATCAGCGTGCGCAGATAGAGATTGAGGCGCCGGTCGAACGAACGCTCGACCGCCTGCTGATAGAGCGACGAAAGGGCGATGCCGGTGACGAACAGGATCACCACCACCAGGACCGTCGCAGAGACAAACAGGCGCGCAGCAAGCGAGCTGCTGCGGCCCTTGAAGGACGGCAGCATCAGCGCGCGTCGACCGGCGGAGTCAGCAGATAGCCCAACCCGCGTACAGTCTGGATGATGTCGACGTCGAGCTTTTTGCGGATGCGGCCGACGAACACCTCGATGGTGTTCGAATCACGGTCGAAGTCCTGATCGTAAAGATGCTCGACCAGTTCGGTGCGCGAGACCACACGCCCGGCGTGGTGCATCAGATAGGCGAGCAGCCGGTACTCGTGCGAGGTCA
>Ga0190271_10002466_pt1 | contig 11232 bp, 5 predicted proteins | sample Popmic356T_FD_133747 | JGI IMG/M metagenome (GOLD analysis project Ga0190271, IMG submission 133747) | Populus adjacent soil microbial communities from riparian zone of Weber River, Utah, USA - 356 T | ecosystem: Environmental > Terrestrial > Soil > Riparian zone | place: USA: Utah | collected...
CACCTCACCCGGCTCGAGAAGGTTGACGGTGACGTTGGGCGCGCCGCCCGAGAGCGGCCGGCCGAGTGACTTCGCCGCCTCGGCGCTCGAGACGACCCACTGAGCCTGCAGCGGCGTCCCCTGATCGCTGCGGAACGTGCCGCTCACGAGCACATCGATCTTCGGGACGGTATAGGCCGCGAGCCCGGTGAGCCGCGTGATGAGTCCGGGATTGTCACGACAGAAAGGGTTGGTCGGAGCAATCTCCGGCAGATCGCCGCGGATGTCGCAGCTGTCGGTCACGGTCGAACCCGTGTTGAGACCTCCCTGGATCGTGAGGCCGTTCCGCAAGCGCGCGTTCACATTCACGAGCACGCCGTTGTACATCGACGTCTGTGAGCCGTAGTTGTTCGACCACGTCGTGTAGCTGTTCGTTTGGCCGGCCTTCGCGTTGCTGACGTTGTAGAGGCCCGACACGACGAAGTTGCCGCCACCAGGCAGCCGCGGATCGGATGGTGCCGTCACGCTGAACGGATCGAAATCGCCAGCAACCACCGCCAGGTTGTCCACCACCGTGAAGTTCTGCAGCCAGCGCCGGTAGTAGCCGACTTCAACAGACACTCCTGTCATCAACTCCTGTTGAACCGAGACGCCGATCTGCCAGTCGCTCGGACGAACCCCCCAGCCTTCGAGGATCTCGGGATCGAAGCTCCCGGTGAAGACCGGCTTGCCGAAGTTCACGTTGCTCAACACGCCGCAGATGTCGCCGCCGCTCGCGCTCAGATTCTGCGCATTCGGGTTGAGCAGATCGCAGTCCGGCTTGTAGTTGCTGTTCGAGTCGGTCCACGCACGCGTGACGGGTGGCGGAGCGCCGAGCACCGGGCTACCAGCGATGCGAGCAGCGGGATTGCTCAGTGAGTAGGTGTTGTGGTTCGTCGCGGCTTCGAGATACTTGCCCGCGTTCACCTTCAACGACGTCTTGCCGTTGCCGAACACGTCGTAGGCGACACCGCCGCGTGGCGTGATGTCGTTGTAGCCGAGGACACCCGGCTGCGCTTCGAAGAAGAGCGGCGTCGGCAGGAACGTGACGGGTCCGATCTGCTGGTCGGGGAAGTAGCTCCATGCGTGATCGAATCGGACCGCGCCCTGCAGCGTCATGCGGCCGAGCGTCCACTGCTCCTGCGCATACAGCGCTTCCCAGCGCGTGCGCTGACCGGTCTTGAACGGCTTCAGATCCATCGTCAGCAGATTGGGCACGCCGTTGTTGAGTCGGTACTGCAGGTGCGTGTCGTTGGCGAAGTAGCTCTGGTTCACGCGGTGATACGCCCCCTGGTAGCCGAACTTCATGCTGTGGGCGCCAGTGACATAAGACGCGGAGCCACGCCACGAGAGCGTGAACCCTTGATTGCTCGCCCAGTCCTGCGAGGCAAACAGGATGTTCTGAATTCCGTGAGCGCATGCGCCGGGAACGGCATTGACCGGCGGTGCCGCACATTGATCCTGGATCTTGGGAATCGGACGCGTGGGGTTGCCCGGCATTTCCTGCCCGCCGTAGTGGCTGTAGTTGGTGCCGAAACCGGCGTCGAGCAGAAGGCGATTGGTCAGCGGCGATGACCACGTGCCCTGCTGTGTACGCTGACGCGCATGCGCGCGACCTGCGTAGTTCGAGAACTCGGGCGCCTGTGTCGCGGTCGCCAGGCCGAATGTTCCGGCAGAACCCGGAGCACCTCCGACGATCCACTTGTCGTCGGGCTGCTGCCGGCATCCGTCATCGGTGCCGGGCCATGAGGAGCCCTGACACGGACGCTGCTCATCCCAGAACACGTTGAAGCGATTTCGCGGCGTCGCTTGCACCGTCAGGCGCAGGCCGACCGTCGTCCAGTCACTCGCCGTGACGGCCTGCTTCGTGAGGTCTGGCACGTAGATGAACTTCGTCGGATCACCCGCGTTCTGATTCCGATACATGCCGGGCACCGACTGCCAGCTGCCCTCTTCGCGCGAGCTGACGAAGTACCACACGCGATCCTTTTTGATGGGCCCGCCGACGCCGCCATTGATGTCCCACAGCTTGAGCAACTCTCCGGGCGTGCGTAGTCCAGCGGCTCGCAATTCGTCGGTGTAGTTGCTGCCGACGAGCGCGTTGCCCACGCCGGCCGCGTAGATGGTGCCACGCACGGCGTTGCCGCCGGTCTTCGGCACGATGTTCATCGTTGGTCCCCCCACCTCCGCTTCGCCGAGACCACCCGACGTCGTGAAGGTGACTTCTTGGGCGTTGGCGATGTCGGGCAGATATCCAGACACGCCGCCGCCGCTCAGTGGTGCGCCCACGCCGAGGCCGTCAACTTGAAGCCGACCCTCGGTTCCACGTCCGCCCGGACCGCCGAATACGACGAGCCCAGGCCTGGTCAGCACGTCACGCGATCCGCCAGTCACTGCAGGGACCAGTTGGAAGAGCGCTCCGTACGAGCGCGAGGTCGGAAGCGACGCGATCACGTCGCCATCGACTGTCGTCTGGCGTCTGACGCTCTGCACGTCCACGATCGGTGACTCGCCGGTCACTGTGATCGTCTCTTCGAGCGAGCCGACGCGCAGGTCTGCGTTGACCGTGCTGGTGAAGGTTCCCGTCAGCTCGATTCCCTCACGCTTGACGGTGTTGAATCCGGTCAACGTGAACGTGACTGAATACTCGCCGGGTCGAAGATCGACGATGCGATATTGTCCCGAGCCGTCGGTGACGGCACTGCGGACTTTTTCAATGAGTGCTGGACTGGCTGCTTCAACGAGGACGCCAGGAAGAACAGCGCCGGAACTGTCTTTCACGAGGCCCGTGATCGTCGCCTGCGCATGAGCCAAAGCCGGCGCGAATGCCAGTACGAACACCACGAACCGAACCCACGGGACACCACGCATAAGTCCTCCAGGACTGTTGGCCGCTGCCATGGTCGAGGTCAAAACGAATTGGAGCCGCATTCTGAGTGGAGCGGTTCTGCGATGTCAATGAGTGATCGGTTCAATCGCAGTGGGCCTCAAGGTTGGCCGCTACCGGTTGCGACTCCGCATCCTTGGACGGAAGATTGCCTCGTGGCGTGCACGGTTGATCTTGGCCCGCTCGTCCGGCTGCAGAAGCAGCTATGGCGTGGCGCCTTCTTCACCGGGCTCGGCGTTTATCTCGAAGCGATCCTCGCCTTCGTACTCGCCACCGAGCAATCGCTCTCCCTCGCGGCGGTTGTCATCACGTTCGCGATCCTGATCGCGCAGCTGACTCTCGTCTACCACCCAGCCAGGTTGCTCCTAGGCGGCGAGCTCGTTCGCAGGTACCAGATCTAGCCGCCGCCGTCGTCGTCAGCTCGCGCGCGGACGAGTCGTTTTTCCGCGGTGTCGAACCGGAGCGAAGGCCCAGTCACACCGTCGTCGCTTGAAACGGTAGCGCCCCGCGTGCCGCAACCGCCAAGAGACGGGCCTCGCGTGAGACCTAGCTGATGAATCCGACGGCTATCAATTAGTGGTTGGCGGTTCGACCCGAAGAATCGCGCCGAAGGTTTCGTCGGTGAGCGCGTAGAGATATCCGTCCGGCCCCGGCTTCACCTCGCGGATGCGCTGCTTGAGCTCGGCGAGGAAGATCTCGCGGCCCGTCGGAAGTCCCTTCGCGTTGAACTGCACGCGTTGAATGTGCTGGCCCGTGTTTGCGCGCATGCCGCCGACGAAGGCGTTGCCCTTCCACTGTGGGAACTTGTCGCCGTCGTAGAAGGACAGCCCCGAGATCGCGATTGCCGGGACCCAGTAGACGACCGGCTCTTCGAGGCCCGGAGCCGTGAAGCCTTCGCCGACGCGCGTGCCGTCGTAGTTGCGCCCGAGCGATACGCGAGGCCAGCCGTAGTTCTTGCCAGCTTGGATCAGATTCAACTCGTCGCCGCCCTGCGGACCTTCCTCCGTGGACCAGAGCTGACCCGCGGAATCGAAGGCCAGGCCAAGCGGATTGCGATGGCCGAGTGTGTAGATCTCTGGCAGCCATCCAGACTTGCCGACGAACGGGTTGTCCGGCGGCACGCTGCCATCGTCTTTGAGCCGCACGATCTTGCCGATGTGCGAGCCGGGCTCCTGAGCCATCTTGCCGATGTTGCGATCGCCGAGCGTGACGTACATCAGGCCGTTCTTGTCCCACGCGATGCGCGAGCCGTAGCTGCCGGTCGCCGGGCCCATGCTCGTATCGGTGCCTGGTCCGCCGTGATACGCGTTGGCGACGAAGATGTCCTTCCCGTCGGCAAGCGTCGAGCCGCCATCCCATCGCGCGCGATACACCGCCGTGGTCGCGTCGTTCTCTCCTTGAGGACCCGGCTTCGAGTAGGCGAGATAGATCAAATGGTTCTCCGCGAAGCGCGGATGCAGCGAGACGTCGAGGAGACCGCCGAGGCTGCGCGCGAGCATCGCAGGCAACGGACCAATCGGAGTCGGATCGAGCACGCCGTTGCGGATCACGCGGAGTCGTCCCGGCCGCTCGGTGACGAGCATTCCGCCATCAGGAAGAAACGCGACGCCCCACGGATGATCGAGGTCCTTCGCGTACAGCGTCACGTGCAGGCGACCGCGTCCCGCTCCCAAATCCCACGGACCCGCGCCGAGTGTGTTGACCGGAGCAGGAGGAGCGCCTCGTCCACCGCCGCGCGCGCCCTGTGTGGCGGGTGAGGTCGTGCCCGCAGGGGCCTGCTGCGCTTTTCCAGCCGCAGTGCCGGCCGACTCCACTGTCAGCGCAACGACAAGTCCGACAACCAATGATGCAGTCAGCGTACGCACGGCCCCTCCCTGAAGAGCTGATTATCCCATGTGTTATCGAGGGCGAATCAGGCGGTGGACTATCATCGTGAACCCTCGTCAAAACATGAGCCCCTGGTCTGCCGGCACCACACTCGGACCGTATGTTCTCGTCTCACCGCTCGGCGCGGGCGGTATGGGCGAGGTGTGGAAGGCGCGCGATACGCGCCTCGATCGCATGGTGGCGATCAAACGGCTGAAGCCTGGCTATGCCGAGCGATTCGAACGGGAAGCGCGGGCCATCGCCGCGCTGAATCATCCTCATATCTGCACGCTGTTCGACGTCGGGCCGGATTACCTCGTGATGGAGTACGTCGAGGGTCGTCCTCTCGAAGGACCGATGGAGACGAGCGCCGCGTTGCGCCTGGCCTCTCAGATTGCTGACGCGCTCCAGGAGGCGCATGGCCGGGGCATCCTGCATCGCGATCTGAAGCCGTCCAACATCATGGTGACCGAGAAGGGATCGGCCAAGCTGCTCGACTTCGGGCTTGCGAAGATCATGCACCGCGACTCGGATGCGACCATGACTGCCACGGGTGTCGTGGCGGGCACTCCGGCCTATATGTCTCCCGAGCAGGCATCAGGCGCGCCGCTCGACCAACGCAGCGACATCTTCAGTTTCGGCGCGGTGCTTTACGAGCTGCTCTCCGGCCGTCGTGCGTTCGCTGATCTCGGCGCCGTGCTTCGCGACACTCCGGCCCCGCTCACGTCGCCAGCCTCGGACATCGTCGCTCGCTGCCTGGTGAAGGAGAAGGAGCGGCGGTACCAGACGGTGGCGGATGTGAGGCGAGCGCTGGCCGTGTTCGAAGGACAGCCGTCCGACGAGCAGCCCTCAATCGCGGTGCTGCCGTTCGCGAACATGAGCCGGGATCCTGACGATGAGTATTTCAGCGATGGACTGGCCGAGGAGATTATCAACGCCCTGGCGCACATGCCTGGCCTCAAGGTCACGGCCCGCACGTCGGCGTTTGCCTTTCGCGGGAAGGAACAGGACATCACGCAGATCGGGCAGGCGCTTCGCGTTCGAACGATCCTCCAGGGGAGCGTGCGGCGATCGGGCAATCGCATTCGCGTCACGACGCAGCTGATCAACGCAACGGACGGTTATCACCTCTGGTCTGAGCGCTACGACCGCGAACTGAACGATGTGTTCGCCATCCAGGACGAGATCGCGCAATCGATCGCCACGGCGCTCGAGGTACGCCTGGCCCCGAAGGCGCCGCGCTATACGCCCAAGCTTCCGGCACATCACGCGCTTCTTCAGGGGCGGCATCATCGCGGGCGATTTACGTCCGAGGCTCACGTGCGTGCCGCCGAGTGTTTCGAACTCGCGGCGTCCCTCGACTCGGGCTATGCGGCGCCGCACGCGGAGCTGGGACTTGGTTACGTCCTCCTCGCGGCGACCGCCGCTCACACGATGATCGAAGTGGCGCCGCTGATCCGCGCACAGGCGGAGCGGGCGCTCGTGCTCGATCCCACCGAGAGCGGACCGCATGCGCTTCTCGGCATCGTCGCATCGGTGCACGACTACGACTGGAAGGCGGCGGCGGATCACTTCTCGAACGCCACGCGGGGGGCCTTCGTGTCGGCTGACACGCGCTGGGCGTACGCGACGTTCTATCTGGGTCCACTGGGCCAGCATCACGCAGCAGCCGAGCAGCTACGCCGTTCAGTGGAGCAGGATCCGCTGAACGTCGCCTGGCGAGTCAGCTACGCGTGGCACCTGAACGAATCAGGCATGCGCGACCAGGCACTCGCGGAGATGCGCAAAGCGCTCGAGATTGACGAGCACCATTGGGGTGCGCTCGTGATCACCGGCGACATACATCTGACGTCTGGCGAGTACGAGAAGGCTGTGGCCGCTGCGGAGGAAGCCTATCGCGTGAACCCGGCGCACTCGATGACCTGGGGCTTGCTGGCCGCTGCGCTGCGTCGAGTCGGACAGACGGAACGTGCCGATGCCCTCCTGCAGAAGCACGGGAGCTCACCCACTCCGGTCTGGGGAAGAGTGTGGTACCACCTGCACTCGTCAGAGATCGACGAAGCCGCACTCTGGTGGCGGAAGGCGATCGAATTGCGCGATCTGTTTGTGGTCGAATTCGCGGGCGGGAAGGTCGTTCAGCCGCTGCGGGACAGCGTGCATTGGCCGGCGTTGGGGCGCACCATGAACCTGACACCGTCTTCGATAGGGAGCGAGCATGGGCATTCATAGGATCGCAATTGCGCTCGTCGCGCTGCTCGCGATCGCCGCTGCGCAGGTGTCGCGTCCGGTTGTCGCCCAGTCGAAGAAGCCGCTCGCGCTCGTCGGCGGCACACTCATCGATGGTACGGGCGGAGCGCCGGTGCGCAACAGCGTGGTCCTCGTTCGCGGCGACCGCATCGAACGAATCGGGACCGTCGGGTCGCTGCCTGTGCCCGGCGAGTACGAGCAGATCTCAACCGAGGGCATGACGGTGTTGCCTGGCCTGTGGGACCTCCACGTGCATCTGATTTACAGTGGCCATCCGAATCCAGGTGCCTGGTTCAAGCACGCGGCTGACTTCGAGCGCGTGACGGTTCCGGCGTCCGCGCGACAGATGTTGATCGGTGGCGTGACGAGCGTGCGAGATCTTGCCGCACCAGCTGACGCGATCTTCGGTGTGAAGAAGCGCATCGCCAGCGGGGAGCTTCCTGGGCCGACGTTGTATGCGGCCGGGCCAGCGCTCGCGAAGATGGCGCCGGGTCAGCCCGCGCCGACGAGTCAGTTCCTGCCTATTGCCGATGCAGCTGATGCGCGCGCGAAGACGCGACAACTCCTGGACGCTGGTGCCGACGTCGTCAAGATGTTCTTCGCCGAGCGCATGTCGCCCGAGGAGCGGAGCGCCATCATCACCGAGGCGCACGCTCGCGGGAAGAAGATCGCCGCGCACGGTCAGACCGATGCCGAGGTTCGTCTCGGTCTAGCCATGGGTGTGGACGATTTCCAGCACATCGGGATCGACAGCCCGGAGTACGCGCCGGATATCATCGCCAGCCTGCGCGAGCGCGTGAAGAACGGGCCGCCGGTCTACTGGACGCCGACTGTTGGCGCCAACAATCTGCTGAACGGCTCCTACACCGCTACCAAGCCAGAGATGTTGGACGACCCCGAAGCGTACCTCGGGCTGCCGCCGGCGCTTGTCGCCGAAGTCAAAGCAGGCTGGGAGACGTACAAGCCACGCGAGCCGCGCCTGGACGCTGAAGCGATCGTGAAGCGGAAGATCGCACAGTTGCAGGACGCGGGCGTGACGCTGGTGTTCGGAAGCGATGAGGGAAGTGCTGGCGAGCTTGCCCGGCATGCAACCTGGATGGACGCGGACCTGTGGGTCCGCGTGCTCGGCATGGATCCGATGGCGGTGCTTCGCCGCATGACGCTCGATGCAGCGAAAGTCATGGGTGCCGATCGCGACTCGGGCTCGATTGCCGCCGGCAAGTACGCGGACGTCATCGCCGTCGGCGGCGATCCGCTACGCCATATCAACGTGCTGCGCGACCCGAAGCTCGTGATCAAGCATGGACGGCGGTACAAGTAGCCGCCGTTCGGGAGGCTTCATGACACGCACTGCGCTCACGCTGACTACGATTGCGACGACATTCTGTCTGGCTACATCGGCCCACTCGACATCGTCTCTTGCGCAGACGATCTCGGGCACGGTGCCCGGTTTGTCATTCGTGACCGGCGCGCGATCCTACAGTTCTGAACGGGCTCTTCCTGGTCCTCACCGATCGAAGAGCCACGACACGCTAGTCAACTTCCAACTCCCAACGACCCAACTCCCAACTGGGAAGGGACTTGGGAATTGGGAGTTGGAGGTTGGCAGTTAACAAGCGCCCTAAGGCTGGCTAGTCGTTCCGCTCACGGGCGCCGCCTTCTCTGCCGCCCGCTCCGCACTGAGGATGTTCCGCATCGCGTAGTTCCCCTCGTGGCAGGCGTACTCGAAGAACTGGTACTCGGGATGCTGCTTGAGTGGCAGCGAGATCTTCCAGGGGCGCGTCCACGTGCGCGGGTCGTCCACGGTCGCTTCGTAAATGAGCGTCTCCGCATCGACGCGCGTGAGGCGTTCTGTCAGCTTCAGGTCGGGGCTGGTCAGCAGCGTGTTGCCGTTGCGCGTAATGCCGACCTTGCCGTTGAAGTTGATCGTCTCGATCACGAGCGTGTCGCCTTCCCAGTGACCGCGTGAATCGCCCATGTAGGAGCGGATCGTCGAGCTGATGCGCGGGCTGCCGTCAACCGGGATGATCCGCGTCTCGTGGATCATCTCGTTGCGAATCACGACGGCGCCCGGAGTCTGCATGATCTCCGTGCCCATGTTGTACGCGGTGGGCAACATCGACGCGAGCACACCGCGCGTAATGCAGCGATCGTACGGGCCGAGATCTTCGAACGTTTCGAACGGATGCGCGACGACGGCGTCGGGGAAGTCGTAGTAGTAGGTGCTGCGCGCCTTGTCGAACAGCTTCTTGCCTTCTTCGGTCATCGGCGGAATGCGTCCGTTCGGCGGGTCGACGACGAGCGACGCCTGGCGCTGCGGGTTGCCGCGCTCTCCAGCGCTCCAGTGTGAGGGACCGCCGATACCCGTCCGCTGACCTTCCGGCACGAAGACCTCGCCGTCGGCTCGAACCTGACGCTCACGAGCTGCCTGACGCTCCGCGAACTCTTTGTCGTTCAGGGTCGCGCGCGTGCCGAACGACTCCGGCCTCTCGTACGGCGTGCCCTGCATGTCGTTGGCTGGCCACCGCCCCTGGATGTCCGGATCGCCCCACGGCGTGCGCGGCACGCTCGAGGATTTCGGTGTCTGGGCCCAGGCACTCGAAGACATCAGAACCGCGGCGCCGAACACCACCAGCGTTTTCACGAGATATCTCGAACGCATGAGATCACTCCTTACGCCTTCGCGCGACGCGCTTCGGCGCGACAAGTCTCCAGACTTCGACCGTTATTGCAGGTTGAGAGGGGGGTGTCAAATACCAGATTCAGGGTAGGTATTGGAAATTGACAAGATCATTTCCGCTCGGTAGCGTTCGCGCATCGGAGAGGGTATGAGACTGCTGACATCTCTCGTGTGTGCTCTTTTCTGTGCTGCATCGCTCCACGCACAGAAGGCGTCGATGGACGCTGCCGCGTGCGAACGGTTAGCCGCGTCGCTCGAATTGCCGAGAGCGAAGGTCACGCTGGCGCAGCCGGTCACGTCGCACCAATTCACCCCGCCGGCCACGTCCGGGGCGGGCGCCCCTCCTGCTGCCCTCGCGGATCTCCCGGCATTCTGCCGCGTCACAGTGACACTGATCCCGTCATCGGACTCCGACATCAAGTCAGAGGTGTGGCTGCCGCTTGCCGGATGGAACGGCAAGTTTCAGCAGGTCGGCAATGGCGGCTGGGGTGGCTCGATCCAGTATGCGGCACTCGCGTCGGCGCTCCGTCGGGGATACGCAGCCTCCTCCACGGATACGGGACACGTCGGTGATACCGCGCAGTTCGCTCTGGGTCATCCGGAGAAACTGATCGATTTTGGCTATCGCGCCGTTCACGAAACGGCCGTTCACAGCAAGACGATCGTTGCGGCTGCGTACGCCACGGCTCCGCGTCTCTCGTACTTCGTTGGGTGTTCCGGAGGCGGACGGCAGGCCTTCATGGAAGCACAGCGCTACCCGCAGGACTTCGACGGGATCGTTGCCGGCGCCCCCGGATACAACCGCACTGACCAGAGCTTCCAGCTGGTGGCCGCCTCGCAAGCGACACATCACGATGCGGCGAGCTTCATCCCGCGTGAAAAGCTGGCAGTCCTCCATCGGGCCGCGCTCAACGCATGCGATCAACGTGACGGTGTGGTCGACGGACTGATCAGCGATCCGATGCGCTGCACATTCGATCCTTCAGTGACGGCGTGTACCGGCACCGACGGTCCAGACTGTCTGACCGCATCGCAGGTTCGAGCTGCCAAAGCGATCTATGCGCCCGTCATGAACCCGCGCACGGGCGAGGAGGTCTTTCCCGGAGTTGAGCCAGGCAGTGAGCCGCGCTGGACGATAAATGCCGGTGGGGCGAGGCCGCTGGGCATGTCTGAGGATTTCTTCAAGTACGTGGTGTTCAAGGATGCGAACTGGGATTTCCGCACGCTCGATGCCGCGAAGCACCTCGAGCAGGCGCGAAGGGCCGACGGCGGCATAGTGAGCGCCACCTCGTCAGACATCAAACAGTTCGTCAGCCGCGGCGCCAAGCTCGTGATCTATCACGGGTGGGGCGATACCAACGTCCCGCCGCGATCGTCGGTGAATTACTACAAGCGTTTAGTGGACACGCTGGGCGCGCCCGACGTCCATCGATCGGTGCGACTGTACATGGCGCCGGGAATGGGTCACTGTGGTGGAGGCGAGGGCCCCAACGTGTTCGATGCGCTTACGGCTCTCGAGCAGTGGCGTGAAGAA